>Ga0209415_10007901_pt1 | contig 18488 bp, 13 predicted proteins | sample PeaSoiSIISIP2007_FD_187696 | JGI IMG/M metagenome (GOLD analysis project Ga0209415, IMG submission 187696) | Peat soil microbial communities from Weissenstadt, Germany - SII-SIP-2007 (SPAdes) (version 2) | ecosystem: Environmental > Terrestrial > Soil > Wetlands > Peat | place: Germany...
CGGCGGCTGGCCCGGTCCGGACGCTTCCATCTCGAGGTGATGCCGGGCATCGACCACGAGCTGTTCGCCCGCGCCTCGCGCGATCGGGTCGGTCCGGTGGTCACCGAGAGGATCTTGGGATCGGTGACCACGACGGAGCCGGTCCGTCGCGTGTGACGCGGAACACCAGCAGAGAATTACCGGCGGAGAGAGTTACTTGTGCGACTTCTTGGGTGCTGTCTGAAAGTTGCACATCGCCGAGCCCGACCCGCTGGCCGTGGTGACGGTGACGAGGTACGCCTTTGTCTTGAGGATCGCCTTGGGCACGTCGAAGGTGATCTTCTTGCCCAAGTCCTTCTTGAACGCCGACCGATCGACCGTGACCTTCGAGCCGATGGTCACCGAGGTGGCCTTGGCCAGTCCCTTCCCCGTGATGGTGACGAGCTTCTTGACGGTGGCCGGCGACGGTGTGCAGGCCGCGACGGTCGGCGCCGCCGTCGACGGAGCCTTGGCCGATGCCACCCCTCCGAGCGCTGCGGGTACGGCGATCCCCGTCATGGCCACAACGGCGAGACCGGACGCGACGGTTCGAACTTTCACTTTGCCATCCCCCCTTGAGTCTTGATCACGACACAGTGACCGACCCGGATCACCGGACGCCCAACTGGGTGTCAAATGTTGATCACACAGAGTTGACGCGTTGGGACGAGATCGTGAGGATGTCTAGACGGTCTCGGGCTTCGACGTCTTGGCCGGGACCAGCGAGCGCCAGCGCTTGTGGACGGTACGGACGTGGGGAAGGCTGCGCACGACGAGGCGGTCCACCGGACCGTGGAGGGCGAAGAGGAGGGTCGAGATGCGGGTGAGATCGGGATAGAGGCCCATGAGATAGGTGTTGTCGGGACTGGCGCAGGGATCGACGAAGCGTGCGTCGGTGTTGTGGTGGATGTAGTCGAACGAGTCCACGTGGAGGAGGACGCCGGGGCCGAAGCGCTTGAAGCGCTCGTCGTAGGTGACCTTGATGCCGAAGATCCCGTCGCCTCCCCGCAGCAGGATCCGCATGGCCAGTGTCCGGCCGGCGCACTCGAGGGAGAGGACGAGAAGTCTCTTGCTCTCGGCGAACCGCTGGCACATGGAGCGGAAGTACTCCGGCTCACCGGGTGTGGAGGCGAGGGCGACCCCGGTGGTCGACTTGTAGCCGGCCGCCTCGAGGGCGATGAAATCGTCGACGGCGGACAGGTCGTGCGATCGGTCGACGAGGACGGGCGGGGCTCCGAGCTCCTCGGTCAGCAGGCGCCGGCGGCGGCGGAGCTTCTTGCGCCGATTGGCGCTCAGGTCGTCGGAGTAGGTGGGTTCGGCCCGCCGGACGAGAAAGGCCCTGTCGAAGTCCTCCTGGATGTGGACGGGCAGGCCCATCTCGTCGGCGGCGCGGCGCAGGTAGTGCGCCACGGGCCCCCCTTCGCGCAGCGAATCCAGGCCGAACAGGCGGTAGCCGATCGCACCGCGTTGGTCGGCCAGGGTGCCCAGGACCGTCGCCACCGCCGCCGTGCCCGCCGACGCGTCGACCAGGGGACTGCCGACGTAGGTGCTGCGCCGGACCTTGTTGGCGGCGATGGGATAGGAGATGTTGTACCAACGCGAGACGGGCCTCACGGGGACGCAGGCCTGGAACCGTCCGCCCTCCTCGGCGACGACCAGCGAGATGTCGGCACCGTGGGACAGGTGACGCGCCGCCGGGATCACGCAGTCCGGCTCGCAGAGGGGATTGGGTTCGACGGCCCGGTCGGCGAGGTCGTGCCACCTCTCCTCGTCGAGGGCCGAGATGTCGCGCACGTGGATGAGGCGGCCGATCACGGTGGTCCCCTCTCGATCACCGACGGTCCCACAGCCGGCGGGCGGCCACGCCCGGGGGTCAGGCGAAGGCCGCGGCGACGGCCTGGGTGTCGGGGAAGAGGTCGACGGCCACCACCTTGCCGTCGGAGAACGTCCAGATCTGGGTCTCGTCCATGTCGACGGTCTTCCCCGTGGGTGCGGTGAAGGCCATGTGGAGCCAGACCACGACGAGGTCGCCCTCGCCGAAGACGGCCTTGATGTCGAAGGCCGTCATCTCGACGACGTCCATCGCCTCCATGAAGGCCACGACCCCCTGGCGGCCGGTGTACTCCTTGAAGAAGGGCGCCGCCTGGCGGTCGGCGCAGGCCACGGCCCAGCGGACGTTCCTGGCCAGGTGCGCCATGGGGGCCATGATGTCGCCGCGACCGAGGGCCTCCTGGATCTGGCGGACGGTGTCGACGTACGAAGGCGATGGGTCGGCCACGGATCGATCGTAGGTCAGTGGCCCGGGACCGGTTCATGGGACGGATACGGTGCGCCGGGGGACCTTGCTCACCGCCGGCGCCGGCGGCGGGGCGGGGGAGGGGTGGGGATGGCGACGTCGGCGGGTCCGGTGGCACTGGTGGGGAGCGGGGAATTCCTCGACGTGATGGTCACGGTGGACGCCCACCTGCTGGAGGGTCGGCCCCGGCGCGCCGCCGTGCTCCCCACGGCAGCGTCGCTCGAAGGGGGGGAGCGGGTGGCGTGGTGGCTCGAGCTGGCCCGGCGGCACTACGGGGCCATGGGGGTGGAGGCCGTGGCGGTGCCCGTCCTGACCCGGGCCGACGCCGACGACCCGGACCTCGCCGGGCTGGTCGAGGGGGTGGGCCTCGTCTACCTGTCGGGGGGCGACCCCCATCACCTGGCCTCCACCCTGAGGGGGTCGGTGGTCTGGGACGCCGTCACCGCCGCCTGGCACGGGGGGGCCGCCCTGGCGGGGTGCTCGGCCGGCGCCATGGCACTTACCTCGGGTGCGCCGCCCGATCTGGGACCGGGCGGGACCCGTCGGCCGGTGTCGGCCGACGGCGCCACCGACGGCGCCGCGGCCGGGGGGAGCGGGCTGGGCGTGGTGGGGCACCTGGCCGTGATCCCCCATTTCGACCTCCTCGAACGCCGACGACCCGGGGTGGCGGCGTGGTTCGCCTCCTGGCAACGGCCCGGGACGACGCTGGTCGGGGTGGAGGAGGAGACGGCGCTGGTGTCGACGGCGGAGCGGTGGCGGGTGGAGGGTCGGGGTGCGGTCTGGGTCTTCGGAGCCGGGGGCCCGCAGCGCTTCACCGCCGGCGCCGAGGTGCCCCTGGCGCCGCCGGGATGACGGCCCCGGCGCCCGACAGGGGGGAACCGGAATGCCGTTCGGGGTCGTCGTGTTGGTCAGGAGGATCGAGACGCCCCCGAAGAAAGGCCCCCCATGCCGGCCGTGACCGTCAGCGACATCCTCAGCCTGGAGAAGATCCCCACCCCGGCGGGCGCCGAGCGTCCCGTGCTCTCGCTCACCGATGCGCCGGGCGGCTTCGAGGGCGAGGGGTTCCCGGTCCGCCGGGCCTTCGCCGGGGTGGACCTGGCCCGGCTCGACCCCTTCGTGCACATGGACCAGATGGGCGAGGTGGACTACGCCCCCGGTGAGCCGAAGGGAACGGCGTGGCACCCGCACCGGGGGTTCGAGACGGTGACGTACATGATCGACGGGACCTTCCAGCACCAGGACTCCGCCGGCGGGGGCGGCATGATCACCAACGGTGACACGCAGTGGATGACGGCCGGGGCCGGGATCCTCCACATCGAGGCCCCGCCCGAGGCCCTGGTGACGAGCGGCGGTCTGTTCCACGGGGTGCAGCTGTGGGTCAACCTCCCCTCCGCCGACAAGTGGGTGCCGCCGCGCTACCAGGACATCCGCAGCGACCAGGTGGCCCTCCTGTCGTCCCCCGACGGTGGCGCCCTGGTGCGGGTCATCGCCGGCCAGGTGGGTGGTCACGGCGGGCCCGGTCTCACCCACACCCCGATGGCCATGGTCCACGTCACGGTGAGCCCCGGGGCCCGGGTGGTCCTGCCCTGGACCCGGGAGTACAACGCCCTCGTCTACGTCCTGGCCGGCCGGGGCGCCGTGGGGTCCCGGGGCGCCGCCGTGCGCACCGGGAACCTGGTTGTCTTCGGCGACGGGGACAACCTGGTGCTGTCGGCCGATGCCGTCCGGGACGGTGCCGCGCCGGACCTCGACGTCCTCGTCCTCGGCGGTCGGCCCATCGGCGAACCGGTCGCCGCCTACGGGCCGTTCGTCATGAACACCCGGGCCGAGATCGCCCAGGCCTTCGAGGACTACGAGAAGGGGAAGCTCGGGACCATCCCGGCCGACCACATCGGTCACTGACCGGTTGCCCGGCGCCGATCCGGGTCAGGCGGTGGTGCCGGTCCCGGTCAACGTGACCGTCATCCATCCCTGACCGTTCCCGGCGTTGAACTTGTACTGGCCCGAGAAGGGACCGGGACCGGTGGGCGTGAAGGTCACCGCCTGGGTCACGGCCGTGGCCGGATCCAGGGTGATCCCTTCGGGGAGGGGCCGGGCCGCCGAGAACGCGCCCGCCGGTGACGCGGCGCGCGAGATGGTGAGGGGGATGTTGCCGGTGTCGGCGACGCGGAAGGTGCGGGTGACCGACCGTCCCACCGCCACCGGACCGAAATCGACGGCGGCGGGGGTCAGGGTCAGCACCGCCGTGCCGGTCACCGCCGCTCCGGTGAGGGGCACCGACACCGAGCCGTGGTCGCTCGTGATCGTGACCGAGGCGGTGTTGGTGCCCACCGCCGTCGGGTCGTAGGTGACCGACGCGGTGACGGACTGCTGCGGGGTGAGGACCGATCCCACCCGGGGCAGTCCCTTCGCCGCGAAGGGGGCCGTCGGGAGGGTGACGCCGGTGATGGTCTCGGGGCGGTCCCAGGAATTGCTGACGGTGAAGGTGAGCGTCTTGCCGCCCGCCCCCGTGTCGAGGACGCCGAACGACACCGGTGGGGCCGAGAGGAGCAGGCCGGGGGCGGTGCCGTACCCGGTGAGGGACAGGGTGCCGATTCCGGCCGTGCTCCTGACGGTGACGTCGGCCACGGCGGTACCCGGTCCCCGGGGGGTGAAGGAGACGGGGACGGTGATGCTCTGGCCGGCGGCCAGGGCGCGCCGGTGGGCGGGGGCGCGGACCGAGAACTCCTGGTTCCTCCCGCCCAGAGCGGCCGTGTCGGGGGCGCTGGCCGATCCTTCGGTCCCCGCCCCGCGGTTGGGCACGCTGGTGGCCGTGGCCCCGGCCACGTCCACCACGCCGGTGGCGGGCGAGACGCCGGTGATGGTCATGGCCCGGCTGGCCGTCACCGTGACGTCCACCGTCTTGCTGGTGCCCACGGCCACCCGGCCGAAGTCGACGGGGGCCGCCTGGATGGGCGCGTTGGACTTGGTGCCGAAGGCATAGAGGTCCCCGTCGCGGTTGCCCACGTAGACGACGCCGTTGTACGCGGTGGAGACGGAGAACTTCGATGCCCTGCCGATGGAGGCTGACCACAGCAGGGGCAGGACGCCCCCGGTGGGGGTGGCACCGTAGGCGCGCAGTTGACCGTGGTCACCGCTCGGGCCGTCGTCGTAGACGGTCCAGACCACCGCACTCCCCGAGGTGGTGCCGTTGCTCGTCACCTCGGGGGAGCCCGAGGTGTAGCCGAAGGCGCCGGCGCTGGTGCCGGCCGAGGTGAGCTGGGGGAGGCCGCTGCCGTTCACCCCGTAGCTGAGGGCGCGGAGGTAGCCGCCACCACTCGATTCGGTGACGTAGACCCACCCGCCCTGGCCTCCGTAGGCGGCCAGGTGTCCCCAGACGCCGTTGTAGGGACCGAGCGTCTGGATGGTGTCGTCGGTCATGCCCGGGCCCTGCTCGCGCCCCCCGAGATTGTCCCGGTTGAGCAGGAAGATCCGCCCGTCCTTGCCCACCTGGACGAGGAGGTCGGGGTCGGCCTTGGTCCCGAAGTACTGCGAGGGGAGCGCGATCGGCCCTCCGGAGCCGAGGTCCTGGTCGCCCTGGTCGAGATCGGGGGCGTTGGCCGGGGCGAAGTAGTCGGTGGCGGTGAGCTTGCCGTTGCCGCCGACGGTGAGACGGACGACCGATTCCGAGAGGGTGGGCGGCGGGTCCTTCCCGGCCGACGGCGGCGGGGCGATGCCGTTGCCGGTGGTGAGGAGGATCTGGTTGGCGCCGTCGGAGACGAGCCCGCCGCCCGATTGCCAGATTCCCGACTGGGAGTTCTGGTCGGTCCCGCTGCCCGCCTCGTCGGACCACATGGCGGTGATGCCGTGGGTGGTGGTGGAGACCCCCACCACGATGCCGCGGTAGGGGGTGTCGTCGCAGTCGGAGGAGAACGCCGCGTAGACCACCCCGCCGAGAAAGAGGAGGGCGGGACGCTGCAGCTGGGAATAGTCGGTGAAGGGGACCCCCGGCGTGTTGTCGGGTGTGCCCTCGATCTCGACGGGGAACCCCGGCGCCTCGACACCGGTGGCGGCCGAGACGGCCTGCATCCAGGTGTGGTTGGTGGAGTTCTGGCGCAGCCTGGTGGTCAGGTAGACGAGACCGGTGGACGGGTCGACCACCGGGGTGGAGGTGGAGCCGAGGTCCGGTTTCAGGTCGCCGCAGCCGATGGCCGACGCCAGAAGGGGCTTTCCGAAATGGCGCGACCACCGCACCTGGCCGGTGGTGGCGTTGATCCCGTACGCCCAGGCCCTCTCGGTGGTGACGATGACGGTTCCGTTGACCACCAGCGGCTGGGCGTAGATGGCGCCGGTGAGCTTGGTGGTGAAGATGTGACCGAACGAGGCCGACCCGACGGCGGAGGGGGCCAGGTTGGGCTCGTTCGGATCCCACCCCGAACGCAGGTTGTCGTAGGCCGCCGTGGTGACGTTGGGGGGCGAGCCGGCCAGGGCGGCCGCCGCCACGAATCCGACGCCGCTGCCGATCACCACCACGGCGACCAGCACCGCCATGGCGCGGCGTGTCCTCAGCCGATCCATCTGCCCCCCGCTCAGCCGTCCGTCCAGGTACAGGAGCGTAGGCGGAAGGGGCGGGGGTCGTCCGCAATAGCCGCCATCTCCGGCGTCTGGCGATCTCCGCCGTCTCAGACGGTCGAGCGTCGGCGGAGGACCTCGAGAGCGTGATCGGCGTGCTTCTGCATGCTCAGCTCGCTCTTGATCACACCGATGACCTTGCGGTCGGTGTCGATGACGAACGTGTTGCGCTTCACGGGGACGAGGCCGCCGCCGCGCTTGACGCCGAAGATCTCCGCCACCTTGCGATCGGGGTCCGACAGGAGGGGGAAGTCGAAGCTGTACTTGTCGGAGAACTGCTTCTGCTTCTCCACGGTGTCGGCGGAGATGCCGACCCGCTGGCCCCCGGCCTCCTCGAACTCCTTCTTCAGGTCGCGGAAGTGACAGCTCTCCTTCGTGCAGCCGTAGGTCATCGCCCCCGGGTAGAAGAACAGGGTCACGGGGCCGGCGCCCAGGAGGTCGCTCAGGGTGCGGTCCGTCCCCGCCTCGTCGGGCAGTGTGAAGTCCGGAACCAGGTCACCAACGTCCATGGTGGGTGACCCTATCCGGCGGGTGCCGCCGGTGCTGGCCGGCGGTGGGGGCAGGGCTAGGCGGTCGGAGAGTCGAGGACGAGGACGGCGTTGTGGCCGCCCATGCCGAGCGAGGACTTCACGATGGGACCTTCGACGCAGGCGTTGGGACCGTCGAGGAGGCGGGGGTGTCCGTGGGCCACCCGGGGCGGGGCGGGGATGACCCCGGTGTCGAAGCCGTAGAGCGAGGCGACGAGCTCGACCGCTCCGGCGGCGCCCTGGCAGTGCCCGGACAGGGGCTTGATCGAGAAGATCCCCTCGGCCGCCGGGAAGAGCTCGTCGAAGATGGTCGCCTCGGCCGTGTCGCACTGGGCGGTCCCGGGCCCGTGGGCGTTCATGTAGGCGATCTCGCTGGGGTGGACGCCGGCGTTCTCGAGCGCCGTGGTGAAGGCCCGGCGGATCTGGTCGTAGTTGGGGTCGATCGAGATCACGTGGTAGGCGTCGTGCGACATGGCCCCGCCGCGGATGGTGGCGTACGAGCCGTCGGCGCGCCCGGAGACGACCATGCCCACCGAGGCCTCCCCGCCGGTGAAGCCGCGGCTGCCTTCCTGGAAGGGTCGGCAGATGTCGAGGGAGGGGCCGTCGGCGAAGAGGACGCCGACCTTGGCGAAGGCGGCGCAGTTCTCGGGGCTGAGCGAGATGTCCGTGGTGAGGACGAGGACGTCGTCGGCCACGCCGGAGTCGATCCAGGACTTGGCCGTGAGCAGGCCGGCGACACCGGAGGCGCACATGGCCGTGACGGCCATGGTGGGGCCGTGGAACCCGAACTCCCGGTTGACCTCGGCGAGGACCGTGGACGGCATCAGGCTCAGCCACTCCCGCTTGGTGGCCTGGAATCCGTCCCGGTGGTGGTAGGTGCGCCAGGCGTCGACGTCGCCGAGGACGAGGCCGTGGATCAGTCCTGTGACCTTCCCCGGGCGCCAGCCCCGGTCCAGGGCGTTCTCGACCGCCTCGCGCCCCGAGGCGCGGACCGCCTGGTGGTAGCGGGTGGGTCCGTCGGACGGGTTGCCCTCGTCCTCGACCCGGGCCACCCACGCCACGTCGTGGTCGAAGTGGGGCGAGAAGCCGGGTGTGGGCCTGACGGCGGACTCGCCCGAGAGGAGGCCCTGGTGGAGGAACTTCCGGCCCCAGCCGTAGCCGGTGACGGCGCCGTAGCCGCAGATCGACGTCGACGACCGTCCACCCGGCCGACGCCGGTCGCCTGGGTGTGCGATCGTCTCGGGGTACTCGGTAGGCACGACGCCTTCTCCCTCGTGACTCATTGATAGCGATCCGACTCAGCTGTCCCGGCTGAGTCCTTTGCACCGAATCAACTCACCAGTCACTTTCTCAACAGTGACCCAGAGTAGGACCCCGGCTTCCCGGCGTAAAGAGGGGATTTGGGGGCCCCGGGGGGTGGTCCGGCCAAATCGAGCGAATCGCGGTCGGATCCTTACCCGAGGTAGGAGGATCCCCCGGAGTCCTCCGAGAGCGCCGGCCACGGCCCGGGGAGCGCGTTTTTCGACAGCAGCCGGTCGCCGTCGAGCGGTCCCCCGCCGCCGACCGGCACGGAGGGTGGCCACCGGGTCGGCCCGACCCGCCGCCGGCCCTGGCTGGGCGTGGGTAAAGGTCCACGATCCAGGCGTCGATAGAGGATCCATGGCCCAACCACGACTCGGGTCGGCGTCAGGGCCATTCGCCGCTTCTCGTGAGAGCTCCGGAGCCGACCCCGACGAGAACCCGGCCGTGCCCGGCGGGGGCGGAGACGACGGCCCGGACGCCCGCGTGGCCCGACGGCTGTCGACGTTTGCCGACCTGACCCACGTCGTGGTCTGGGAGCTCGAGGTGCCCGGGCCCGGCCTGCACTGGCACGCCCCCTTCACCCGGTTGCTCAAGGACCCGTCGGCGGGGCCGTTCCAGGTCCCGCCCGGTGACGGTGGATGCCTGGTGGCCGGCGACGCCCTGGGCGACGCCCTGCTCGCCCCCATCATCGAGACGGTCAAGTCCGGTGTGGTGTGGGAGAACTACGAGCTCGTCCAGGAGTACGAGGTGCCCGGCGGGGAGGTCCACCGGGTTCTGGTGCGGGCCGTGGCCGTGCCTGACCCGGGCGTGGCCCACTTCTTCGGGATCGCCGCCGACGTGTCGGAACCGGGCGATGTCCCGTGGATCACCGCCGACGTGGGGGAGCGGCTGCAGCTCCTCGTGGAGCACTCCCCCGACGGCATCGTGGTCCACCAGGAGGGCCTTGTCGTTTACACCAATCCGGCCGCCGTGCGGATGGTCGGGCTCAGCTCGGCCACCGAGGCCCTCGGTCGGCCCATCGCCTCGTTCATCCACGCCGAGGACCTGGGCAAGACCGTGGCGCGGCTGGCCGAGCTGCGCGATCCGGGTGACGTGGTCAAGGGGTTCGAGGCCCGCCTGCAGCGTGTCGACGGCGCGGTGACACCGGTCGAGGTGGCCAGCGCACGGACGAGCTGGGGCGGAAAGCCGGCCTTCCAGGTCATCATGCGCGACGTCACCGAGAGGAAGCTGGCCGAGGAGGAAGCCCAGGCACGCATGGCGATCGAGCGGCGCTACGCCGCCGCCGTGGCCGCCCTCGAGGAAGGCGTGGTGGTCGTCGATCGCCAGGGCGCGGTGACGGCGGCCAACGATTCGGCCGTCCGCATCCTCGGCAGCCGGCTGGACGGCGGACGGGGCGACGCCATCTTCACCGGCGGGGGCCCGGCGCGCACCGACGACGCCACGCCGTTCGCCAAGCAGGATCTCCCGCTCGCCGTGGCGCTGGCCCGGCACGAGGGGACGACCGACGTCGTGATCGGGGTGCACGACGAGCACGGGATCGAGCAGTGGCTGTCGGTGAGCTCGCGACCGATCGACGACGCCGACGACCACGACGCCGGCGCCGTGGTGTGCTCGGTGTCCGACATCACCGAACGGAAGCATCTGCTGGACAGACTGGCCTGGGAGGCTCGTAACGATCCCCTCACCTCGCTGGCCAACCGCAGTGGTTTTCTGGCCGCCGTCGAGGGTGCCCTCGAGAGCAAGGACGCCGAGCGCGACGGGCTCGTGATGTTCTTCTTCGATCTCGATCGCTTCAAGCTCGTGAACGATTCGCTCGGCCATGCCGTGGGCGACGAAGTGTTGCGGGCCATGGCGCAGCGTCTGCGGACGGCCATGCCCCGCGCCGTCAGCCTGAGCCGGCTGCACGGTGACGAATTCGCGGCACTCGAGACCGGGGTGCCGGACACCGACGCGGCGCTGCACCGGGCCGAGGAACTGCGCTCGATCCTGTCGCGTCCGGTGCAACTGAGCACGGGGCGGACGCTCACGGTGACCCCGAGCATCGGGCTCGTGCGGTTGGCCGACGTCGGTCGCGAGGCGTCCGAGGTCCTTCAGGACGCCGACATGGCCATGTTGCAGGCCAAGACCCGTGGACGCGGGCGGGTGGCCATCTTCGACGCCGGCCTGCGCGAGGAGGTGGGCAGTCGACTCGAGCTCGAGCACGACCTGCGCGCCGCGGTGGAGAACGGGGAGCTCCGCCTCGAGTACCAGCCGCTGGCCTCGATGGCCAACGGCCGTGTCCTCGGGCTCGAGGCCCTCGTCCGGTGGGAGCACCCCCGGCGCGGCCTTCTACTGCCGGGACGGTTCGTGGGCCTGGCCGAGGAGTCCGAGCTGATCATCGCCCTCGGCCAGTGGGTGCTCGAGGCCGGTTGTGCGCAGATGGCGCGTTGGCGTGCGATGTACCCGGAGGCCAACGACTCCTTCCTGGCCGTGAACGTCTCCCCCCGCCAGTTCGACGGGTCGCAGCTGATGCCGGCGGTGCGTGGTGCCCTCGAGAAGAGCGGCCTGCCCCCCGGGGCGCTCATGCTCGAGATCACCGAGTCGGGCATCGTGTCGGACGACGTCCGCCTCCACGGGATGTTGGGAGAGCTGCGGGAGTTCGGGATTCGGCTGGCCATCGACGACTTCGGCACCGGCTACTCGTCTCTCAGCTATCTGAAGCGTCTACCCGTCAGCTACCTGAAGATCGACCGGTCCTTCGTGATGGGACTGGGGAGCGACACCGAGGACGAACGGATCGTGGCCGCCATCACCGACCTCGGGCACGGTCTCGGTCTGCGGGTGATCGCCGAAGGCGTCGAGAACCGCCAACAGCGCCACGTGGCGCGCCAGCTCGGGTGCGATCTGTACCAGGGGTACCTGCTGGCCGAGCCCCGTCGCCCCCGGGACATCCCGCCCTTCTGGCGTCCCCGCCACGTGCCGGCCCTCCGGTCCTGAGCGTCTCCCGCCGGGGCCGCCGACCTGTGAAAGCGGGTAGGGGAGGGGTCTGCGTGCCGTCGGCGCAAGCACCGAGGGCGGCGCCCCCCTGACCCCTTCCCTGGCCCGCTTCCAGGCCACAGCGATATGTCGCCATGGCCCCCCGCTCGGGTGACCGGGCGCTCGCAATGCGGCACCCGGACCGGCCGGAGACTGGTTCCCGTCACCCCGCAGACTGCGCCCCCTCGGACAACTGGAACCCACGCCTTTGACAAATTTCGGCCAAATCAGGCTCGCAACCTGGGAATTCGCTGGGTGTCAGGCGGGGTGCAGCGTCCAGCCGGTGATGACCAGCTGTCCGTTGGACACGGTCTGGACCACCGAGACGGCGTAGCGCCCCGGGGCACTCCCGCCGGCGATGGTGACCGTGTCCGTCAGTTGCACGCCGGTGGCGGCGGCGCCGGCGGCGGTGACGGTGACGTCCAGGCTGGCGTCATAGCCCGAGATATGGGCACCGACGAGCGCCGGCGGCGCCGGGACGCCGGGAGCGACGGCGCCCCACCAGCCGAGCTGGTTCTGCTCGAGAGCCCTGACGCCGGCGATGAAGGACTCGACGGCGGAGTCCTGGACCGCCAGCGGGCCGGGACCCTCGACATAGGCCGGGTCCGGGGTGCCGGTGACCGACATGGTCCCCATGAGGATGGAATTGGTGGCCAGGGTGAGTCCCTGCGTCACCAATGGGGCCGGAGCCGGGACCGTGGGCGGGGCCGCCGCCGGAGGGACCGTTCCGGCGCCGCCCCCGGTGTTGGGGAGCGTTCCCGTCTCGCTGGCCGTGACGAGGTAGCGGGTGGGGGTGAACCACAGGGCGTCCGTGGGCCAGCAGGTGACCAGGCTGAGAGTGGGGCCGGGCGTGTTGTAAACGGCCGATCCCTGCTGGATCACCTGGTGGCTCTGGACCGTGTAGTCGTAGGTGGTGCAGGGGGTCTCGTACTCGATGGTGTCGCCCGGTTTCAGCTGGTCGATGTTCACGAAGTAGCTGACGTCGTGCGCTTCGAGCACGGTGTTGCCGGTCGTGCCCGGCCACACCGATGTGGTGACGTGGCCGACGGCCACGTTGAGCTCGGCGTCGTCGGTGCCCTCCTCGACGGGGGCGGTGAGACCGATGGCGGGGATCACGAGAAGGCCCTGGGGACCGCCGGCGCTGGCCGTCGCGGTGCAGGCGGCCGTCGTCCCCTTGGTGGTCTCGGCCGCATCGTGACGGGCTTTCTCGAGCTTCTTCACGAGGGACTCCCCGACCCGGTTCGAGTGGGTCGTCCACAAGGTGGCACGGACCTGCCAGGTGACCGCCGCCGCCACCAGGAGCAACCCGGCGCCGATCAGGGCGCGGTAGCCCCACCGCCGGCGGCGGGGGGCGTCGTTGCTGTCCTTCTGGGAAGCGCGGCGGGGCAAGACCGCTCCGTTCGTGGGGTGGCACCGGCCGGTCGGGGGTGGATCGTGACAGCTTCCAGGTTACTTTGACCTTGCTCTGTGGCGGGCGCGCAACGAGTAGTGGTATCTGCATCCCCGTTTGGCGAGGGGCGTCCGGTACGCTGGGAGATCAGTGAAGCGCCGAGAACCGCCACGCGTGGGGGGACCGCCCTCCGGCGGATCGGCCGGGGACTCGGGCACGGCTGACGCCCCCGTTTCGCCTGGCCCCGTCACCCCCGTCCCCGCCGAGGCCGGCCCCGCCGAGGCCGTCGGGTCCTGGATGGCCGTCCAGGGCGCTCCCGACGACCTGACCGCCGGCCCCCGGTACGACCGCCGCCGCCTGCGCCCGGAGCCCGAGCTGGTACCCGGCGAGCCCGGCCCGGCCGTCGACAGGCTGGTCCGGCAGGCCCTCGGGCGCCACATGCTCCTCGGCGAGATGGCCCTGGTGTGCACGTGGGCCTTCGTCTCGTTCGTCGTCTTCCACTTCCTCACCTCGGGCCACGCCTCGACGGCGGCGGCGGTGAGCCTGGCCTGGCTGTTCGCCGGAGCCAGCGGGGTCATGGTGGTGGTGATCCTGGCCTTCCGCCGGGTGGCCGAGCGACGGATCCGGCAGGGGCTGCACGACGCCTCCACCGCCCTGCGCTCGATCGAGTCGGTGACCGACCCCGCCCTGTCCTTCCTGCCGCTCGACGCCCTGCTGGAGGAGCTGCTGGCCCGGACGTGCCGGGTGGTCGGGGGCGAATCGGCCACCATCTTCCTGGTCACCGACGACGGTCGGAGCCTGACCGTACGCGCCTCCCGGGGTCCCGCCGAACCGGCGGCCGGCGCCGCCATCGGTGTGGGCGAGGGCGTGGTCGGCGCCGTCGCCCAACGGGCGGAGGCCGTGATCGTGAACGAGGTCTCCGACAGCATCCTGGCCAGCTCGTGGGGGAACCGGGACGTGGTGTCGCTGGTGGCCGCCCCTCTCCTGGTGGGAGGTCACGTCATCGGGGTGGTGCAGGTCGGGACGGCCCAGAAGCACCGGTTCGTCACCCGCGACCTCCGGCTGCTGCAGCTGGTGGCCGACCGCTCGGCGGCGTCGATCGAGCGGGCCCGGCTCGACCAGGACGCCCGCCGCAGTCGGCTGGGGGCCGAGCACGCCCGCCTCCATCTGTCCATCCTGGCGCTGGCCGGTGACGAGATGGCCACCGCCCTCGAGTCCTACGACGACGCCCTCACCCGGTTGGTCGGGGTCATCGTGCCGACCTTCGCCGACTGGTTCGCCGTGGACCTGGCCGAGAGCTCGGGCGAGGTGCGCCGGGTGGCCTGCGGGGCACGCGCCAGGGACCCCGTAGCCTCGTCCCTGCACCGTCACCCCGAGGGCGACGCCCTCGTCCACCGGGTCATGGCCAGCGGGCGTCCCGAGGTGCTCATGAACACACAGGACCGGGGACCCGACAGCGCGACGTCTGAGAGCACCGAGGCCGGGGGCTACTCCGAAGCGCCGCCGGCGGCGGGGATCGAGTCCATGGTGATCGTCCCCGTGCACGTCCGGGGACTGTCGTTCGGCGCGCTCAGCTTCGTCACCGGCGCCGGGCGGCGGGGTTACCGACCGTCGGACCTCGATACGGCGCGCGGCCTGGCCGAGCGCGTCGCCATCGCCGTCGAACGCGTCCTTCTGTGGCGCGAGAGCCGGGCCGCCGAGCGCGCCGCCACGCGCAACGCCGGGCAATTGCGTCGTCTCATGGAGGCGGCACTGGCGGTGAACGCCCCCCTGGCCGAGAGCGAGGTCCTGCGCGTGGTGGCCGACCACGCCCGTCGGATCCTCGGGGCCGACGCCGCCGTGGTGGCTCCGGTGACCGACACCCCCGACGGGACCGGGCTGGTCGAGGTGGCCTCTCCCGCCACCCTGGGTCCGGCCGAGACGGCGCTCGTCGGCGTGGCGTGCGACCTCGTGGCCACGTCGGACCGGCCCGTGCGTTGGCCCGGGGGTGAGGGCCCCGATGACCCCGACCGACGGGCCGACGCCCACGGAACCGGCGCCGCGAGGGCGGGTTCGGGCGTGCCGTGGCTGGCGGTGCCCCTGGCCGATGCGTCGGGCTCCACGGGGCGGGTCATCGTGGTCATCGGTGGACCGGGGGGCCCGTTCAACACCGAAGACGAGTCGGTGATGGTGCTGTTGGCGCAGATGGCGTCGGTGGCCCTGATGAACGCCCGTCTCTACCAGGCGGTCCAGAGCAACGAGCACCGCCTGCGGGCGGTCGTCGAATCGTCCCCGCTGGCCATCGCCGAGGTCGACATGACGGGGGACGCGCGGTGGTGGAACGGGGCAGCCGGGATCCTGTTCGGTTGGCGGGACGGTGCCGATGTCGCCCGCCGTGTCTCGGGCGACGAAGCGGCGGCGACGGTTCTGGAGGAGCTGTGGAGCCGCACCGCGCACGGGGTGGCGTCGGTCGGAACCGATCTGGTGACGACGGGACCCAACGGGAAGAGCCTCGAATTGTCGGTGTCCACCGCTCCTCTGTTCGACCACGAGGGGACCGTCACCGGCATTCTGGTGGTGGCCGAGGATGTCACCGAGCGGCGGCGCATGCTCGAGCAGTTCCACCAGGCCGAGCGTTTGGGGGCGATGGCCCGGCTGGCCGGAGGCGTGGCCCACGACTTCAACAACCTGCTGACCGTGATCCTCGGATCGAGCGAGGTCCTCCTGCGTCGGGCTGCCGTCGACGACGAGTGGCGCGACGACGTGGCCGCCATCCAGCGCGCCGGTGAGCGCGCCGCCGCACTGACCAGCCAGCTCCTGGCCATCGGTCACCGGCGCCCGGTCCAGTCGGTGGTCGTCGATCCCGACTCCGTGATGGAGTCGATGCGGCCCATGTTGGTCCGGCTGCTCGGGGAGGACGTCGAGCTCGTGCTCGTTGCGGGATCGCCGCCGGGCCTGATCCTGGCCGACCCGGCCGAGCTCGAGCGCGCCCTGTTGAACATGGTCATCAACGCGCGCGACGCCATGCCCGACGGGGGTCTGCTCGAGTTCCGCACCCGGGTGGTGGGGGCCGATCTCCCCGGCTCGTGGCGCATGGTCGCCCTGATGGTGTCGGACACCGGCGCCGGCATGGACGCCGAGACGATCGAGCACTGCTTCGAGCCCTTCTTCACCACCAAGGGCCTCGCCCGCGGTACCGGCCTCGGTCTGGCCGCCGTGCACGCCATGGTGACGCAGGCCGGTGGCCACATCACGGTGGAGTCGACCGTGGGGAGCGGAACGACCTTCACCCTGTGGTTCCCGGCGGCGGAGGCCGAGCTCGCCGTCGAGAAACCGGAAGCCGAGGTGCTCCTCGACCGCGGTGACGAGGTCATCCTGCTCGTCGAGGACGAGGAGGAGCTCCGGCGCCTGGCCGTGCGCGAGCTCGACCGTCGTGGCTACGCCGTGGTGGTGGCCTCCGGGGGCGCCGAAGCGCTCGAGGTGGCCCGTTCGCTCGACGGGCGCATCGACCTGCTCGTGACCGACGTGGTCATGCCGGGTATGAGCGGGGTGGAGCTCGCCGCCCGGGCCAACGAGTTGTGGCCCTTGTTGCCCGTCCTCTTCGTCTCCGGCCACCTCGACGAGGGATCGGTCGGCCGCCAGCGTATGGCCGAGGATGCCGACCTCCTGGCCAAGCCGTTCACGCCCGACCAACTCGGGCATCGCGTCCGTCAGGCCCTCGACCGGTCGCAGGCCCGCGGTCGCGAAGGCGTGGGGACCGGGGACTGGCGGAGCCGACCGAACCGGGCCGCCTGGTCCTGACCCGGTCGGTCAGGACGGGGATCAGCGCCGGATCAGGGCTCGAAACGGTAGCCCACGCCGCGGACGGTGCGGACCCAGCGCGGGTGATCCGGGTCCTTCTCGATCTTGCGCCTGATGCGCCGGACGTGCTCGGTGACCGTGCCGGCGTCCTGCCACGCCGACGAGGATCCCCACACCTGGGCCAGGAGCTGCTCACGGGTGAAGACCTGCCGCGGCGAGCTGGCCAGGAAGGCCAGGAGGTCGAACTCCTTGGCCGTCGTCTCCACCAACAGATCCGACAGCTTGACCTCGCGGGCCATGATGTCGATGACGAGGTCGCCGAAGTCGAGCGCCACGGTCGTGGTCGTCGGTCGCTGGCCCACCCGGCGCAGGACCGTTCCCACACGGGCGGCCAGCTCGGCGGGGGAGAAGGGCTTCACGACATAGTCGTCGGCGCCCAGCTTCAACCCGAGGACGCGGTCCGACTCCCGGCCGCGGGCGGTGACGAGGATGACGGGGACGTTGCTCGTCCGACGGATGGCGGCGAGGACGTCGAAGCCGTCCTCGGTGGTGAGCATCACGTCGAGGATCACCAGATCGGGGGACCGGCCCGACAGCGCCGTCGTCGCCTCGGCTCCGGTGGAGGCCTCCTCCACCTGGTAGCCCTCGGACTCGAGCAGCCGGACCAACAGGCCGCGGACCTCCGGATCGTCGTCCACGACGAGCAGACGTCCGCAATCCCTCCCGGTGTTCCTGTGGGAGACCGGTGTCGTTGTCTCGGCTCTCACTTCTGCCCCCCTCGTCTCGTCACTTTAACTAGTGCCACGACCACCGACCGTAGTTGTGTTGACCAACATTTGGGAAGGGGACTCGGTCAGAATCAGGAAAATACCCGACGGACGCTGCCACCCGCATCCTGGATACGGGGGTGTGACCAGATTTGTTGGGTTGACGTTGATCTGCCGTAGCGCTGGATGTGGCTTGGAGGCTTCACACTCGTGCCTGTGGGGTACCGGGGGTGAGCTGGGTGAAGGGGGTGCGGCGCGTCCGCGAGGAGGACTCGTCGACTCTGCCCGACGCGGCGGACGAGAGCGACGATCGGCGCGTACTGGTGGTGGGCACCGACGACTGGGCCATCGAACAGTCGGCGGCCGCCCTGGAAGAGGCCGGTTTCGGCGTCCTGCGTTGTCACGAGCCCGGCGAGCCGGAGTTCCCCTGCAACGCTCTCATCGAGGGTCGCACCTGCCCGCTTGACGTCGGCTTCGACGTGGTGGCGACGGTTCGGGCCCGCCCCCTCGACACGATGTCGCCCGGTGAGCTCGGGGTCGTCTGCGCCCTGCGCCACGGGGTCCCGCTCGTGGCCGCCGGGGTGGCACCCGAGCGGCCCTTCGGGCCGTGGGCGGCCGTGACGGTGGAACAAGGGGGGGAATTGGTGGGGGCGTGTGAGAAAGTGGCGGGAGAGACATTTGTTGAGTTCGCCGCCGTGCCCACTGTTCCGGCGGCCCGAGGAGGCCTCTGATGCCACCCGAAGGTGCCATCCGCGTCACCGACGACATCGAGCCCTGGCTGG
>Ga0209415_10007903_pt1 | contig 18487 bp, 10 predicted proteins | sample PeaSoiSIISIP2007_FD_187696 | JGI IMG/M metagenome (GOLD analysis project Ga0209415, IMG submission 187696) | Peat soil microbial communities from Weissenstadt, Germany - SII-SIP-2007 (SPAdes) (version 2) | ecosystem: Environmental > Terrestrial > Soil > Wetlands > Peat | place: Germany...
CGATTCCTCACGACAACTGACCTGAACTGATGGCGCGGAAATCCAGCGGCACCATCTTGCAGGAGGAGTTGTACCCACCCAGCGCCGGGCATTCTCGCGTGGCATCTGTGCACGACGAATCCCCGCGTGAGGAGCTCGACGACGCTCGTCTCGTCGACCTGGACGTAGACGAGGAATCGCCTTTCCTGCGCGGGCAAAAGCGTGTCTCCGCCCGCCGCAGTTCGCTTCCCAGGAAGACCGCCAGCCGCCTGTTGTGGGCATGTATCGCCGCCGCTGTTCTCTGCATCGCCGCCATCGCCGCCGCCACACTGTACGAATATGGCGAGCGCTCGTGGCGTTTTCGCGTGGACACCAGCGACAACATCGACGTCACCGGCATGCAAAATGTGACCAAGGCGCAAATCATGGAAGTGATGGGCGCCGACATCGGCCGCAACATTTTCTTCATTCCGCTGGCCCAGCAGAAAGCGCAACTCGAACAGATTCCCTGGATCGAATCGGCCAGCGTCATGCGCTTCGTCCCCAACCGATTGAAAGTTGAGATTCACGAACGTACGCCCGTGGCCTTCGCCCGCGTCGGCCCGCGCATTTCTCTGATCGATGCCGGCGGAACTCTGATGGATTTACCGCCCAAGCACAGATATTCCTTCCCGGTCATTCTCGGCATGAATCCCGGCGAGCCGCTTTCCACCCGTGCCCCGCGCATGAGGGCCTACAACGAACTGGTCGAGGAACTTGATTCCAGCGGCGCCCGCTACTCGCAGGACTTGAGCGAAGTGGATCTCTCCGACTTGGACAATTTGAAAGTGCGGACCAACGATCCCGCGGGCGATGTGCTGATCGAACTCGGCTCGTCGGAATATCTGAAGCGCTACCAGACTTATGTGAGCCACGTGCAGCAGTGGCGGCAGCAATTTCAGAAGCTCGAATCGGTGAACCTGCGCTACGACAATCAGGTGATCGTCAATCCTGACCTGCAATCGGGGTCGAAGCAGCCCGCGCTGGCCGCCTCGGCCGCCAGAGCAGCCGTGGCCGCGGGCGTGAAGCCGGCGGCGCTGACCACGCGCCTGACGCCGGCAAAAATGGCCTCGGCGAGCTCGGTGCCGCACGGCGCTTTACCTAAGCCGGCGTTTGAGTTGACCGAGAAAAAGCTTGATCCGAAATCTGCGGCCGCGAAAAAGCCCGCGCCGAAAGCCCGGGTCACCAGGACGAAGGCCGTCAATGGTTCGAACCCGAAAAAAGTTCCGGCGAAAATTCCGCCGAAGGCTGAAGCCGCGAAGGCTGTGGTTGCGAAGCCGACAGTCCAGAAGTCCCAGAAGCCCGCCGTTGCGGCCGCGCATCCGTCAAGTCCGAAGCCGAGTGCGGCGATTGCGAAACCGCCGGCTGGTACGAGTTCAGTGAACACGAGTTCGAATTGAAAGCGAGTTCAATTGTTTCGATGTCGAGGAATTCATAAAGCATGGCGAACCAGCAGGGAAATTTTCTTACCGCAATTGACGTCGGCAGCGCCAAGACCTGCGCGTTGATGGCGGAGCTCACCGACGGCGGGCTGCGCTATCGCGGCCACGGTGTGGCCGAATCGCGCGGCTCACGCAAGGGCATCATCGTCGAACTCGACAAGGCAGTCGCGGCCATCCAGAAAGCCGTCGAAGCCGCCGAAGATGCCGCCGGAGCGCCCGTCGAGCACGCCATCGTCGGTCTTGGCGGAGCCCATATCCGCGGCGTCAACAGTCACGGAGGAATCAGTCTGGGCACGCGTCCCCGCGAAATCGGACGTGACGAAATTAAGCAGGCCGTCGATCGCGCCCGCGCCATCCCCCTGCCCGCCGATCGCGAAATTCTCCACCTGCTGCCCCAGGAATTCATTCTCGACGAGCAAGCCGGAGTCCACGATCCGCTGGGCATGATGGCGGCCCGCCTCGAAGTCCGCGTCCACATGGTGACGGCCGCGACCAGCGCCACGCAGAATGTAATCACCGCCGTGAACCGCGCCGGAGTCCACGTCGACGACACCGTCTTCGAACCTCTCGCCGCCGCCGACTCCGTTTTGCGCAACGATGAGCGTGAACTCGGCGTCTGCCTCGCCGACATCGGCGCCGGCTCAACCGAGCTGATCGTCTTTCAGCAGGGCGCCGTTGCCTACACCGGAGTGATTCCCGTCGGCGGCGACCACTTCACCAGCGATCTGTCGGTCGGCCTGTGCACCCCGCTCGCCGAGGCGGAAAAGATCAAGAAAGTTTACGGCAACGCGATCGTCACCCTGATTCCCGAAGGCAATGAAGTCGAAGTTCCATCGGTCGGCGATCGCCCATCGCGCCTGTTGCCGCAACGCCTGGTCGCGGAAATCCTCGAGCCGCGCGCTCGCGAACTTTTCGAACTGATGCGCGACACCCTGCGCCAAAGCGGCATGTACGACGTCTGCATTGCCGGCGTCGTGCTCACCGGGGGCGGGTCGCGTCTGCCCGGAATCTTCGACGTGGCAGAATCCGTCCTGCGCCGCTCGGTGCGCCTGTCATGGCCCGCCCCGCTGGCCAAAATGCCATCCACATTATCCGAGCCCGAGTTCGCGACGGTCCTGGGCATGGTGAACTACGGCCAGCGCGCCCGCACGGCCCGCGGCCTGCAGGAAGACCGTTGGGGATCGAGATTGAAAGCGCTGTTGGTAGGAAAAGGAGCATAGGCAGGGACTAGGGCTCAGGGATTAAGGGGCAGCAAAAGGCGAAAGGGTTTTTCTAGCCCCTGACCCCTAGCCCCTAATCTCTGATCCGAGCGACGAGGCAGGTGGCAAAAGAAATTCGAGTGGAGACAAAATGAAAAACGATTCCAGCATTCGCATCAGCTTTAACGAAGAGGCCCGCAACGATGCCAAGATCAAAGTCATCGGAGTCGGCGGCGGCGGTGGTAACGCCGTCAACCGCATGATCGACGCCGGCGTCGAGGGCATCGAATTCATCGTCGCCAACACCGACCTGCAGGCGCTGCGCATGTCGCACGCCCCGGTGAAGCTGCAACTCGGCGTGAAGCTGACCAATGGCCTCGGCGCGGGCGCGAATCCTGAGGTCGGCCGCAAGGCTGCGCTCGAAGATTCCGACAAAATCATCGAAGTCCTCGAAGGCGCCGACATGGTCTTCGTCACCACCGGCCTGGGCGGCGGCACCGGCACCGGAGCCGCTCCCATCATCGCCTCGCTGGCCGTCGAGATGGGCGCGCTCACCGTTGCCGTCGTCACCAAGCCATTTGCATTCGAAGGCAAACGCCGCATGGCGCAAGCCGAGCGCGGCATCGCCGAACTGATGGAGTCCGTCGACACTACCATCGTGATCCCCAACGAAAAACTGCTGGCCGTTGCCGAAGATGCCGGCTTCTTCGAATCCTTCCGCATCGCCGACGACATTCTTCGCCAGGGCGTGCAGGGCATCTCCGACATCATCACCATTCCCGGCATAATCAATCGCGATTTCGCCGACGTGAAAACCATCATGGCCGGCATGGGCTACGCCGTCATGGGCACGGCCTCGGCCAGCGGCGCCAAGCGCACCATTGAAGCCGCGCAGAAGGCCATCGCATCTCCGCTGCTTGAAGCCGGAGCCATCGACGGCGCCCGCGGCATCCTTATCAACATCACCGGCTCGTCCTCGCTCAAACTCGCCGAAGTGCAGCAGGCCTGTTCGATCATCCAGAGTGCGGCGCATGAAGACGCCAACATTATTTTTGGCGCCGTGATGGACGAGAAGATGAAAGACGCGGTAAAGATCACCGTCATTGCCACCGGCTTCCGCGAAGTCCGGTCGGCGCGCCACCGCGAACAGGAAACACACGCGCCGTTTTCGCAACCCCACACTGCAACGCTCGACGACATGAATTTCCCCGACGGCGCCGGCCCGCGCCATCCCGAGCGCATCATGTCATCGGACCAGGCTATTGTCGATGGCAGCGGCTACGCAGATGACGCTGTTCCCGCGCCCATCGCGAACGCGTCCGATCACATGGCCGCCGACGTGATTTCGCTCGACAGCATGCGCAGCAGCGTGCTCACCAACATGGCGGCGAACTTCGAGCAGGACGATCTCGACGTCCCCGCCTTCCTGCGCAAGCGCAACGAAGTGATGTAACGTCCAGAAATCCGGCGCGAGACGTTCCGGCAGTAGGAAAACTCTTGCACATGGGCAGTACCTTCCCAGTAACTGGGTAACGCGTTACCGAAGGGGCCCGACCGTCGGTAATCTCCGCGTAAGTCCTTTCTCTATAAATAGTTAAATCGAAATTTGCGTTTCGCGCCATCGAAACTTTTCCATTGCCAGAATTGGACTAAGTCCCGTACTATCAGCGCAGTTGCACGTTATGGCCGGGTTACCACTCACTGGTAGCCTACGTGCATCACAGTAGGGTAAGACTCCGGGGAGTGAAATCAAGAAGTTATGTCCAAGGGAACGAGCCTCTTTCGTCTGTTTTTGACCTTTGTTGCGGCTTGCCTGTTCACTCTGCCTCTGGCGGGCGTGAGCTGGGCAGCGCATATCAATACCAGCAATCATCCCCCGGCCAAGTCAAAAGCAAGAATCAGCGAGAGCCAGCACACGCGTCGTCGCCTGCATCACTTGGCGCACGCCCGCAGCACTGCTCCCGTCGCCGCGGCTGGCGTCACTAAAATTTCGGTGACCACACACCGCCGCCATCGCTATCACGAACGCTTCAGCATGAGTTCGTTCGCCGAAGGCATTACAGCCGGCGACATCACCACCGGTGAAGATCCCATCGTGCGCCAGGCCGCGGTCGACGCGCTCGGCAACATGAACGGCACGGTCGTCGCCATCGAGCCCACCAGCGGACGCGTGCTGGCCATGGTGAACCAGAAGCTCGCTCTGTCCAGCGGCGCTCAGCCCTGCTCGACCATCAAACTTTCCGTGGCCCTGGCGGCCTTGAGCGAAGGCCTGGTTTCAAAAGAAACCAAAGTTGCGCTCGGTGGCCGCAGCCGCATGGACCTGACCACTGCGATCGCGCACTCCAACAACGCTTATTTCGAGGCCGTCGGACGCAAGCTTGGTTTTGAAAAAGTTGCATACTACGCCCATCAATATGGACTCGGCGAACTTGCGGGCTACGATATTCCCGGCGAGCAGCTCGGCAGCTATCCCGATGAACCGATTCCCGCCAAGCTCGGCGGCGTCGGCAAAATGTGTTCTTACGGCGAAGGCGTTTCCATGACCCCGCTGCAACTGGGCGCGATGGTTTCCGCGATCGCCAATGGCGGCACTCTCTACTACCTGCAGCATCCGACTTCCGCGGAAGAAGTTGCCGGTTTTCAGCCCCGCGTGAAGCGCCAGCTCGACATCGCTCCCGTGATTCCCGAACTCTCTGACGGCATGGCGGGAGCTGTCCAGTACGGCACCGCCCGCAGCCTGCGCCTCAACTTTAACGAAGAAGAAATTCTAGGCAAGACTGGAACCTGCTCGCACGCCGGAACCCGCTTCGGCTGGTTCGCCTCCTACGCCAACACCAGCGTAGGACGGGTCGTGCTCGTCGTCTTCCTCGAGGGCGGACGCCCCACCTTCGGCCCGAAAGCCGCTGAAATTGCCGGACGCATCTATCGCAACATGTACGACCACAACTTCTTCATCGCTGGCCCGGCCTTGCCGTCCGACGCCGCTGTAGTGAAGCCGGTCACAACTCCGTAAGTGATCGCACAACCTTTCTCGTAGAGACGTAGCTCCGCTACGTCTCTTTTTCTTTTCTCCACTCCCCGGTTCTCTTCCGATCCTGCCCGGCTGGTCCACCCACAATTCTCATCAATTTCTAATACGAGGAAATCCCGCGCTGCCGATGTGTACTCCAGCAGGTTCGCTGCGTTCAGAAGGACGGTACGTCGGTGGCAATCATTTGTTTTGGAAGCTACGGCTTGGTAACGCTCTGGATCGCTCTGGCGGCGGTCGTGGTTTTTGCCGTGACTCTGTTCGCGGTCGGCGGCAGCGGGATGAGCGTTACTTCGTTGCGGGCGGCGTTTCGGGATCTGATACCGTCCCAGCGGACGTTTTGGGTCCATGACCCGGGCGTCAACGACCCGAGCGAGAATGACTCGAGCGACAATCGCCCGCTCGACGTCGAAATGCACTTCCGCGCCCTGGCCGAAGCCGTTCCCGGGATGCTCTGGACCGCTCGTCCCGATGGCTCCCGCGACTTCTTCAATAAGCAGTGGCGCGAATACACCGGCTTGGAGAACAATCAGAGCTGCGGAGACGCCTGGTTACAGGCCATTCATCCCGACGACGTCGTCCCGGCACAAGCCCGCTGGGAGCGCTCCTGCCATACTGGCGAGCCCTATGAAATTGAATGCCGCCTGCGCTCCAAGGACGGAACGTTCCGATGGTTTCTGGGCCGAGGCAGCCCCATCCGCGACACCACAGGAGAAATTGTCAAATGGTTCGGCACCGTCACCGACATTGAAGACCAAAAACACAATCAGCAGATTCTGGAGCAGCAAATCAAAGAACGCACCACAGAACTGGCCGACGCCAATACCCGGCTGCAGGAAGAGATGTGGGAAAGAGACCTTGCCCGGCGCCAGCTCGACGAACAAAACGCCCAGATGGTGCATGAACTCACCGAGCGCTCGCAGCGCGCGACTCTGCTGGCCAAGATGGGAGAACTCCTGCAAACCTGCGTGAGCAAAGACGAAGTATTCGCCGCCGCGCTGGGCTTTGCCCCCAACATTTTTCCCACCAGCCGCGGAGCCGTTGCCTTGTTCAATCCCGACCGCACCCTCGCCGAAGTGATCGGATCCTGGCACGACTGCCAGCTTCCCCTGCCGGTGTTTGATTCCAGCTCCTGCTGGGCTCTGCGCACCGGCCATTCTCATCTGGTGGTCGCGGGAGACACGACCGCGCCCTGCGCCCATGCCGCGGGCGTGAACCACACTTACCTCTGCATCCCCATCCTGGCCCAAGGCGAAGCCCTCGGCATCCTGCACTTTCAGGCCACCGACGAAGCGCCTGCCCTGGCCGACGCCGAGCTGTCGCTGAAAACAACCTTCGCCGCGCAGGTGGGACTTTCGGTGGCGAACATCCGCCTGCGCGAAGCCTTGCGCACCCAGTCCATCAAGGATCCTTTAACCGGCCTCTACAACCGCCGCTACCTCACCGAAATGCTGGATCGCGAAATCCGCCGCGCGGTTCGCGCCGAACAATCGCTCGGCATCCTCATGCTCGATCTCGACCACTTCAAGAAGTTCAACGACACCTATGGCCATGATGCGGGTGACACTGTCTTGCGCGAGATGGCCTCGTTCCTTTGCAAGAGCATTCGCGTAGAAGACGTCGCCTGCCGTTTCGGAGGCGAGGAGTTTGTTGTGATTCTGCCCACTGCCGACCTGACCGCCGCCCACGCCCGCGCCGAGCGCATCCGCTCAAAATTGCGCGAGATGACGGTTCTCCACCAGGGCCAGTCCCTGGGAATGATCACGGTCTCCGTCGGCGTGTCCGCGCTTCCCGAACACGGCACCTCGGCCCACGAATTGATCGATGCCGCCGATGCTGCACTCTACCGGGCCAAGCGGGAAGGCAGAGATCGCGTGGTAAACGCCGATCCGCCGCCGCTACAAAGAAAAACGCCCAGCCTGGTCGCTGGGCGTCCTCTCCGTATGAAACTCTTGCAATCTAGCTGCGCTGTCCCGGCCCCTTGCTCTCATCGCTGGCAATGACGCCGTCTTTAATGTGGATGACCCGGTGAGCGTACTCGGCGATATCGCCTTCGTGGGTCACGAGAATAATCGTGTTGCCTTCCGAGTGCAGCCGGTCAAACACTGCCATGATTTCAACACCAGTCTGCGAATCCAGATTGCCTGTCGGTTCGTCCGCCAGAATAATCGATGGCTTGTTCACCAGGGCACGCGCAATGGCGACACGCTGCCTCTGCCCGCCAGAAAGCTCATTGGGCTTGTGGCTCATGCGGGCTTCCATGCCCACGGCCGCCAGGGCGCCCTTGGCGCGCTCGATCCGCTCATCGGTCGGAACGCCGGCATAGATCAGCGGCAGTTCCACGTTGTGCAGCGCCGTCGCACGCGCCAGCAAATTAAAAGTCTGGAATACGAATCCGATTTCCTTGTTGCGGATGCGCGCCAGTTCGTCATCGTCGAGCTCGCTGACCAGTTGGCTGTTCAGCCAGTACTTGCCCTGCGAAGGTGTGTCGAGGCAGCCAATCAGGTTCATCAGCGTCGACTTGCCCGAGCCCGACGGTCCCATGATGGCGACATATTCGTTGCGCTGGATGCGCAGATTCACTCCTCGCAGCGCATGCACCTGCTGCTCCGATCCCATGTCGTAGGTCTTCCACAGATCTTCGGCGGCGATCATGCACGATTCGGGCGGCGCTAGGTTCGCGGTGGTGGGCATACTGGTCGGCATACTAATGACTTCGGCGGTTGCCATTTTTTTCTCCTGGTCGTCGCTTGCTCTGTCTTCGCTCACTCTGTCCGGTGCCACTGACCTCTCCGATCTCTGGGCTCAGTGGTCAGGGATTAGCGATCAGGGGCCAGTAAAGAAATAGAATTTCGGTTGTCTCTGGTTCTCTGATCCCTTGACCCTGATCCCTGACCCCTGCTTCCCGATCCCTTGTCCCCGACCCCCTGGTCCCTGCTTTGGACGTGCCAGGCCCACGAACGTTATGACCGATCGTCTTCTTTCTTCGGCACCGAATTATCGATCTTCACGCTGCTCCCCGGTCGCAGGGTGCGCAGGACCTTATAACTCCCAGTAATCACCTCGTCCCCGTCTTTCAGGCCGTCGGTCACTTCGATGTCGGTCGTGCCCGTAATTCCGGTGCTGACTGGGACGAACATGGCCTTCTTACTGCGGATGACGAAGACCCCCTGCACGTCATCCCCTTTCTTGGTCTTGGATGCAGCTTCCTGCGCCGCCGGTACCGCCGCATGCACCGAACCCGGCGGATTATTTTGTTGCTCAATCTGGTCCCGGCTGCGCAGCGTTAGCGCCTGGATCGGCAATGCCAGCGCGTTGTTCCGGCTCGCCGTCGTGATCTTCGCCGTCGTCGAAAGCCCCGGCCGCAAGTCTTTCGGCGGATCGGTCAGGGTCACCACCACCTTGAAATCCTTGGCTTCTTCACTGGCCGTTGCCGATTGCGAGGTCGATACTCCGCTCGAGCGCACAATCGCGTTGTCCCCGATCTCCGAAACCTTGCCGTGAAAAATCTTCTTCGGAATCGCGTCGATCGTGATCTCCGCCGGCTGCCCCACATGCACGTTCACAATGTCGGTTTCGTCCACCTTCACTTCGGCCGTGATGATCGACATGTCGGCAATCGTCATCAGCGTGCTTCCTAGAGCGTTCTGAATTCCAATCACCACCGACTCGCCTTCCCGCACTGGCAGATTGGTCACCACTCCGTCGTAGGGCGCGCTGTACGTCGTCTTCTGCAGCACATCGTTGACCCGCGTCAGATTTGCCCGGGCTTGCGACACATGTTTCGCGGCCGAATCCTGCTGCGCCTTGGCCTGTGCCACCTTGGCTTGCGCCTGCACCAGTCCGGCGTCGGCCGTGGCCCACGCGTTCTGCCGGCTGTCGAAATCCGACTTCGCGATCAGCCCATCTTTATACAGATTCTGTGCCCGGTCCCAGTCCAGCTTGTTGCGCGCATAGTCCGCTTGCGCCCGCACCAAGTCCGCTTGCGACGTCCTCAGCGCTGCATCCGCAGCCAGCGCGTCCGTCTCCGCCGCCTGCACCGACGCCTGATTCGCCGTCACATCCGCCGCCGATTGCACGTTCTCCAGTTGCGCCAGCAATTGGCCCCGCTTTACCTGATCCCCTTCCTTCACGTACAGGTGGGTGATCTTTCCGTAGGCATTGGCGCCGATGTTCACGTACGTCTTCGGTTTGATCTCTCCCGAAGCGCTCACCACCGTCGTCAGATCCTGCCGCTGCACCTTGCCGGTCTGCACCGTCGCCACATTCTTGCTGCTCTGACTAACGGTAAAACCGACAATTATTGCGAGAAAAATCGCAATGCCCGCTCCGATTGCTATTTTTTTCCAAGCTTTCATGGATTCCACGTCACTTGTCCGGGTGATTTATCTCTCGCCGTTAGGCCAAGTCCCGCGCCAGCCTGCACTTACGCGAAACCGCCCCGGCTCCCTCGGTTCGGGTGACGGATACACATCATCTGTTACGATCCTGGCGCAGAAAAAGTTCCCGAGCAGGAATGTCTGAAGAAGTGGCCGAGACCCGTTACGCGTGGGAAGTGATAGTTACCGCCCCCGGAACGTTCCATTATACCCATCCGCGCCCGCAGGAGTATCGAGATTTGAACAGGACTCCTCAGGCAACTCCCGGCAGCCTCCATGGCTTCTAAAACATAGGTTGGCGCTTTTGTCCTGTTCTCGGTTTATTTGGTTCTCGGGGCACGACTTAACCTTGCTTTCGCACCACGAACGAGCCTAAAATAAGCAGACGGTTGTCTGGCAGGAGTCCCTCCATGTTCCGGGTTAATTCTTATCAAGCGGTTCTTCGAACTCTGTTCATATCGGTAGGTCTGCTGGCCTGCGGTGCTTTTGCCCAAGGTCAGGCGAGTCAGGATGCGGCCACCGACAAGCCCGCCACCGACGCGGCTGCTGCCCCGGCTCAAGCTGCCTCCGCCCAGCCCGCCGCCGATGCCCCGGACCCCCTCAAGCGTGCTCCGAGTGAGAAACAGAAGCAGAAGAACGCGCGCGGCCTTAAGGTGGAATTGACCAAGACCTACAAGAAGTGGCTGGAAGAAGACGTCGTTTACATCATCACCGACGAAGAGCGCGCCGCCTTCAAGCAGCTCTCCAACGACGAAGAGCGCGACAACTTCATTGAAGCTTTCTGGCAGCGCCGCGACCCCACTCCCGACACCGAAGAAAACGAATATAAAGAAGAACACTACCAGCGCATTGCCTACGCCAACGAGCATTTCGCCGCGGGCGTGCCCGGCTGGAGAACCGATCGCGGTCGAATCTACATCGTTTTCGGCAAGCCCGATGAAACCGATTCCCACCCCTCCGGCGGAACTTACGAGCGCCCCATGGAAGAGGGCGGCGGCGAAACTTCCACCTTTCCCTTTGAAGACTGGCGCTATCGTTATATCGAGGGTATTGGCCAGGAAGTCATCATTGAATTCGTCGACACCTGCATGTGCGGCGAGTTTCACATGACCTTGGATCGCTCTGAAAAAGACGCTCTGCTCATGACCCCGAACGCCGGCCTCACTCTCTACGAGCAGATGGGCATGTCGAACAAGTCGCAGCGCTTCTCGGGCAACGGCATGGAGCGTCTCGGCAAAGGCCCCGACAGTTCGATGATTCAGACCAAGGAGTTTGACCGCCTGGAGCAGTTTGCCAAGCTGCAGGCCGCTCCCAAGGTCAAATTTGCGGATCTCGAGGAAGAAGTCAATTCCAAGATGATCTTGAATCCCATGCCGTTCGATGTGCGCACCGACTTCGTGAAAGTCACCAGCGATATGGTGCTGGTACCCATCGCGATTCAGATGAAGAATCGCGACATCACGTTCGTCAATAAAGATGGCATTCAGCGCGGTACCGTCAATATCTTCGCGCGCCTCACCACTCTCACCGGCAAGGTCATCCAGACCTTCGAAGACACGGTCACCGTGGATGTCCCACCCGAGTTGCTGCCCCGCACCGCGGAGAACTCTCAGCTCTACACCAAAGCGCTGCCCCTGCGCCACGGCCTGTACAAACTCTATGTCGCGGTGAAAGACGTAAATGGCGACCGCAAGGGCATTTGGAGCCACAGCATCACGGTTCCGGAATTCTCTGAGGACAAGCTCTCTACCTCCAGCCTGGTCGTCGCCGACGTGATGGAACCAGTTCCTACCAAGGATATTGGTACCGGCAACTTCGTCATCGGCACCACCAAGGTCCGGCCCCGCGTGGCCCCGGCCGACGGCAAGCCCGCCCTGTTCAAGCGGGATAAAGATCCTAGACTGAATTTCTGGATGCAGGTCTATAATCTCGGTGTGGACGAGAAGACCCACAAGCCTTCCGCCACCTTCGAATACAACATCACCAACCTGGCCACCAATAAGTCGGTGGTACAGAAAACGGAAAGCACTGACACCATGGGCAACATCGGCGAACAGGTCACGCTGCAGAAGTCGATCGTCGCCGCCAACCTGCAGCCCGGCACTTACAAAATTCAAATCAAGGTCAACGACAACATTTCCAAGCAGACCATTGATCCTTCGGCGGTGTTTGCAGTAGAGTAACTCCCTGAGTTTTTCCCCCCACAGGGGGTGGGGCTGAGTTGAGACTGAGCAAGCTCGGGACAAAGTTCGGAGTACGGTTCGGAATCTCGGCGATCCTCTTAGGGATGTCGCTTCCCGTTTGGGCTGCCGACCAGCCCGGAGCCATCTCGGGATACGTTCGCAATGTCTCCGGCGTGCCCCAGATGGGCGCCGTGGTGCAGATTCTCGGCGCCGCCAACAGCACCTTCACCGTTTTCACCGACGGCGCTGGATACTACGCGGCCACCGGCTTGCTTCCCGGTCTCTACACTCTGAAAGTCACCGCTCCTTCTTTTCTTCCGGCCCTGCGCGAGAAAGTCGGCCTCCGTCCCGGCGCCAGCCTCAACGTCAACGTCACGTTGAGCACCTTGCTGGGCGTGATGCAACTCGGCCCCATCCGCAGTCTTCCTGATGATGATGACTGGAAGTGGACTCTGCGTTCGGTGGCCAATCGCCCCATCCTGCGCGTCTTTGACGATCCCGCTTCCACCACCCCGGAAGCCGGGAAGTCCCACGACCTGACCGGCTCGTTCTCGTTCCTTGCCGGCTCTGCCGCCGGCGGCTCCGGTGCTGAATCGGACATGAACACCGGCTTCACTCTCGAGCGCTCCATTTTCTCTGACGGACATCTCGCCTTCAGCGGCGACGTGGGTTACGGCGGAGAAGGCGTGCCGGCGGGTGTGCTCCGCACCAGCTATTCCCACGTCCTGGCCGATGGCTCTGAGCCCACCATCGCGCTCACCGTGCACCGCTTTGCCTCCACCGACCCCAGCCTTCATAACGCTGCGCTCCAGGCCCTGGCTCTCTCTGCCAGCGATGATTTTTCCGTTGGCGACGTTCTCGAATTCAAATTCGGCAGCGAACTGCAGACTATCCAGTTTCTCGGTCACGTCTCCGCGGTCCGTCCCTACGGTTCCGCCGCTCTTCATCTTTCGCCGAACACAATTCTGGCATACTCCTACGCCACTTCCCGTCCTGACCTGCGTGCCGAGAAGGGTTTCGATTCCGCTCCCGCCGACCTCAGCGAAACCGATCCGCGCGTCAGCCTGGTTGGCTTCTCGCCCGAAATGGAGAGCGCTCACCATCACGAGCTCAGCCTGTCGCGCCGTTTCGGCAAGAACAATCTTCAACTCGCCGCCTTTACCGACCGCATCGGCGATCCTGCTCTTACCGGCACCGGCCAGACCACCGCGGCCGGCGGATTCCTCCTGCCCGACATCACTTCGGGAACGTTCAGCTATGCCGGAAAGACTCTCGACACCAACGGCCTGCGCGCCGTGCTGCAGCACAAGTTCTCTGACGATCTGAGTGCCACTCTCGACTACGCTTTCGGTGGCGTCCTCGATCTCACCCCCGGCGCGCTCCTCCAAGACGCTCAGCAATCCATGACCACCCAGCGCCGTCACGCCTTCGCCACCAAACTCAGCGGCACCGTGCCCCGCACCCGCACCCGCTGGATCGCCTCCTACCGCTGGGTCAACGGCCCCGCCATCACTCCGGTCGACATGTTTAACGCCTCCGCCGGACAAAGCGATCCCTTCCTGAATTTCTTCCTCCGCCAGCCGATGGGCGGACACATGGAAGCCATCATCGACCTGCGCAACCTGCTGGCGCAGGGTTATGTCCCCGTCCTCGGCCAGGACGGCCAAACCGTCTACCTCGTCCAGGCCGCCCGCACCGTTCGCGGCGGCGTCGCCTTCACCTTCTAAAAAATCAGTACCCAGTACCCGGTACCCAGTATTTCCGTCGCGCCCCGCCATACTGATGGAGTCCTGAGTATTGAACTGAATACTGAGTGCTGCCCCTCGACCCATTCCCAAAATCTATCGCCCCCATTCATAACTCCTTGGTTGACTGTGACCCGCCGGTTTGGATAATGTTTCCCATCCGAATTTACGGGCGGAACCGCCCATCTTGTTCGTATGCAAGGCATTGCAAGCTTTCCCACCGTGACTGAGACAATCGGGCCCGCCCGCGAAGCACCGTCACTCCTCAAATCACAACCGTTTCAAGGAGACCACATGAGAGCGCGTTTTTCCCCGGTGTTGATGGGTCTGTTATTTATTCTTCTGGCCGCACTGAGTCTGCCCGCCCAGACCTTCCGCGGAACCATCCTCGGCACCGTGACCGATCCCTCCGGCGCCGTCATCCCGGGCGCGAAGGTGACCGTGAAAAATACCGGCACCGGACTACAACGCTCCACCGAAACCAGCGCCGACGGCAGCTACTCCGCACCCGAACTCCCCATCGGCACCTACACCGTAACCGTCACGCAGACAGGCTTCCAGACCTTCGTCGCCACCGGCGTCACCGTCGACGTAGCCACCGAACGCCGCGTTAACGCCTCCCTGAAGACGGGCGAAATCTCCACCCGAGTCGAAGTTGAGGGCGACCTGCTGCCACAGGTTGAAACCACCACCAACGACCTCGGCGGCGTCATCACCCAGGAAACCGTCAAGGATCTTCCGGTGAACGGCCGCGACTATACCAAGTTGATTTACTTGAATCCGGGCGTGGCCGGCTCTCCTGACCAGATTTCAGATTCTCCCGGATCGTTTGGCGAGTTCTCGATGAACGGCGCGCGCGGCCGCTCCAACAATTATCTGCTCGACGGCACCGACATGAACGACGGTTTCCGCAATGACCCCGCGATCAACGAAGCCGGCGTCTTCGGAACTCCCGCGACCATTCTTCCTTTGGATGCCGTTGCCGAAGTTCACGTGATCTCCAACTTCCAGCCGGAGTACGGGCGGAACGCCGGCGGCGTCGTGAACATCGTCACCAAGAGCGGAACCAACTCGGTGCACGGAAGCGCAGCCGATTATTTCCGCAACGATGCCCTCGATGCGCGCAATTACTTCAATATTGCCAGCCAGCCCAAAGCGCCATTTCACAACAACCAGTACGGCGCCTCGATCGGCGGGCCCATCGTAAAGGACAAGACGTTCTTCTTTTTCGACTACGAAGGACAGAGAGAACCAGTGGGTGTAGTGACGGTAGGTTGCGTGCCCGACCCGCGCCAAATCGCCTCCGATGAGGCGACGCTCGGAGGTGTGAACCCAGTCATCGGTAATCTGCTGGCCCGGCACCCCTGGCCACAACCGAACATTGCAGTCACTTACGATCCGACAAATCCGCTTCATAACTTCGACGCTGGATGTCCGACTGGAAATAACGCTTCCGTAGTCTCGCCGTCGTTTAACAATCTGACTAGCCTCATCGGGAAGATTGACCACAGCTTCGACCCCAACAACCTTCTTACCGGCCGCTACTTCTTCGGCGACAGCGTGCAATCCTTTCCACTTGCCCTAACCGCCAGCGGAGGCCAGTTGCCCGGCTTCAATACCTACACGCCCACGCGGGTTCAACTTGTTTCCCTGTCCTACGTGCACACTTTTGGCGGCAACAAGGTCAATGAAATCCGCTACGGATGGAATCGCTTCGCGGAAGGTTTCTACCCGGCGGACCAGGGTTTCCATCCCAGTTCCATCAACCTCTGCGCGGCCAGCACCACGGCTGGTTGCTCCGGTTCCGGCTTTTCCGATTCCGGCCTTCCCATCATCAATGTGAGCGGGTTCTCCCAGCTGGGAGCTAGCTCGAGCGATCCCCGCCATCGCGTCGACAGCAACGACCAGTTCATCGATAACTTTTCGTGGAAGATGAACGGACACGACTTCAAATTCGGTTTTGATTTCCACCGCACCACCGTCGCACAGAGTCCCGACGGCCACTGGTTCCGGGGCAGGATGAAGTTTACCGGGGGCGCCGCTCTGTCAGAGCTGCTTTCGGGTACGATCAGCAGCGGACTCCAGTATTCAGGCAATACCTCGCGCCATACTTTTGAAAATAACTTCGGCCTGTATTTTCAAGACAGCTTCCGCGCCACTTCACGCTTAACCCTGAATTACGGCTTACGGTGGGATTATGCCGGCGTGGTTGGCGAGAAGAATAATCTGTTGAGCAACATCACCAGCGAGTCTCCAGCCACCGGCACCGGCACGTTCACGCTTACGCAAGTGGGCCAGCCCGGTCTGAGCAGTTTGTACAATCCCATTCGCACGAATTTCGCCCCGCGCGTCAGCGCTGCTTGGGACCTGACCGGCAAGGGCAAGACGGTAGTTCGCGCCGGCTACGGAGTTTTCTTCGATGCCTTCTCGCAGGATATGGTGATGGGCCACTTGCCCTATCCGCCGTACTTTGACCCCGGCCCCGCCTACAATCCGGTTGGCCCCAGCCAGTATCAGATCATCTCTGCGACCGCCCCCGGCGGAACCGTGATTGCCCCGGGTGTCCCAGTTTACGGTGCGCCCAGCTGTGGCAGCCTGGAGTGCGATAGCTTCGGCTTTGACCGCAACATCAAAACTCCGTACATGGAGAATTACAACCTCAACATTCAGCAACAACTCGGTGCCAAGGCGATGCTGCAGGTCGGCTACGTTGGGTCGCAGGGGCATCGCCTGTGGCGCTTCTTCGATATCAACCAGCCCAGCTCGCAGACGATTAACCAAGTCGACGCGACAGCTGGCTTCCAGGATTTCGGAAGCGCGGCGCGCCCCTTTGGCGGGTACTGTACCGGTAACATCTACTGCTCGTATTACGTGATGAATGAGAATTCCACCGGGAAGTCCAACTACAACGCCCTCCAGGCGAGCTTTCGCATCACGGCCTGGCACGGTCTCACGTCGGTCCTGAACTACGTGTGGTCGAAGTCACTGGATAATTCCAGCGACGGAGAAGACTTCGAACCCAACGCGGCTCAGCCCCAGGACAGCAACAGTCCGCAACTCGAATACGGCCCGTCGAACTTCGACTTGCCGCGCCGTCTTTCCTGGATTCTCGCCTACGACATTCCAAAGATGAGCGGGAGCATGCAGAAGCTGAAGAACGGGTGGGGAATCAACAGCACGCTGACCGTCCAGACCGGGCAACCATTCCAGTTCAACTACAACTGCGAAGACGACTACAGTGGCGGCGGCGACTGCTACGACCGGCCCGATGTCGTCGGGCCCATCGTACAAAACAATCACAACCCTTATCAGTTCATGGCGCTGAACTCGTTTGCGCTTCCGTGCGGGCTCACGGACGTAGTAACCAACCCCGCCAACCCCGGTTACACCGGCCCGACAGGCTTTGCATCGGATTGCCAGATCGGAACCCGCCACTACGGCAACGAGCGCCGCGACGCCTTCCGCGGCCCCAACTTCCGGCAGTTCGATTTTGCCCTGTACAAGAATACTGAAATCACCGAACGCGTCACCTTGCAGTTGCGCGCCGATTTCTTCAACCTCCCGAACCATCCCAACTTCGCCAATCCATTCTTGCCCGCGTTCATTGCCGATCCCACACCCTCATCCGGCTATCAGGTGGCCAATGGGCATGAGGCAGGGACGGGCTACTACCCCGTCACTGCAACCGGCGACGTGGGCATCGGCAACCCATTCCTCGGAGGCGGCGGACCGCGCGGCATTCAACTCGCGGCCAAGTTCACGTTCTAGCTCACGCGGGTCTCAGCCCAAGCCCCTGCTCCGGCAGGGGCTTTTTCTTGTCCTACCCGGCGGAGGTCTGCGCTCCGAAATCCACAGGGCTTTGTGACATCCGACCTTGCCTTCAATCTGCGAGTTGGCGCATCATAGCCGCACGCACGCTGGCTCATAACCGGCGTAAGAGCGAAGTTGTTTGTTTTGAAGATTTTGCCCCTAAGCTATTGAGCCGCAAGATCTTCCAGCCGATTTCCCGCTAATGCGATGATTCCAATAGACCGAGGGGGAGGGGGGTGGGGTTAACCAAATAGTAAAATTCGTTCCACAGGGATTTCTCCAGCGTCTCGTTCCGCTTCCGCGCCCGCCCCAAGCCCTTCAAATTACCAAATCACAAAATCACCCAATCACTCAATTCCCCCCGATCTACTCCTTTCGTCACCTCGTCCTCCGGTTACGACGCTGTTACCCTTTTCTCGTAATCCCCTCCCCACAAAGCTCTGTTCCCGGAGATCCTTGATGCGCCGCATTGTTTCCCTGAAAGCCTGCGCTGTTTTCGTTCTCGGTCTAAGTCTCGCCGCGCCGCTGTTTGCGCACCACATTAAGGGTCAAACCGCCACTCTGCCCGTCACCACTTCGTCCGCCAAGGCGCGTGAGCTTTACGAGAAGGGCATTGCCGACTACGAGAATCTTTATCTGGAGCGCTGCAACGACGACTGGCGCGCGGCCGTGAAAGAAGATCC
>Ga0209415_10007904_pt1 | contig 18486 bp, 14 predicted proteins | sample PeaSoiSIISIP2007_FD_187696 | JGI IMG/M metagenome (GOLD analysis project Ga0209415, IMG submission 187696) | Peat soil microbial communities from Weissenstadt, Germany - SII-SIP-2007 (SPAdes) (version 2) | ecosystem: Environmental > Terrestrial > Soil > Wetlands > Peat | place: Germany...
CCCAAGGACCGGGACATCGCGATGGTGTTCCAGAACTACGCGCTCTACCCGCACATGACCGTCTACGAGAACATGTCCTTCGGACTCCGGCTCAAGAAATTCCCGAAGGCCGAGATCAAGTCGCGCGTCGACCACGCCGCGCGCATCCTCGGCATCACCGAGCTCCTCGAGCGGCGGCCGCGGCAGCTCTCGGGCGGCCAGCGCCAGCGCGTCGCCATGGGCCGCGCCATCGTGCGCAACCCTAGAGTGTTCCTGTTCGACGAGCCGCTCTCGAACCTCGACGCCAAGCTCCGCGTGCAGATGCGCACCGAGATCAAGAAGGTGCACCAGACCGTGAAGACCACCACGGTCTACGTGACGCACGACCAGGTCGAGGCGATGACGCTCGCCGACCGCGTCGTGGTCATGAACGCCGGCATCATCGAGCAGCTCGGCACGCCCCACGAGCTCTATCACGCGCCCAGGACCAAGTTCGTCGCGGGCTTCATCGGCTCGCCCGCGATGAATTTCCTCGATTGCGAGATCGCGGAGGCGGGTGGCGGCGGATTGACCGCGCGCCTCACCAACGGCCAGACCTTCAAGGTGCCGGCGGACCGCGGACCGCGCTACAAGCCCCATGTCGGGCGCAAGCTGATCTTCGGCCTCCGGCCCGAGCACATCACCGAGCGACGCGGCGACCTCCGGCCCGATTGCCAGGAGTTCGACGTGACGCTCGACGTGGTCGAGCCCATGGGCATGGAGACCATGGTCTATTTCATGGTCGAGGACACCGAGGTGTGCGGCCGCGTCAATCCGACTGCGGCGGGCAAACCGGGGCAACCGATGCGCCTCGTGGCAGAGCTCGGCAACATGCACCTGATCGATCCGCAAACGGAAGCGGTGATCTGACCGCCCGCAGCCGCTGCGAGTCTTCCCCATGTTGATCAAAGCAGACGCTCTCGAGCGGCTGGTGGCGGCGATTTTCGTCGCAGAAGGCTGTTCCGCACCGGAGGCCGCCGCCATCGGCCGGCATCTCGTGAGCTCCAACCTCGCGGGACACGACAGCCATGGCGTCATCCGCGTGCCGCGCTACGTCACCGGCCTGCGCGAGGGCCACGTGGTCAAGGACCAAACGCTCAAGGTCGTCACCGAGACCGGCGCCATGGCCGTGCTCGATGGCGGCTATGGTTTCGGCCAGTGGATCGGCGAGCAGGCGGTGGCGTTCGGGATCGCCAAGGCGAAGGAGGGCGGCACCGCGATCACGGCGCTCCGGAACTCCGGGCATCTCGGCCGCATCGGCGGCTGGGCGGAGATCGCGGCCGAGGCGGGATTTGTCTCCGTGCATTTCGTGAATGTCGCCGGCAGCCTCCTGGTGGCGCCGTTCGGCGGGGTCGAGCGCCGGATGTCGACCGCACCCTTCGTGGTGGGCGTACCGCGGCCGGGTCAGCCGCCGGTGATCCTCGATTTTGCGACCTCGCTGGTGGCGGAAGGCAAGGTTCTCGTGGCCTCCAACGGCGGCAAGCCGCTGCCGGCGGGTGCGCTCATCGAGCCCGATGGCCGGCTCTCGACGGACCCGCAGACGCTTTACGGACCCATCACCGGGCCGGGTCCTCGCAGCCCCGGAGCGGGGAAAGGCTCGATCCGCGCCATGGGCGAGCACAAGGGCTCCGGCCTCGCCTTCATGTGCGAGATCCTCGCGGGCGCGCTCACCGGCGGCGGCTGCGCGGGACCCGGCGAGCGCAGCCGGATCACCAACGGCATGCTCTCGATCTATATGTCTCCCGCCGCATTCGGATCGGATGTGGCCTTCGCCGAGGAGACCCGCCGCTACGTGGAGTTCTTCAAGGGCTCGCGGCCCGACCATCCCGGCGGGGAGGTGCTCGCTCCCGGCGAGCCGGAGCTCCGCTATCGCGCCAAGCGGCTCAAGGAAGGCGTGCCGCTCGAGGCGGAGACTTGGGAAGCGATCCGGCAAGCCGCGCTCGGCGCCGGTCTCGACGAGGGCCGGATCGCGGAAATCCTCGGCTGAGGCGCCGAGGTTATCTCGCCGCCAGATCGCCCGATTTCGCCGGGATACTCGAAATCTCCGTCACCAGCTTCTGCACCATGGCTTCGGCGAAGGAGTTGAAATCGTCGATTTGCAGGACGAAGGAGCCGACCCCGCCGATCACGTTCTCGCGGTAATAGGCCGGCAAGCCGCCGGGCGGCTGGGTGTGCGCGATGAAGCCGAAGTTCGGATTGAGATTGATGATGGCGAGGCCGTTGACGACGATCCCTTTCGCGACGGCCTCGTCCCTGGCGTCGCTGATGGGCCGGCCGGAATTGTTGGTGCCGTCGCCGGCGACGTCGATGACCCGCCGCGGGCTGTTGAACCCGGAGCCCTCGAAGCGCTTCGCGGCGAAATCGAGCCCGTCGCTGATCGAGGTGTGCCCCACGAAGGAGCGCGGGGCTGCCCGGATCTGGGCCGCGACCACCGCGGCGCCCTCGCCGTCGCGGATGACGGACCAGTCGACCACGACCTTCTGCTCGCTGATGCTGGACCATTCGATGAAGGTCACGGCGATGGCGCCGATCGGCCCGGACCGGATTGCGCTCAGAACCTGCGGGTTCTCGAGCGCGGAGGCGTAGCCCTCGCGCTGCAGCTTGAACTCCTCGTTGTCGATGCTGCGCGAGACGTCGGAGGTGAGGATGAGCTGGAGATCGACGTTTTCGGCCTTGGCGCCGTCGACCGCGCCGAGCAACAGGACCGCACTCAACAAGCCGATAAACGTGCCGCGCATTCGCGAACTCCTTTGCACCGCGCCGATCCCCCTGGCGCGGCGCGGTGGCGTCATGCCTGGGCCACCGGCCGGTGACCCCAGTCGCTCACGCCGTGGTAGACTTTGACTTCCCAGTTCCGGTCGTCGATCTGGCGACCGCCCCAGCCCACCTCGAAGCAGAAGCCCGAGGGCGTGTATCCGTAGAACGACACCATCCGGTCGTTCTGGTGCCGGCCCAGCGTCCGCTGCAGCGGCACGCCGAGATCCTGGCAACGGTCGAACGTAGCGCCGACGTCGTCGATCGAGTTCACCTCGAGCATGACGTGGTGCAGCCGCTTGGGGAGCGGCAGCTCCGCGAAGGCGAGCGAGTGATGGCGCGGGTTGACGTGCAGGAACACCGCGTGCAGTGGGTGACCCATCACCTCGGTGTCGACGTAGTCGCTGAGCGTGAACCCCAGCGCCTCGCGATAGAAGCGCTCGGTCTCGGCGCTGTCGCGCGCATTGACGAGCACGTGTCCCATGCCCTGCCCGTCCGTGTGAAAACCCGAGCCGATGCGGTCGGATGCGAAGGGCTCCGACGCCATCGCCGCTCCGTGGGCCAGCTCGACGCGGATACCATTGGGATCCACGAACCAGAAAAGATCCTCGACGCCGCGCGCCCCGATCTCCGCCGCCGTCCCCGGTCGGGCCGGCACCCCCGCTCGATCCAGCCGGCGCGCCATGGCATCGAGGGCGGCACGGTCGGCGAGCTCCCATCCGATATAGGCGACATCGTCCTTGGGCCCCTCGTGGAGCAGGAACCGATGTGCGTGCCCGTCCATCCTGAGCGGCAGGGCGCCATCCGGCCGTGGTGCGCCGATGGTCAGACCGAGCACCTCGCGCGCGAACCCGCGCCAGGCGCCGAGATCGCCGACCTCGAGGCCGAGATACCCAAGCTCCGCCGCCGTACTCATAGGCGAGCTCCTGAAGCCAACTCAACGAGCCGTCGAAGTATATAGCGCATCCCGCGGGAGTGGCTATTGGCTACCCACCAGAGAGGGGCGGACGGATTCCCGCCATTCGCGGGCATAGACCGTGCGCTCCCCCTCTCTCGCCTGGAGCTCGTGCAGAGCGAGCATTCCGGATCCGCCCGCGCTGACCGCTCCGCGAACCCTCGTCTCGGCGGACCAAGCGCCACGGCTGAAGCTACAAGTCATCTCGGTCTCTAGAGCCGCGCTCGAGGAATCGTCCGGCCTAATGCGGAAAGTGCGCGTCGAGATTTCGCTTACGCTGAGGCCGATCTGCTCGATCCGGCCGATACCCATATCCTCGGTGATGGTGAGCACGTGTTCGCCGGTCGCCGGATCGGTCCCTTCGTGTCGTCGATATCCGCCCGTGCGCAAGCAGGTCCAAGTGACGGTGGATGCTGCTTCCGGCTCGCCAGGCTTCCAGCCATCGGCGTTCCGTGATGTGCGTGCCGGCAGCAAGAGCCTGCAGCGACCGGCGTGCAGCGTTACCCCGGTGGGCTTGGCCGCGGGCCAAAGCATGGGCCAATAGGAAGTCGAGAGGGCGACACGCAGGCGGTTTCCCGGAGCAATACTGTCGGCGATGTCGAACAGCGGCACCTCGATGCTGACCCTCCGCGACGCGACCGAGCGCGGCGCGGAGAAATCATCGTTGAGCGCCAAGTTCCGCGCGCCCCAGCTCAGCCGACGCGATCGACCGTCTGGCGCAACCTCGCAAAGGCGGACCACGATCTGCTCCGCGGGCTGGTCTGTTTCGACCTCGAGCAGCAAACTCGGTGTCCCGAGCATCTCGATCGAGGCGCCGAGAGGGGCGCTGTCGAAGACGAGCGAGCGCCGATCCTCTCCGCTCTGGTCGCCGGGCAACTCTGGACCACGCGCGGCGCTGAAGATCGGCATGAACTCGCCGGCACAACTCCCGATTAGGATATCAGGCGCGAGGTCGAAGCGATGCTCTGACTGTGGTGACGGCGTGAGGCCGGACGGTCCGAGCCACCACGCTTGCTGCTCGATCGCGGGCGCCGGCCAGCTCGGCTCACTGATCCAGCGGCCAGAGCGATCTTCCGGCGTCGGCGCGGCCGAAAATCCGCTCGGCAGCCACGCCCGGAGCGTTGGTTCCTGCATGATCCCGGTTTGGCACCCCTTGAGCCAATGATCCAGCCATCGCAAGGTTTCCTGGAGATAGCCGATTGCCGGCCCCGGGATGCCGAGATGCGGATAGCGGTGTGCCCAAGGGCCGACTATGCCGAGACGCGGCCCCCTGAGCCGCCCGAGGGTCCGAAGCATGGCACTGGCGAAGGCCGGGTCTGCCCAGCCCGCTGACAGCAGCACTGGGCATGCTATCCCAGAAAAATCGCCCACAATCGACGCCGAGCGCCAAGCCGCGTCGCGATAGGAGTGCGCGAGCCATGGTTGCGTCATCGGTCGCGCCGCAGCAAGGCGCGCCAGCCACATATCGCGCCAGCGCTCGCCGACGATAGCGGGATCGGGAGGCCGCGTCGCATAACTCAACTGCGCTGCGATGGAGCTCAACGTCGCCGTCGAGAGACAGCCGCCGGGATACCGCAGCGCATAGCGGTCGTCGATTCCGGCGGCGCAGACGATCGTCTTGAGCGCGGGTGGATGGCGCGCGGCCGTCTGAAGCGCAATCGCCGCGCCCCAGGATAGACCGAACATGGCGACCTCCCCGCTGCACCAGGGTTGGCGCGCGAGCCAGGCGATCGCCTCGGCGGCATCCTCGGCATACCTTGCCGTGAATTGGTCTCCATAGACACCCTCGGAGTCGCCGACGCCACGCACGTCGAGCCGAACGCAGGCGTAGCCGTGGCCGGCGAGATAGCCGTGGGTAGAGCCATCGCGCAGCGCGGTCATGTCACGCTTGCGGTAGGGAATGTATTCGAGCACCGCCGGCACTGGCTGGCTCTCGGCCGTTTCCGGAAGCCACATGCGCGCCGCAAGCCGCACGCCGTCGCTCAGCGGAATCCAAACGTTCTCGATCTCGCGGACGGCGACAGGCAGCTCGGTGACGTAACGCATCTGCTCTCCCTCCCGAGATCACAACTGTCGACTCATATCAATCCGCTACAACGCGCCGGTCGCGATACCCTCGCGCCGCAACTCTCGCGGGCTGCGGCGGTAGCGGCGGCGAAAGGCACGGCTGAATGCCGAGGCCGACGCGAAGCCGCACGCCACCGCAATCTCCATGGTACTTCGCCGGGTCTGTTGCAGCAGCCGACGCGCGGCGTCAAGCCGAAGGTCGAGGTAATAATCGCGTGGAGTGGCGCCGAGATACCGCACAAAGAGCGTCTGCATGGATCGTGCGCTCAACCCGATCTTCGCTGCTATCCGCGCGATCGCGAGCGGGTCCTCGATCGTTCCCTCCATGAGTCTGATCGCGGCGGTAAGCCTCGGCTCAACGAACCCGAGCCGGCCGACCTGGACGATCGGTTGACGGTCGGCAGGCAGGTGTTCCTGATCATAGATGAAGATGCTCGCGACATTGAGGGCGATCGTCATGCCGTGCTGGACGCGAATCAAGTGCAGCATCATATCGAGGGCCGGCGTTGCGCCTCCCGCGGTGAAGCGGTCGCGATCGATCACAAAGCGATCCGCGACCACGTCGATCGCCGGAAAGGCCGTGGCGAACTCGTCGACCTCTTCCCAGTGGGCCGTGGCCCGGTAGCCGTCGAGCAGGCCGGCTTTCGCCAAAATCCAGCTTCCGGATTCAATGCCGCCCAGAGGCACTCTGGCGCGGGCGATCGATCGCAAGCGCGCAGCCAGCCCCGCGCTGCGCCTCTGCGCCTCGAAGGCGGCCACGACGACGAGCGCGTCGCGAGTGAGCTTGGGATCGAGCGGACCCGAAACGGGGAACGAAACCCCGCTCGAGCTCAAGACCGCACGCCCATCGGGCGACAATAGCCGCCAATCGTAAAGCGCACGGCCGGACACGCGATTGGCGGCCCGCAGGGGCTCCATCGTTGCTGCTAGGGACATGAGCGAGAAGCCGTCGACCATCAAGAGGTCGATGACGAGCGGCAGATCCGTGGTTCGAGCCGAGAAGAGCATTGCCGAAAATGAAAAGCCAATTTCCGATTATGAACAATCGGGCCCCCTCGATTCAATTAGAGTTTCGTGGTGCCGAACCTTGTGCTGTTCATGGCGGATCAACTGCGCGCCGATGCACTTGGCTGTTTCGGCAATTCCTTTGCGCGCACGCCGGTGCTCGACGCAGTGGCGGCCCGAGGCGCGCGGTTGACCGCGCATATGACGCCCAATCAAATTTGCGCACCGAGCCGTGCCAGCCTCTTTTCCGGGCTTTACGCGCGGAATCACGGATTGGTCCATAACGGGATCGCGCTCCGCGAGGACATCGAGCTCATCCCGCACGCGCTCGCGCGAGCGGGATTTCGCACCCACGGAATCGGCAAGTTCCACTTCCAGCCGATCTTGGCGCCGGCCGCGTACCGCATGCCGGAGTCGAATGCATTCTGGGAGCTGCCTGAAACCACCGGTTGGCAGGGGCCCTACTACGGTTTCCAGACCGCGGAATTCGTCATCGGCGAAAGCGCCGCCGCGACCGATGCGGGGCACTATGCACGGTGGCTCGAGACGACGGCCCCGGATGCGATGGAGCTCTATCAGCGGGAACGCGCGCTCGCGCCGCCCCCTCGTGATTTTGACGAGGTGTGGCAATGCGCGGTGCCGGAGCACCTTCACTACAACCGCTGGATCGCGGACCGCGCCTGCGCTTTCCTTGCGGGCATTCGGGGCGAGAATTTCTTCCTGTTCGTTTCGTTTCCGGATCCGCACCATCCGTTCACGCCTCCGGCGCCGTGGTGCCACATGGTTGACCCGGCCGAGGTCCCTGCGCCGAAGACGGTGGCGGGCGAGCTTCTTAGAATGCCCGACTACATCGCCGCTAGCGATGCCGTGGATCGAGAAACGGAAGACGGCCACAAGTCCTATCTCTACTTCTTGCTGTCGCCGGGAACTCCGCGCGAGCAAGGGTTCATGATGAAAACCGCGGGGATCAGCGACGCGACCCTTCGTCTCGCCATCGCGCACACCTACGGCTCGGTCGCAATGATCGACGACGGCATCGGCCGGGTTCTTCGGGCGCTCTCCGACAACGGTCTTGCCGATGACACCTACGTGGCCTTCACCTCGGATCACGGCGAGTTTCTCGGCGACCACGGCCTGCTGCGCAAGGGGCCGCCGCCCTATCGGCAGCTGCTGAATGTTCCGCTCGTGCTTGCCGGCCCGGGCATCGACCCGATCACGGTCAAAGCGCTCACCAGCCATATCGACCTCAAGGCGACGATTCTGGAGCTGCTGGGGGTTGCGGGCGAGCATGGCGACGGCGTCTCGCTCCGGGACCTGCTGCGCGGCGCGACCGAGACTGGACGCGAGACGATCTGGGCCGAATACCACCCGCGCGTCGTGCCCGAGCAATACAATCAAACCCTCATCACCCCGGACTGGAGGATCACCCTCTATGCGCGGCGGCCGGGTTGGGGCGAGCTGTTTGATCGCCGCGCCGACCCGGATGAGAGTCGCAATCTGTTTCATGATCCCGAGCATCGGTTGGTCCGCGACGAGCTGATCGCGCGTCTTCAGCGCGACTGGCCGGCCGCACCCGGGGCCGGCGGACCGCGCATCGCAATCTATTGATATCGAATCGGCAAAAGGGAGGAAGCCATGTCGAACACGTCTTGGAAGGCCGGTCTTGATCGTCGCCAACTGCTCTTGGGAGGCGCTGCAACGGCTTTAGCGCTCTGGCCGGGCGCGGGCCTCCATGCGCAGACGGCGCCCAAGACGGGCGGCCGCTTACGGCTCGGCCTGTCGCATGCGAACACGAACGATGACTACGACCCCGCGACCTGGGGCACCTCGGCCATCGTCAACATCGGCCTCTGGGGCGCCGTCTACAACAACCTCGCGGAGATCGGGCCGGATGGCCAGGTCGTCCCCGAACTCGCCGAGACCATCGAGGCTTCCGAGGACGCCAAGACCTGGACCTTCAAGCTGCGCAAGGGCGTGGTGTTTCACGATGGCAAGACGCTCGACTCCGGCGACGTCGTCGCCTCGCTCAACCATCATCGAGGCGCTGACTCCAAATCGGCGGCCAAAGGCCTCGTCAGTGCGATCGTCGACGTGAAGGCCGACGGCAAGGACACCGTTGTCGTCACGCTTAAGGAGGGCAGCGCTGATTTCCCGGTCCTCTGCACCGACTATCACCTGGTGATTGGCGCCGTGCGCGATGACAAGATCAACTGGGACGCCTGCAATGGGACCGGCGGCTATAAATTCGACTCCTATCAAGCCGGCGTTCGCATGATGCTCAAGAGAAATCCCGGCTATTGGAAGGCCGGCCGCGCCCATTTCGATGAGGTCGAGCTGCTGGCACTTATCGATCCGGCGGCGCGAATGAACGCGATCGTCGCGGGCGAGGTCGACGCCATTAACCGGGTCGACCTAAAGGCGTTCAAGTTCCTCGAGCGCAACCAGGATATCGTGATCGAGGAAACCACGGGAACGCAGCATTTCACGCTTCCGATGTTTACGGACGTAGCGCCGTTCTCCGACAGCAACATTCGGCTCGCGCTCAAGCATGCGATCGACCGCGAGGCTCTCGTGCGAACCATCCTGTTCGGCCACGGCCGGCCCGGAAACGACAGCCCGATCACGCCGGCAAACCGCTATTTCGCGGCCGATATTCCGATCAGGCAATACGACCCGGAAAAGGCCAAGTTCTATCTGAAAGAGGCCGGACAGAGCTCGCTCAAGGTCGATCTTTTCGCCGCGGACGCCGCTTTCAATGGAGCCGTGGATACCGCCATCCTGTTCAAGGAGCACGCCGCCAAGGCCGGGATCGAGATCAACGTCGTGCGCGAGCCGAACGACGGCTATTGGACGAATGTCTGGCTCAAGAAGCCGTTCGTGATGTGCTATTGGGCGGGGCGGCCGACCGAGGACTGGATGTTTAGCCAAGTCTATGCGAAGGGCGCCGCTTGGAACGACACGCATTGGCCGAACGAGCGCTTCAATCAGTTGCTGCTCGCGGCGCGCGCCGAGCTAGACACGGCCAAGCGGCAGACCATGTATCACGAGATGCAGCAGCTCGTGCGCGACGACGGCGGCGTCATCATTCCCATGTACGCCAACTACGTCGATGCGCGCTCGAAGAAGATCGCGCGCGGTCCCGCTATCGGGTCGAATTACGATCTCGACGGCTGGAAATGCATCGAGCGCTGGTGGATGGCGTAACGAACTCGCAAGCCGGCTACCGGAGCGAGGCGTTGAGCTTCTCCAGAGCGGCCGCGCCCGGTATCAGCGCACTCTCGTCGAGCGCGTTGAGCGGCGTCTCCACGGTGTTGATATGGCCGTGGAGATCCATCGGCGCGGCATCGACGTAGAGGAGGCCCGTGACGACCTCGCCCGCGGCATCGCGTTCGAGCAGGTAGCTCATCGCGGAGATTCGGTTGTGAGGATCGTAGTCCGTGTGCAGCTTGCGTAGGCGCAGCGCGGAACCGTCGTGCTGCGTCACCATTTCCATGGTGCCGGGCGCATAATCCGCCGTGATCTCCTCGCGCCCCGTGATGAAGTCCAGGCGGTTGACGGCGTCATTGTGCTCGCGGACGTAATCGAAGCTCTTGGTCGAGCCCGCGTGATTGTTAAAGGCGACGCAGGGGCTGATGCAATCGATGAACGCCGCGCCGTTGTGCGTAATCGCCGCCTTGATGAGCGGTACGAGCTGCGCCTTGTCGCCGGAGAAGCTCCGCGCGACGAAGGTGGCGCCCATCTGCATGGCGAGCCCGATCATGTCGATGGACGCGTCGGTGTTGAGGGCGCCTCGCTTGCTCCTCGAGCCGCGGTCCGCGGTCGCGGAGAACTGGCCCTTGGTCAGGCCGTAAACGCCGTTGTTCTCGACGATGTAGACCATGTTGACGCCGCGCCGGATCGAGTGCGCGAATTGCCCGAGCCCGATCGAGGCGGAATCGCCGTCGCCGGAAACGCCGAGATAAAGCAGATCGCGGTTGGCGAGATTGGCGCCGGTCAGCACCGAGGGCATGCGGCCGTGCACGCTGTTGAAGCCGTGCGACGCGCCCAGGAAATAGGTCGGCGTCTTCGAGGAGCAGCCGATGCCGGAGAGCTTGGCGATCCGATGCGGCTGCAGCGCGAGCTCGAAGCAAGCCTGGATGATGGCAGCGCTGATGGAATCGTGCCCGCAGCCCGCGCAGAGCGTCGATACCGCGCCCTCGTAGTCGCGCCGGGTGTAGCCGAGCTTGTTGGTGGGGAGCTGCGGGTGGTGCAGCTTGGGCTTGGCGAGATAGGTCATGGAGCCGCCTTCCTGAGCGGGGTCACCGTGAAGGCCGAGAGCTTCTCCGCGATCGCGGCGATGATGAAACGCGCGGTGATCGGCGTGCCGTCATAGTGCAGCACCGGGACCACTCGCGCGGGATCGACCGAGCCTTCGTTGATCAGCAGCGTGCGGAGCTGCGCATCGCGGTTCTGCTCGACCAGAAACACCTTGTCGTGCTCCGCGACGAAGCGCAGAACCTCGTCGGCGAAGGGGAAGCCGCGCACGCGCAGGATGTCGAGGTGGATACCCCGCTGCTCCAGCGCCTCGAGCGCCTCCTTCATCGCGGGCGTGGTCGAGCCGAAATAGATCGCGCCGAAGCGCGTCGGCTGCTTGGCGTTGCGCCGGAGCGGCGCCGGCACCAGCTTCTTCGCCGTCTCGAATTTCTGGATAAGCCGGTCCATGTTGTCGACGTAGACCGGCCCCTCCTCGCTGTACTTGGCGTAGCGGTTCTTGGTGGTGCCGCGGGTGAAATAGGCGCCCCGGGTCGGGTGCGTGCCTGGCAGCGTGCGATAGGGAATGCCATCGCCGTCGACGTCGAGGTAGCGGCCGAACTCCTTCCCGGCGTCGAGCATCTCAGCGGTCATGATCTTGCCGCGATCCATCCGCCGGGTGTCGTCCCAGGTGAAGGGCTCGCAGAGCCAGTCGTTCATGCCGATGTCGAGGTCCTGCATCACGAAGATCGGGGTCTGCAGCCGGTCCGCGAGATCGAAGGCGAGCGCGCCGAACTCGAAGCACTCGCGGGGATCCTCGGGAAACAGCAGCACGTGCTTGGTGTCGCCATGCGAGGCATAGGCGCAGGAGAGGATGTCCGATTGCTGCGTGCGCGTGGGCATGCCCGTGGACGGCCCGCCCCGCTGCACGTCGAAGATCACGGCGGGAATTTCCGCAAAATAGGCGAGGCCGATGAACTCCTGCATGAGCGAGATGCCTGGACCCGAGGTACACGTGAAGGCGCGCGCGCCGTTCCAGCCGGCACCGATCACGATCCCGATCGAGGCGAGCTCGTCCTCCGCCTGGATGATTGCGTAGCGCGCCTTCTTGGTCTCGGGATCGACGCGGAAGCGCGCGCAATGGCGCATGAAGGCTTCCGCCATCGAGGACGACGGCGTGATCGGATACCACGCCGCCACCGTGGCGCCGCCATAGACCGCGCCCAGCGCCGCCGCGCTGTTGCCGTCGATGAAGATGCGATTGCCCACGGCGTCCGTGCGTTTGACCCGGATGTCGAGGGGGCATTTGAGAGTCTTGAGCGCATAGTCGCGGCCAAGATGGAGTGCGTGCACGTTGGGCTGGATCAGCTTGTCCTTGCCCTTGAACTGCTCGCTGAGCAGCGCCTCGATGGCGGCGCCATCCAAATCCAGAAGCGCCCCAAGCGCGCCGACATAGATGATGTTCTTGAAGAGCTGACGTTGCCGTGCGTCCGTGTACTCGCGGTTGCAGATCTCGGTGAGCGGCATGCCGATCACCGTGATGTCGTCGCGAAATTTGGATTTCGGCAGCGGCTTGGTCGAATCGTAGAAGAGATAACCGCCGGTCTCGATCTCCTCGACGTCCTGGTCCCAGGTCTGCGGGTTCATCGCGACCATGAGGTCGACGCCGCCGCGCCGGCCGATGTGCCCGGCCTCGGAGACGCGCACCTCGTACCAGGTGGGCAGGCCCTGGATGTTCGACGGGAAGATGTTGCGCGAGGCGACCGGCACGCCCATGCGCAGGATCGTCTTCGCGAACAGCGTATTGGCGCTCGCGGAGCCGGAGCCGTTGACGTTGGCGAACTTGACAACGAAGTCGTTGATGCTTGCTATCGGCTGCGACATGCGGGTCCCGCCTGTGCCATATCGAGAAGAAACTTGCGCATGTCCCAGGCGCCGGTCGGGCACCGCTCCGCGCAAAGGCCGCAGTGGAGGCAGACGTCCTCGTCTTTCGCCATGATGCGTCCGGTCTTCAGCGCGTCGGAAACGTAGAGGTCCTGCGTGAGGTTCTTGGCCGGCGCGTTGAGCCGCCCACGCAGATCCTCCTCGGTGCCGTTCTCGGTGAAGGTGATGCAGTCGACCGGGCAGATGTCGGCGCAGGCATCGCACTCGATGCAGAGATCCCGCGTGAACACGGTCTGCACATCGCAGTTGAGACAGCGCTCGGTCTCGAGATAGCCCTGCTTCTGGTCGAAACCCAGCTCCACCTCGACCTTCACGTCCTTGAGGGCGACGTCGAGCGAGCGGAGCGGCACCTTGTAGCGGAGGTCGTTGGAGATCTGGTTGTTATAGCTCCACTCGTGGATGCCCATCTTCTGGCTCGCGAGCGTCACCATGGGCGGCGGCCGTTTGGACACATCCTCGCCGCTCAGGAGCTTGTCGATGGAGATCGCGGCCTGCTGCCCGTGCGCCACGGCCCAGATGATGTTCTTCGGACCGAAAGCCGCGTCGCCGCCGAAGAAAACCGTGGGAATGCTCGACTGCATGGTGACGGTGTCGACCTTGGGCATGCCCCATCGGTCGAACTCCAGGCCGGCATCGCGCTCGATCCACGGAAAGGAATTCTCCTGCCCGATCGCCACCAGCACGTCGTCGCACTCGAAATGCTGATCGGGCTCGCCGGACGGGATGAGGCTCCGCCGGCCTTTCTCGTCGAATTTCGCCACCACCTTCTCGAAGGTGACGCCGGTGAGCCGCCCACCGCGGTGCGTGAATTCCTTCGGCACGAGATAGTTCAGGATCGGAATGCCCTCGTGCATGGCGTCCTCTTTCTCCCACGGGGACGCCTTCATCTCCTCGAAGCCGCTGCGCACGATCACCTTGACGTCGTCGGCGCCGAGCCGGCGCGAGGTGCGGCAGCAGTCCATGGCGGTGTTGCCGCCGCCCAGCACGATCACCCGCTTGCCGATCTTGTCAATGTGGCCGAACGAGACGCTCGAGAGCCAGTCGATGCCGATGTGGATGTTGGCCTTCGCCTCGTTGCGGCCGGGGACATCGAGGTCGCGGCCGCGGGGCGCGCCGCTCCCCACGAAGATCGCGTCGTACCCCTCGCCCAGCAGCGCCTTCAGGCTGTCGATGCGCTGGCCGAGCCGGAGCTCGATACCGCCGATGCCGACGATGTATCCGACTTCCTCGTCGATCACGGTCTCCGGCAGCCGAAACCGCGGGATCTGGCTGCGGATCATGCCGCCGGCCTTGGGATCGCCATCGTAGAGCACGAGGTGATAGCCCAACGGCGCCAGGTCGCGCGCGACCGTGAGCGAGGCGGGACCCGCGCCCACCAGCGCCACCCGCTTCCCGTTCTTCTTCACGGGAGCGATCGGCAACAGCCTGCGGACGTCGTCCTTGTTGTCGGCGGCGACTCGCTTGAGCCGGCAGATCGCCACCGGCTCCTTCTCGACTCGGCCGCGCCGGCAGGCGGGCTCGCAGGGCCGGTCGCAGGTGCGGCCGAGGATCCCCGGGAACACGTTCGAGGTCCAATTCACCATGTAGGCGTCGGTGTACCGGCCCGCCGCGATCAATCGGATGTATTCGGGCACGGGTGTGTGGGCAGGGCATGCCCACTGACAGTCCACGACCTTGTGAAAGTAGTCGGGCTGGCTAACGTCGGTCGGCTTCAAGGCGACTCCCTATGCTGCGAACAGTGGATTATCCGCCGGTCGTACCACGGCCGCCACCGATAGCCGGCGAATTCCACCCGAGTGTCCCATGCATGAATGTGCAGTCGGCCGCCGCCCCTGGATCGATAATCGTCGTGAGGCTCGACCGTACTTGCTAAGGACGGCTCCCGTTATGACCTACGTCAACCTCGGCCGGGAAAATCAGGGCCCCCGGGACCGGAGAAGGCGGCGCCAAGATGCCCGATCGGAGCCAGAATCGCAACGCCCATGAAGGGCTTAGGGCTGGCCGCGGCGACCGCGCGCCAGCCCTCGAACCGGGGGTCAAGTTGCACTGCAGCACGGCTTTTCCGCGGCGACCGACCATCCCGCGAACCCACCTGGACTCCCCTTCAGCCGGCTAGATGCCTGCTCTGATCCCCCGAAGCCCCCGAAAAGTCAGGCCGAGAAACGGCCCGCCTCGCCTTATTGGCCGACCGGGCGCCAGGGATCGGAGAACGGGCTCGGCTCCGGGGCCTCGGGCTCCGGCGTTACCGGCGCGGGCGCCACCACAGGCTGGGGAGCCGGCGGCGTGGGCTTCGGCGCCGCCTTGCGCGGGGCCACCTTCTTGGCTACGAGCTTCGGGGCGGGCTTCGGGGCCGCCTTCCGGCGCGGCTTCGCTTTCTTGGTCTTCTTCGCCTTTGCCGCGGACTTCCGTGCGGCGACCTTCCTCCGCGCCCCCTTCGCGGCCGCCTTGCCGCGCGCGGGTTTCTTCTTGGTCGCCTTCCTCTTGGTCGCTTTGGCCATGGTCTCTGTCTCCTTTTATGGTGCCCTCGGACGACTTCACGGCAGGCTGCCGACGTCGCTTCCTAGGATGCTAAAAGACACCGCCGCAGTAAAGCACGGCACGCTATGAAACTCACGACCGACTCGACGGGAGCTTTGAGTACAGTCAGCGATAAAAGCGAGCGTCCATGAAAGCCGCCGTGATCGAGCGTCCCGGCCTCGACAATCTCAAGATCGAGGAGCTGCCGATGCCGGAGCCCGGGCCGGGCGAGGTGCTGGTCCGGCTGCGCGCGGCCTCGCTGAATTATCGGGACACGCTGACCGTAATCGGCGGGTACGGCTCCCGACAAAAGCAGGAGCGACTGATCCCGCTCTCCGATGGCGCGGGAGAGGTGGTGGACGTGGGCCCCGGTGTCGAGTCATGGCGCCGAGGGGATCGGGTGATCGGCTGCCTGATGCCGAACTGGCTCGGCGGCGAGATGTCCGAGGAGAAGAGCGCGGTCTCGCTCGGCGGCAGCGTCGATGGCTGCGCCGCCGAGTATCGATTGTCCCCGACCACCGGGTTGGTGCGTACGCCCGAGCATCTTTCCGACATCGAAGCCGCGACCCTGCCCTGCGCGGCGCTCACCGCGTGGAGCGCCGTGGCGACCCAAGGCGGCGTGGGTCCCGGCGACGTCGTGCTGACCCAGGGAACCGGCGGCCTCTCGCTGTTCGCGCTGCAATTCGCGCGGCTCGCGGGAGCGCGCGTGATCGCGACGTCGTCCGCGCCCGACCGCCTGCAACGCCTAAGAGACCTAGGCGCCAGCGACGTCGTCAACCACCGCGAGATGCCGGATTGGGGCCGCTGGGCGCGCACGCTCACCGCGGGGCGCGGCGTCGATCACGTGGTCGAGGTCGGCGGCGCTGGCACGCTCGCACAGTCGATCCGAGCCGTGCGCGTGGGCGGGACCATCTCGCTGATCGGCGTACTCGGCGGCGCCAAGCCCGACTTCAACCTGGCGCTCGTGGTGATGCAGAACATCCGCCTCCAGGGCGTGACGGTCGGCAGCCGCGACCAGTTCGAGCGCATGCTGGCCGCCATCGCCGGGCACAAGCTGCGGCCCGTCATCGACACGGTATTTCCGCTCGCCGATATCCGAGCGGCGATCGAGTATCTCGGCGCCGGCCGACACGTCGGCAAGGTCTGCATCGCGATATGAGCGAAGGGAGCCGAGCGCGGCCGGCGGTTGCGAAGTCCCCGCCGCACCGCCGGGTCGGCCGCACGCTTTGGTCGGTCGTTCTCGCCGTGCTCTTGTTGGTGTTGGGGCTTCCCATCGTCGTGGTCGCAATCTATCGGCTCGTGCCGCCGCCGGTGATTCCGCTGATGCTCATCCGCGCCGTCTCGGGCACGCCGATCCGCCAGCATTGGATCCCGCTGCCGCAGGTCTCGCCCTGGCTGGTGCGCGCGGTGATCGCCTCCGAGGATGCCCGGTTCTGCATCCACCGCGGCTTCGACTACGAGGAGATCGGCGCCGCGCTCGAGCGATTCCGCGCCGGCGGCCGGCTCCGCGGCGCCAGCACGATCTCGCAGCAGACCGCGAAGAACATCCTGCTGTGGCCCGGCGGTGGCTTTCTGCGCAAGGGGATCGAGGCCTATATCACCGAGCTCCTCGAGCTCGGCTGGCCGAAGTCCCGGATCCTCGAGGTTTATCTCAACGTGATCGAGTGGGGCGACGGCGTCTATGGCGCGGAGCAAGCGGCCCAGACACATTTCCGCAAGCCCGCCTCGGCGCTGACGCGGCGCGAGGCCGCATTGCTGGCGTCCATCCTGCCGAACCCCCGCGTCCTCTCGGTGGAGCGGCCCTCACGCTACATCGAGGAGCGCGTCGCCACCATCGAGGCACGCATGACTCAGGTGGAGGTGCCGGGCACGTCGAGCTGTCGATAGCACGTCACCCCGGTTTCTTCGGATACCAGATCGGCAGCCGCTTCTCGGCAAAGCTCGCGAGGCCCTCGGCGGCTTCGGGCATGAGGCGGCGCGAGGCGCCCTCTTGCGCGAGCGCGTCGTTGAAATGCGGCTCGCCGTCGTGCAGCAGGCTCTCCTCGATGAGGGCTTTCGTCGTGGCGGTCGCCTCCGGCGCCGCCGTAAGCAACGCCTCGATCGTGGGCGCCGCCGCGTCGTCGAGCCGGCCTGGCGCGCAGACCTGGTGCACGAGACCGATGCGATGCGCCGTCGCCGCATCGAACCGCTCGCCGCTCAGCGCGAAACGGCCGAGCGCGCGCGGGCCCAGGCGCCGGCCCAGCACGCCCATGATCGGCGAGGGCGTGATGCCCCAGCGCACCTCGCTCAGCGAGAAGACCGCGTCGGTGGCGGCGATCGCGATATCGCAAGCGGCCACCAGCCCGACCCCACCGCCGAAGCAGCCGCCGTGAACGAGCGCGATCGTCGGACGGTGAAAACGCCGAAGCGCGTCCACCGTCGCCACCGTCAAGCGCGAGAAGGCGAGCCCTTCCTCGAGCGACTTGCCCGCGAGCTCCCGCAAAAAAGCGAGATCGGCACCGGCTTGGAAATGCTTGCCGTTGCCGCGCAGCACGACCACCCGCACGGCCGTATTCGCCGCCAGCGCCGCGAAGGCGCGCGCCAACCCCTCGATCACCGCCGCGTTGTAGGCGTTGTTCACCGCCGGCCGGTTGAGGGTCACGGTCGCCACGCCGCGCGCGTCGACCTCGCTCAAGACCACGCTGTCACTCATGAGGCGCTCAGCCCTCCCGTACGATCAAACTGCCGTAGGCATGCACCTCGGCAGTTTGCCCCGGAAACAGCACGGTCGTCGAATCCAGCTGACGCAGGATCGCGGGCCCTTTGATCGTGACGCCGGCGCCCAGCCGGGCGCGATTGCGAGATCGAGGCAGGCGAGGACAGGTCCGCGATCGACGCCTGGTGGGGCGAGCCCGGCCTGACTGCGGCCGAGAAGGTCTACGCCTGGAACACCTTCGAGGTGCTGGCCTTCCGCACCGGCAATCCCGAGAACCCCGTCAACGCCATCCCGCCCAAGG
>Ga0209415_10007906_pt1 | contig 18486 bp, 13 predicted proteins | sample PeaSoiSIISIP2007_FD_187696 | JGI IMG/M metagenome (GOLD analysis project Ga0209415, IMG submission 187696) | Peat soil microbial communities from Weissenstadt, Germany - SII-SIP-2007 (SPAdes) (version 2) | ecosystem: Environmental > Terrestrial > Soil > Wetlands > Peat | place: Germany...
CGCACTAGAATCATAAGCTTGCTAGTGCACCTCTGGATTCCGAAGTTCGCACCAGAGGATGTCGCGAAGTGATGCGAGCTTCGGAACCGGTGCACTAGACAACTGGAACGCTGCAAATTCTTGCCTTTTCGCCGGCGTTGCCGCAGAAGTCTCTCTGCTCGGCGGGACCGCATCGCAACTGCCGCAGGGGGTGACATGGTCGACCTGGTCGAAGCCCGGAGGATGATGGTCACCGGTCAGGTCCGCACCAACGACGTGACCGATCTGCGCGTCCAGGAGGCCATGCTCGAGGTCGTGCGCGAACGCTTCGTGCCGCCCGAGCGGCAGGCGCTGGCCTATCTCGATCTCGATGTGCCGGTGCTGGACGGTGCGGAGGGGCGACAGCCGCGCTGCCTGCTCAAGCCGATGGTGCTGGCGAAGCTGCTGCAGGCCGCCGATCTCGATGCCGGCGATCATGTGCTCGATGTCGGCTGCGCCACCGGTTATTCGTCCGCGGTGCTGTCGCGGATCGTGCGCTCCGTCGTCGCGCTCGAGGAGGAGCCGCTTGCCCGCGTCGCCGGCGCCGCCCTGGCGGAGTTCGGCGCGCGCAACGTCACGGTGAGCGCCGGGCGGCTCATCGATGGGTGTCCGTCGCAGGCGCCGTTCGACGTGATATTGGTCAATGGCGCGACCGAGGTGGTGCCGCAGACCCTCCTCGGGCAGTTGAAGGATCGGGGGCGGCTGGTCTGCGTGCTCCGCCGGGGGCCGGTCGGAAAGGCCACGATCTATCGCTCGGTCGGCGGGCACAGTAGCGCCCACACGCTGTTCGACGCCGCCGCGCCGGTGCTGCCAGGTTTTGCGAAACCGGCCGAATTCGTATTCTGATTGCCGGACTGTGGCGCGCTTGCGCCACCTCAAATCTTTTTGCGACCTCACCGGCCTAAAGGGTTTCGGGACGCTGATTGGGCGCTTAGAGTGCCGCCGGGGTGCCAATCGGTCGTGAATCGGGCCGGAAATAAGGCCTGACCGCGATCACTTGCCCGTCGGCCTCGACGGGCGGACGGGACGTCGAGTGGATTGAAGACATAATGACCAGATGTCCCATCCGCGACGCGGTCGCAGCGTCGATCGTATCGCTCGCGATCCTCGCCGTGGCGGCCCCGTCCTGCTCGGCCGAAACGATGCAATCGGCCTTGATCAGTGCCTACCAGAACAATCCGCAGCTCAATCAGCAGCGCGCGGCCGTTCGCGCGACCGACGAAGGCGTTCCCCAGGCCCTATCGGGCTACCGGCCCCGCGTCGCCGTCACCGGGACGCTCGGCGCGAACTACACCAGCGTCACGGAAAATCTGGGCAAGCTGTCACCGGCGGGGGGCGGCCCGGTTTATCTCAACGCTGCCGCCACGACGGCGCCCTATACGGCCGGCGCGACGGCCACGCAGACCCTGTTCAACGGCTTCCAGACCGGCAATCGGACCCGCGCGGCGGAAAGCCAGGTCTCGGCGGCGCGCGAGGGGCTGCGCGTGCTCGAGCAGACGGTGCTGCTGAACGGCGCGACCGCCTACATGGACGTGTTGCGCGACACCGCCAATCTCGAGGTCCAGCGCAGCAACGTGCGGGTGCTGGAGGAGACGCTGCGGCAGACGCGCGACCGCTTCGATGTCGGCGAGGTGACGCGGACCGACGTGGCGCAGGCCGAGGCCCAGCTCGCCGCCGGCCAGTCCGCCGAGCTCGCCGCCGAGTCGACCTTGACGACGTCGCGCGCCAACTACCGGCAGGTCATCGGCGTCGAGCCGACCAACCTGGCGCCGGGGTCGCCGGTCGACCGGTTCTCGCCGTCGACATTGGGAGCCGCGATCGACCAGGGCCTGGTCGAGAATCCCACCGTCACGGCGGCGATGTACGGCGTCGACGTCGCCCATCTGCAGGTGAAGATCAACGAGGGGGCGCTGTACCCGACGGTGACGGTGCAGGCCGCCGCGCTGCAATCGGTCTCGCCGCAGCTCGGCACCACCAACCTGTTCACGGGGTCGGTGACCGGCAGCCTGACGGTGCCGATCTATCAAGGCGGACAGGAGTACTCGCTGATTCGCCAGTCGAAGGAGACGCTGGGGCAGCAGCGGCTCACCCTCAATCTGGTGCGCGACCAGACCCGGCAATCCGTGGTGCAGTCATGGGGTCAGCTGCAGGCCGCCAAGGCGCAGGTCCAGGCCGCCCAGTCCCAGGTCACGTCGTCCGAGGTCGCGCTCAACGGCGTCCGCGAGGAAGCCCGCGTCGGCCAGCGCACCACGCTCGACGTGCTCAATGCCCAGCAGGCCCTGGTCAACGCGCGCATCGCCCTGGTCACCGCACAGCATGATCGGGTGGTCGCGTCCTACAACGTGCTGTCGGCGACCGGACGATTGTCGCCGCGCGTTCTCGGCCTGAAGACCCCGATCTACGACCCGATGGTGCACTATCAGCAGGTGCGCGACACCTGGGCCGGCGTGCGGACCCCCGACGGAAAATAGACCTGCCGCTGCGGTAGCGGAGGCGCGGTCCGTTGTTGGCCATCGGCGTGTTGGCGGCGCGCGATATCAATACCTGGTAGTAGCACCACTTCCTGTCCACAGGACTTTGCTTGCGTTCGACCTTTGTCGTGCCATACTTGCATTCACTCCGGGGCGGTGACGTCCGCATGGTCGCGATTCGCTGGAGATGTGGCGGCCGCGCCGTGCTCGGGCTTGGCTCTGCTCCAGCGCCGGCAGTCACAAGGATGCGGCAATGAATCAGCCGGCGAAGGCCCAAGAACCCTCGATGGAGGAGATTCTCGCCTCGATCCGGCGCATTATCGCGGACGACGACGCGGTCAAGCCGGCCGTCAAGGCACCCGTCAAGGTCGAGCCTCCTCCCGTCAAGGTCGCAGCGCCGCCGCCTCCGCCGGCTGCCCCGTCCGCCAAGATGGGCCAGGACGACATCGACGCCATGCTGGCCGGGCTCGGGTCGGAGGAGGAGCCGCCGCCCCCGCCCGAGCCCGAGCCGCCCGAAGAGGAGGATGTTCTCGAGCTGACCGAGGCGATGGCGGCACCCGAGCCGGAGCCTCCGAGCTTCCGTACCATCGACGCGCACCAGGACGTGGTGTTCGAGGAGCCGGAGCCGGAGCCGGAACGACGCCCGCCGCCGCGTCAGATGACGCCGCAACCACGCATGGCGGAGCCGGCCGAGCCGCCGCTGATATCGGCTGCGACCACCGCGGTGGTCAACTCGGCGTTCGGCGCGCTCGCCCACACGGTTCTGGTGCAGAACGCCAAGACCCTCGAGGATCTGGTCAAGGAAATGCTGCGCCCGATGCTCAAGGCGTGGCTCGACGACAACCTCCCGGGCATGGTCGAGCGCCTGGTGCGGGCGGAGATCGAGCGCGTTTCGCGCGGCCATCAGGGCTGACCTCCCGGCCAAACTCCGCCCCTGTTGCTCTCCCTCTCGCCGTCAGCAACATGCGCCGCTATACCGACCTTCGGGCATGCGTCGCTTCCGACGAGCAGGGACATGCCCGCGCGCCCCTCCAGGAATGCCGCACATGATCGACAAGAGCTATCGGCCCTCCGAGGTGGAGCAACGCATCTACGCGGCGTGGGAAGCCCAGGGCGCGTTCCGCGCCGGGCGTCCGGAGCGGCGCGAGGCAAGGCCCTATTGCATCGTCATCCCGCCGCCCAACGTCACCGGATCGCTGCACATGGGGCACGCGCTCAACAACACCCTGCAGGACATCCTGGTGCGCTTCGAGCGCATGCGCGGCCGCGACGTGCTGTGGCAGCCCGGCACCGACCATGCCGGCATCGCCACCCAGATGGTGGTCGAACGCCAGCTGATGGAACGGCAGCAGCCCGGGCGCCGCGACATGGGACGGCAGGCCTTCGTCGAGCGGGTGTGGCAATGGAAGGCGGAGTCGGGCGACACCATCACCCGGCAGCTCAAGCGGCTCGGCGCCTCGTGCGACTGGTCGCGCGAGCGCTTCACCATGGACCAGGGCCTGTCGCGCGCGGTCCTGAAGGTGTTCGTCGATCTCCATCGCGCCGGCCTCATCTACAAGGACAAGCGCCTGGTCAACTGGGATCCAGAGCTGCTCACCGCGATCTCGGATCTGGAGGTTCTGCAGGTCGAGGTGAAGGGCCACCTGTGGTACATCAGATATCCGGTCGAGGGCGCCGACGAAACCTTCATCACCGTCGCCACCACCCGGCCCGAAACGATGCTGGGCGACACCGCCGTGGCGGTGCATCCGGATGATCCTCGCTATCGCGACCTGATCGGGCGCAACGTCGTCCTCCCCCTGGTCGGCAGGCGCATTCCGATCATCGCCGACGACTACTCCGACCCGGACAAGGGCTCCGGCGCCGTCAAGATCACGCCGGCGCACGACTTCAACGACTTCGAGGTCGGCCGCCGGCACGACCTGCCGCTGGTCAACGTGCTCGACGTCGCCGCCAAACTCGCGCTCGCGGGCAACGAGGCATTCCTGGCCGGCCTGCCGCCGTCGGCCGAGCTCGACGAGACCCTGGCGCTGCACGGCCTCGACCGCTTCGCTGCCCGCAAGCGCATCGTCGAGCGTCTCGAGGGCAGGGGGCTCATTGAGAAGATCGAGCCGCAGGTGCACATGGTCCCGCACGGCGACCGCTCCAACGTGGTGATCGAGCCGTACCTGACCGATCAGTGGTACGTCGACGCCAAGCGGCTGGCGGCGCCGGCGATCGATGCGGTCCGGCGCGGGCGCACCGTCTTCGTCCCGAGGAGCTGGGAGAAGACCTATTTCGAGTGGATGGAGAACATCCAGCCGTGGTGCGTCTCGCGCCAGCTGTGGTGGGGCCATCAGATCCCCGCGTGGTACGCCCCCGACGGCCGCGCGTTCGTCGCCGGGTCCGAGGCCGAGGCGCGCGCCGATGCGGCGCGGCACTACGGCACGGAGGTCGCGCTGACCCGCGACGAGGACGTGCTCGACACCTGGTTTTCCTCCGCGCTGTGGCCGTTCTCGACGCTGGGCTGGCCGGACCGCACGCCGGAGCTCGCGCGCTACTACCCAACCGAGGTCCTGATCACCGGCTTCGACATCATCTTCTTCTGGGTCGCCAGGATGATGATGATGGGTCTCCAGTTCATGGATGAGGTGCCGTTCCGCACCGTCTACATCCACGCGCTGGTGCGCGACGAGCGCGGCAAGAAGATGTCGAAGTCGATCGGCAACGTGATCGATCCGCTGGCTTTGATCGACACCTACGGCGCGGACGCGCTGCGCTTCACGCTCGCCGCCATGGCGGCGCAGGGGCGCGACATCAAGCTGGCGACCAGCCGGGTCGAGGGCTACCGCAATTTCGCAACCAAGCTGTGGAACGCGGCGCGCTTCGCCGAGATCAACGAATGCGCGCGGATCGACGGATTCGATCCCAGGTCGGCGCGCGAGACGCTCAATCGCTGGATCGCCCACGAGATCGCCAAGACCAGTCGCGAGGTCACCGAGGCGATCGAGACCTTCCGTTTCAACGAAGCCGCCGGCAGCATCTACCGGTTCGTCTGGAACGTGTTCTGCGACTGGTATCTGGAGCTCGTCAAGCCGGTGCTCATCGGACCCGACGGCGCCGCCAAGGCGGAAACCCGGGCGATGACCGCGTGGGTGCGCGACGAGATCCTGAAGCTGCTGCATCCGTTCATGCCGTTCATCACCGAGGAGCTGTGGCGGCTGACCGACGGCGCGCTGTCGTCCGGGGCGCCGCTCATGCTGGCGCCGTGGCCGCTCTACGACGGCCTCGAGGACGGTCATGCCGAGGGCGAGATCGGATGGCTGGTCGACCTGATCGGCGCGATCCGCTCGGTGCGCTCCGAGATGAACGTGCCGCCGGCCAGCCAGGTGCCGCTGGTGCTCGCCGCGGTGTCGAGCGAAACCCGGGCGCGGGCAGGGCGCTGGGACGAGTTCCTCAAGCGGCTGGCGCGCCTGTCCGAGGTGTCCTTTGCGGACCAGCCGCCGGCCGGCTCGGTCCGCATCGTGGTGCGCGGCGAGGTCGCGGCGCTGCCGCTCGCCGGCGTCATCGACGTCGCCGCCGAGCGCAGCCGTCTCAACAAGGACCTGGCGAAGCTCAAGGCCGACATCGCGCGTGTCCGCGCCAAGCTCGGCAATGCGGACTTCCTCGCGCGCGCGCCCGAGGAGGTGGTCGAGGGCGACCGGGAGAAGCTGGCCGAGACCGAGAACCGGCGCGACAAGCTCGTCGAGGCGCTGCGGCAGCTGCCGGAGCCATGAGATATATGTCGTAGCCCGCATCGAGCGCAGGGCCCCGCGGGAGCAGCCGTGCAGTACGGTACCGCCGTTCCCGGATTTCATCCGGGCTACCCCTCGCCGAGCAGCTCCCGCCGCCGCAGCTCGGATTCCTCGGCGTAGCGGCGCAGCGTGTGCGCTTCGGTCAACAGGCCGAGCAGCCGGCGCGAGATCGGCTGGTCGACGACCGCGAGCGCCTCGGCCTCGGTGCGGTCGAACGCGATGACCGCTTCGCGCACCGTCATGCTCGGCACCAGGAAATTGTCCGCGTGACGCAGGATTGCGCGCACCGGATCGTCGGCGGCGAGCTCGGGCGAGTGCGCTTCCGGCACGATGACGATCCCCGCATAGCTGCCGTCCTGGTCGATCGCGACGGCCCGGCTGGTCGAGCCGAGCGGCACCGCCTCGCGGAACGCCGCGATCGTGGTGTCCGCCGGCACGGTTTTGACATCGTGGCGCATCATCCGCCCCACCGTGAGGTCGCGCAGCCAGCCGACGTCGGCGGCGCTGCGGATGGTCTCGCCGCGCAGATGGAAGCGCCAGGTGGCGAACGAGTAGCCGAACGTCTCCCGCGTGACCTGACCCGAGATGATCACCGCGACCAGTACCGCCGTGGTGAGCCACAGATCGCCGGTCGTCTCCAAGGCGATGAAGATCATGGTGAGCGGCCCGCCGATGACCGAAACCGCCAGCGCGCTCATGCCGATGATCGCGAAGGCGTGCGGATCGGCCGCCAGAGCAGGCCACAGCCAGTCGATCCCCGCGGCGAACAGGTGTCCGCCGAGCGAGCCGAGCAGCAGCGAGGCGAAGAACAGCCCGCCGCGAAAGCCCGATCCGAGCGAGACCGTCGAGGCGACCGCCTTGAGCACGAAGAGCAGGGCGACTTGCCGCAGCGGATGGTCGAGCACGCTGTCCAGATGCAGCGCGCCGTGGCCGGACGACATCAACTGCGGTGACACCAGCGCGAGCAGGCCGACGATGAGGCCTCCGATGGCGGGCCGCAGCCACGGCCGGACGCGCAGGCGGACGAACATCGTCTCGCAGGCGCCGACCCCCCGCATCAGCGCGACGCCGAACGCCGCCATGATCAACCCCAAGAGGCCCGAGAGGACGAGGTCGGTGCCACGGATCGGCGCGGCGGTGCCCGCGAGGATCCCGAGCTGCAACGGCGCCGAGACGTTGGCGACCTGGTAACCGATCAGCGCCGCCGTTCCGACCGGCGCCAGGCTCTTCACCGAATAGGTGCCGGTCACCAGCTCGAAGGCGTAGAAGGCGCCGGCGAGCGGCGCCGCAAAAGCTCCCGCAATGCCGCCCGCCGCTCCGCATCCGACCAGCACGCGCAGGTCACCGCGGCGCAGGCGAAACGCGCGGCCGAGGCGGGACGACATGGCGCTCGCGAGCTGGGTGTATCCGGCCTCCAGGCCGACCGAGGCGCCGACGCCGCTCGACCAGACGGTCTGGGCGGCGACGATCAGGCTGCCGACCAGCGACATCCGGCCCCCGTGCAGTGCATTGGCCTCGATCGGATCGATCTCTCGGGCCGGCCGGCGCCGTGCGACCAGCGTCGCCGCGATGCCGAAGACGAGGCCACCCAGGCTCGGCACCGTCAGCGCCAGCACAGGAGCGATCATGTCCTGCGCCGACAGGCGCTCGCCGGGAGCAAGCCCGAACATAAGCGAATGAAGCAGGTCGACCCCGGCACTCATCACGGCAACCACCAGCCCGGCCAGCGCGCCGGCCAGCGCGGCGAGCGCGATCAGGCTGGCCTCGCGTGCCCGCACCAAGGCCCGCAGGCGCCTGGGGACTTCGAAGCCTGTCGTGAACGACGCCATCAGCGGCTCGGGGCGGGGCTGAAATGGATGAATCCGATCACCGCGGATGTGTGCGGCGCCGAAAGACCCTCAATCTGTGTCTCCGATGACACATGTTAACAACATTTGCGCAACGGCTCCCAGGTGCCGCGATTCAGCCACAGATTTCCCGGAGATCAGTGTGCAAGCCAAGCCGTTGCGACACTTCCGGTTTCACCAGCGAGGCAGAACAGGTCCACGAGATCGTCGCGGGCGGGCAAGTTGAGAAGGCCTCCGCACGCGTGATGCAATAGCGCAACGGAATACCACCGCACGCCTGACACCACCGCAGACGGGATTCCACGTCAACCGGATGTCCGCGTCAACCGGGATGTCAGCCGCGGGAATCGCCGGCGAGCGGGACGCCATGTCGGATCGGGGCAAAAGTCGATGGATGCCAATACGACGCTGAAGGCGAAGCTGCCCAGCCGGCACGTGACCGAGGGTCCGGAGCGCGCGCCTCATCGCTCGTACTATTATGCGATGGGACTGACGACCGAGCAGATCCATCAGCCGTTCGTCGGCGTGGCGAGCTGCTGGAACGAAGCCGCGCCGTGCAATATCGCGTTGATGCGGCAGGCCCAGGCGGTGAAGAAGGGCGTTGCGGCGGCCGGCGGCACGCCCCGCGAATTCTGCACCATCACGGTGACCGACGGGATCGCGATGGGGCACGAGGGCATGAAGTCCTCGTTGCCGTCGCGCGAGGTCATCGCCGACTCCGTCGAGCTGACCATGCGCGGCCACGCCTATGACGCCCTGGTGGGGATTGCCGGCTGCGACAAGTCGTTGCCCGGCATGATGATGGCGATGTGCCGGCTCAACGTCCCGTCCATCTTCATCTATGGCGGCTCCATCCTGCCGGGTACCTTCAAGGGGCAGCCGGTCACCATCCAGGACGTGTTCGAGGCGGTCGGCCGCCATTCGGTCGGCACCATGTCCGACGAGGACCTCGACGAGCTCGAGCAGGTGGCCTGCCCGTCGGCCGGCGCATGCGGCGCCCAGTTTACCGCCAACACCATGGCGACCGTGTCGGAGGCGATCGGGCTCGCCCTGCCGTATTCGGCCGGCGCGCCGGCGCCCTACGAGCTGCGCGACCGATTTTGCATGACGGCCGGCCAGCAGATCGTGGAGCTCATCAGGTCGGGCCTGCGGCCCCGCGATATCGTCACCCGCGCGGCGCTGGAGAACGCCGCTGTGGTGGTAGCGGCGTCGGGGGGCTCGACCAATGCGGCCCTGCACCTCCCGGCCATCGCCAACGAGTGCGGGATCAAGTTCGATCTGCTCGACGTTGCGGAGGTGTTCAAGCGCACGCCCTATGTCGCAGATTTGAAGCCCGGCGGCCGTTATGTCGCCAAGGATTTGTTCGAGGCTGGCGGTGTGCCGCTGCTGATGAAAACCCTGCTCGAACACGGCCACCTCGACGGCAGCTGCCTGACGGTGACCGGCCGCACCATTGCCGAGAACCTCGGAAGCGTGAAGTGGAACAGCGGCCAGGACGTGATCCGTCCGGCTGACCGGCCGATGTCGCCGACCGGCGGGGTGGTCGGCCTCCGGGGCAATCTCGCCCCCGACGGGGCGATCGTGAAGGTCGCCGGAATGTCGGTGCTGACGTTTTCCGGCCCGGCCCGGGTGTTCGACGGCGAGGAGGCCTGCTTCGAGGCCGTGCGCAACAAGACCTACCGCGAAGGCGAGGTCCTGGTCATCCGATACGAAGGGCCGCGCGGGGGGCCCGGCATGCGCGAGATGCTGTCCACCACCGCGGCGCTGACCGGCCAGGGCATGGGCGGCAAGGTCGCGTTGATCACCGACGGCCGCTTTTCCGGAGCGACGCGGGGCTTCTGCGTCGGCCATATCGGACCGGAGGCCGCCGTCGGCGGTCCGATCGCCCTGCTGCGCGATGGTGACGTCATCGCGATCGACGCCGTGTCCGGCACCCTGGACGTCGAGCTTGGCGAGGACGAGCTCGCTCGCCGCAGGCGGGACTGGAAGCCGCGCGAAAGTCAATTCGCGTCCGGTTACCTGTGGAAATATGCCCAGCAGGTCGGGTCCGCCCGGACCGGTGCCGTGACCCACCCCGGCGGTGCGGCCGAGAAGACGTGCTATGCAGACATTTGATCGCATCCTGGCCGTCGTGCTGTTCGGCGCCGGCTTGGCGCTGACGCCGGCATCCGCCTTCGAGGGCACCAAACCGCAGAACGATCCGCAGTCTTCGGTCGAGGCATTCCGTTCCGGCGCCGAGGCCTGGCAGAACGGTCAAAAAGACAAGGCCGTCACCTCGCTGCAATACGCCGCCGAGCACGGCCATGCGCTGGCGCAATGGCAGCTCGGCCGCATGTATGCGGCGGGCGATGGCGTGCCGCGCAGCGACCTGCGGGCCTTCGAGTATTTCAGCCGGATCGCCAACGGGCACGCCGAGGACAATCCGGGCTCACCGCAGGGACGCCTGGTCGCCAGTGCGTTCGTGGCCCTCGGGCAGTACTATCTCGACGGCATTCCGGATTCCCAGGTGCGGCCGGATCCGTCGCGGGCGCGCGAGCTGTTCTCCTATGCGGCGTCCTATTTCGGCGATCCCGACGCCCAGTATCATCTGGCGCGGCTCTATCTCGATGGCATCGGACTGCCGCGCGATCCGCGGCTCGCGGCACGATGGCTCGGGCTTGCCGCCAACAAGCGGCAGTACCAGGCTCAGGCGGTCCTCGGCCAGATGCTGTTCAAGGGCGATAGCGTGCCGCGCCAGGGGGCGCTCGGTCTGATGTGGCTGACGCTGGCCCGGGAGTCGGACGTGCCGTGGATCAACGAGCTCTACAGTTCGGCCTTCAAGCAGGCCACCGCGGAAGAGCGGGCGTTGGCGCTGGTGTTGCTCGATCGTTGGCTGAAGACGCGCCGGGACTGATCAGGAGCGTAGCCCGGATGATGACATCCGAGGCGGCGGTGCCGCATCGCACGGCTTTCCGCATTGCGCTGCGCTTCATGCGGGCTACGAAACAACCACACGTCATTGTTGCGCCGGCACCAGCCCTCACGGCGGATCGGCGCCGAGATCGACCCACGCCGGGACATGATCCGACGGCCTTTCCCAGGCCCGCACGTGCCGGTCGATCCCGGCGGCGTCGAGCCGGTCCGCCGCCCGCGGCGACAGCGCCAGGTGGTCGATGCGGATGCCGAAATTCTTCTGCCAGGCGCCGGCCTGGTAGTCCCAGAACGTGTACAGGCCGGCGTCGTCGCTGGACGCGCGGATCGCGTCGGTGAACCCGAGATTCATCAGGGCGCGGAACTTGGCGCGGGTCGCGGGGCGGAACAGGGCGTCGTTCGCCCACGCGGCCGGATCGGACGCGTCGGACTCGCTCGGGATCACGTTGTAGTCGCCCGCCAGGATCAGCATTTCCTCCAGCGGCAGGCGGTCGCGGGCGTACCTGATGAGGCGGTCCATCCAATGGAGCTTGTACTGATACTTGTCGGTATCGACCGGGTTGCCGTTGGGCAGATAGATCGACGCGATGCGAAGCGCTCCGCCCTTGACCGACACCACCGCCTCGATGAACCGTGCATGATCGTCGCTGTCGTCGCCGGGCAGCCGCGTGGTGACCTCGTCGAATGGCAGTTTGGACAGGATCGCGACCCCGTTGAAGGTCTTTTGTCCGTGGACCGCGACGTTATAGCCGAGCGCCTCGAAGGGCTCACGCGGAAACGCGGCGTCGACGCATTTGGTTTCCTGCATGCAGACGATGTCGGGGCGCGTGTCGGTCAGCCACGTCACCGCGTTCTCGACGCGCTGCTTGATGGAATTGACGTTCCAGGTGGCGATCCGCATGCTCAACCGTCGTTTCGGTGTCGGGCGGTCCACCATGCCGCGGTCGGTGGGGCCCGCTCATGTCGGCGAACCGCACGCACGCTTCGCCCATCACGCGATGGCTTGCTCAGATCGTGAAGCTGGTGCCGCAGCCGCACGAGGCGGTTGCGTTGGGATTGGCGATCTTGAACGATGCGCCGATCAGGTCGTCGACGAAATCGATCTCGGAGCCCGCCATGTATTGCAGCGAGACCGGGTCGATGAGCACCACGGCGCCCGCGCGGTCGATCACGATGTCGTCCGCGGCCCTGGTGCGGTCCATGTCGAACTTGTACTGGAATCCCGAGCAGCCGCCGCCCTCCACGCTCACCCGCAGCATGGTGCCGGTGGGCTCCGCCTGGAGAATCACGCCGATTCGCCGCGCCGCACGCTCGCTGATGGTCACGCTCGTCGTCATTCGCGGGCTCCAAACCCCTGGCCTGCGACACCCGCGACGGCCCTCATGGGTCGCCGATGGGACATTGCCAGGCTATACGACCGATAGTTAAGTGCGGACCGGCTCGAGGTCAATTCCTTGCCCGGCGAGGCGATCATGGCGGTCGATGCAGGTCGAGAGCGAGCGCCCTATGCGGCCGACCCGCGTGCCAGCCGCGGTCGGATCCATGCCGAGACGTCGAGCTCGACCCGCAATCCGTTTCGCCGCGACAGCGATCGCATCATCCACAGCTCGGCGTTCCGCCGCCTCAAGCACAAGACCCAGGTGTTCGTGTTCGACGAGGGCGACCACTATCGGACCCGGCTCACCCACACCCTCGAAGTCACCCAGATCGCCCGTTCGCTGGCCCGCGCGCTCGGCCTCGACGAAGACCTCGCCGAGGCCCTGGCGCTGGCTCACGATCTCGGCCATCCACCGTTCGGCCACGCCGGCGAGCGGGCCCTCGATGCCTGCCTGGCTGAGTTCGGCGGCTTCGACCACAACGCCCAGACGCTGCGCATCGTCACGTTGATCGAGCGCCGCTATCCGGAATTCGACGGGCTCAATCTCACCTGGGAGACGCTCGAAGGTATCGTGAAGCACAACGGCCCGCTGACCGATCGCAACCTCGCTCCGCTCGGGCGATACGCCGAGCGCGGCGTTGCGAGCTCGATTCTCGCCTGCAACGGAGCTCGGGACCTGCTGCTGTGGACGTTCCCGAGCGCCGAGGCGCAATGCGCCGGCATCGCCGACGACATTGCCTACAACGCTCATGACATCGACGACGGGCTCCGCGCCGAATTGTTCGGCGTCGGCGACCTCGCCGAGGTGCCGATCGTCGCCGAGCTGATCGGCGACATCGGTGCAGGCCATCCCGGCATCGACCAGGCGCGTCTCGTCCACGAGCTGATCCGGCGCCTGATCGGACGCCTGATCGAGGACGTGGTCGCCGAGTCCGATCGGCGTATTGCGCGGGTCCGACCGCTCGCCGCCGACGGCGTGCGCGAAGCCGGGGAGCCGCTGGTGGGCTTCTCTCCCGCCATGGCGGCGACCGACCGCGCCATCAAGGGTTTTCTGCTGCCGCGGATGTACCGCCACCCGCGCGTCATGCGCATCATGGGCAACGCCCAGGACATCGTTCGCGACCTCTTCGCTCACTACATGGCGACGCCGGCCGACATGCCGCCCGAATGGGCGCAGGACTGTGCCGACATCCCGGGCCGCGCGCGCCGCGTGGCCGACTTCGTGGCCGGGATGACGGACCGCTACGCTCTCATCGACCATGCGCGTCACTTTGACTCGACCCCGGAATTGGTCTAGGCGGCGCCGCCGGCATGCGCATGTTCCGGCGAAGTGGACGCCGGTTCGCCGACAAGAACATGCGCCACTCACGTCCCGGCGAGGCGGACACCGGTTCGTCGAGAGGATGCGTTGCTCAACGACTTCCAGAGCAGTGTCCCGGTTCAATCGGACATGCCACGGCCGGAGCCGATCGCCATCACGATGCGCCAGCGCTCTCATCTCTTCGCCCAGGTGCTCGACCGGGTGCATGCGGCGACCGGGTCGCTGGTCGCCGCCGGCGAGCTGCCGTCCGGCATCGACGCCTCGCGGATCCAGGTCGAGGCCCCGCGGGAAGCCGCGCACGGCGACATGGCGACCAACGCCGCCATGGTGCTCGCCAAGCCGGCCGGCAGGAAGCCGCGCGAGCTCGCGGAGGCATACGCGGACCGACTGCGCGCCGACCCGTTGATCACCAGGGTCGAGGTCGCGGCGCCGGGCTTCATCAACCTGACGCTGACGACCGGCGCCTGGATCGACGAGCTGCGCGCGGCCCTGCGTCTGGGAGCCGACTACGGGCAGCGCCGCGGCGGGAGCGGCGAGCCGATCAACGTCGAATACGTCTCGACCAACCCCACCGGCCCCTTGCACGTCGGCCACTGTCGGGTCGCCGTGGTCGGCGATGCGCTCGCCAATCTGCTCGCCTACGGCGGGTGCCGGGTCACCCGCGAATACTACATCAACGATGCCGGCGGCCAGGTCGATGTCCTGGCGCGGTCGGTCTTCCTGCGCTACCGCGAGGCGCTCGGCGAGGCGGTCGGCGACATTCCCCCGGGGTTGTACCCGGGGGACTATTTGAAGCCGCTCGGGACGTTGGTCGCCGAAAGGTTCGGAAGCGCATTGCGGGATGAGCCGGAGACCGAATGGCTCGCGCCGCTGCGCGAGCTCGCGGTCGCCGAGATGATGAAGCTGATCCGCGCGGATCTCGCGAGCCTCGGCATCCAACAGGACGTGTTCTTCTCGGAGCGGTCGCTGATCGCGGGCCCGGTCGACCTCGTCGGATCGACGATCGATTGGCTGCGCGAGCGCGGCCACGTCTATGAGGGCCGCCTGCCGCCGCCGAAGGGCCAGCCGGTCGATGATTGGGAGGATCGCCAGCAGACCCTGTTCCGCTCGACGGCGTTCGGCGACGACGTCGACCGCCCGTTGCGGAAGTCGGACGGCAGCTACACCTACTTCGCCTCGGACATCGCCTATCACAAGTCGAAGCTCGATCGCGGGTTTCGCACGATGATCGACGTGTGGGGCGCCGACCACGCCGGATACGTCAAGCGCATGCAGGCGGCCGTGAAGGCAATCTCCGAGGGGCGCGGTGATCTCGACGTGAAGATCGTTCAGCTGGTCAACCTGCTGCGCGCCGGTGAGCCGGTGAAGATGTCGAAGCGCGCCGGCGACCTCATCACGTTGCGCGAGGTGGTGGACGAGGTCGGCCGCGACGCCGTGCGCTTCATGATGCTCTATCGCAAGAACGACGCGGCGCTCGACTTCGACCTGGCCCGGGTGATCGAGCAGTCGCGCGACAATCCGGTGTTCTACGTCCAGTACGCTCACGCGCGCGGCTGCTCGGTGTTGCGCAATGCCCGCGAGGTCGTGCGCGACCTGCCGGCGGACGTCGGGGACCGTGCGAAGATGCTCGCCGACGCGCCGCTCGCGGGACTCGCCGACGAGGCCGAACTGGCGCTGATGAAGCGCATCGCGCTCTTTCCACGTCTCGTGGAGGCTGCGGCGGCGGCCCACGAGCCGCACCGAGTTGCCTTCTATCTCTATGATCTAGCTAGTGAATTTCATGGCCTCTGGACCCGCGGAAATGACACGCCACATTTACGCTTCATTATCCAGAATGATCCACAAATGACTGTGGCTCGCCTTGCTCTGGTTCAGGGTGTTGTATTGATCCTGGCGTCCGGGCTTGCACTGCTCGGGGTCGGGGCCCCTGACGAGATGAGGTGATCGGCTTGCTGCCGTTGGATGGACCCGCAGTCGCGGCAAACATTGACGGCACGTCGGGCAAGCGAAGCCGGGAACGGGTGGCGGTATGAGTATGGCTGACAATCCTCGGTATGGGTCCAGGCGGGGCGACGGCTCCGAGTCGCGCGGGGGACCTCGAGCGGGCAACGATCCCCTGGAGGAGCTGGCGCGGCTGATCGGCCGCGACGACCCGTTCGCGGACCTGCGGCGCGAGAGCCCCCAGTCGCCGCCGCGTGCCGAGCCCTCGACGGCTGCGCCCCGTGAGGAGCGCCCGGCACCGAATTGGCTGGCACGCGAGCGTGGCGGGCCGCGTCTCGATGTCGCGGACCAGCCGGCCGGCCCGCGCGACGATCAGCCGGAGCCGCAGTTTCGTGCGGGCCGCTACCGTGATCAGGCCGGATCGGACGAACCTGCCGCGCCCGAGCATCTCGCCGAGGCTCCACGCTACGCCGAGGAGCCTGACGACACCCGACATGACTACGACCAGGCTGCAGCCTATCCGGAGGAGGGATCCTACGGATCCTCCTACGACGCGGCCCTTCCGGTCGCCCGCGATTATGACACCGACGGCGATTACGCCGACGATCAGGGCGTCGACGGCGACGACGCCTACCGGGCGCCGCTCGAGCGCCGGAGCGGGAGCAGGAAGACCATCCTGGCGGTGGTCGGCGTCATCGTGCTCCTGGTCGGCGGGGCGTTCGGCTACCGCACCTTGACCACGCCGCGTGATCCGAGCCAGACCCCGGTGATCCTGGCGGACCGCTCGCTCAGCAAGATCGTGCCGGCCGGCCAGGCCGCCGACGGCCAGTCGAACAAGCTGATCTACGACCGCGTCGCCGACAAGCCGCCGCAGGATTCGGGCGAGCTGGTGTCACGCGAAGAGCATCCGGTTGACGTGCGTGGCGCGACCCCGCGGGTGGTATTCCCCGGCACCGCAGGGGGCGCCGGCGGCAATCCGCCGAACCAGCAGACGCTCGGCGCGTCCGGTCAGGCGCCTGCCGCTGCCGCTGCGGCGGCGGGCGGGGCGGGTGAGCCGAAAAAAGTCAAGACCCTGACGATCAGGCCGGATCAGGCGGGTCCTGCGGATGCGGCAGATTCCTCGGCGTGGCCGGCAACCCCGACGACGCGCAGCGCGACGAGTTCGCCGGCCCCGGCGCCGGTGAGTGCGCGATCGGCGCAGCACCAGGCTGCCGCCTCGCCGGAGACGGAAGCGAACGCGGTGCAGCCGCGCGGCCCGGCGGCCAGCTCGCGCGCGCCGGACGCCAGCGGCTACCTGGTCCAGCTGTTCTCCGGCAAGAGCGAGGCGGAAGCGCAGGATCAGTTCCGCGCGCTGCAGGGCAAATATCAGAACATTCTCGGCGGTCGTCAGCCGATCATTCGCCGCGCCGATCTCGGCGACAAGGGCGTGTTCTATCGTGCTCAGGTGGGACCGTTCGCGACCAATGATCTCGCCAACCAGTTCTGCGAGAGCCTGAAGACCGCCGGCGGCAAGTGCATTGTCCAAAGGAATTGACGGACCGCCGCTTGACCCCCGGGGAGGGGGCGCGCTAATCGCGGCCGATGACAGCACGGGCGTTCATCACGGGCGCGGCCGGGACGCAGCTGACGACCGATGAACGCGCGTTCCTGCGGGATGCCGATCCCTGGGGCCTGATCCTGTTCGCGCGCAATGTCGAAAGCCCGAGCCAGGTGTCGCGCCTGGTCGCCGGCTTTCATGAGGCAGTCGGCCGTGGCGATGCGCCCGTCCTGATCGACCAGGAGGGCGGTCGCGTGCAGCGCCTCGGCCCGCCCCATTGGCCAAGCTACCCGGCCGGGTCCGCCTATGGGCGTCTGTACGAGACCGACCGCAGCGGCGGTCTGGCGGCGGCGCGGCTGGGGGCCCGGCTGATCGCGGCCGATCTCGACGCGCTGGGAATATCGGTCGACTGCATGCCGATTGCCGACGTGCCGGTGGCGGACGCCGATTCGGTGATTGGTGATCGTGCGTTCGGCACCACGGCGGAACAGGTTTCGGCGATTGCGATCGCGTTCGCCGAAGGCCTGGTCGACGGCGGCGTCCTGCCGGTCCTCAAGCACATCCCGGGCCACGGGCGCGCGGCGGCGGACAGCCACCACCGGCTTCCGGTGGTCTCCACCGATCGGCGCACGCTCGAGGCAACGGACTTTGCGGCGTTCCGGCCCTTGGCCGGTCTGCCGCTCGCGATGACGGCGCACGTGGTGTTCAGCGCCATAGATTCCATCGCGCCGGCGACAACTTCGGCGACAATGGTGCGGGAAGTGATTCGCGGCTCGATCGGTTTCGATGGAATGCTCATGAGCGACGACCTGTCGATGAACGCCCTGTCGGGCACGATGGCCGAGCGCGCCCGCGCCGTGATCGCGGCCGGCTGCGACGTCGTGCTTCATTGCAACGGGCGTCTCGACGAGATGCAGGCGATCGCCGCCGAGGTGCCGCGCCTGTCGGGGCGGGCGGCGGCGCGCGCATCCGCCGCCCTGGCGTCCCGCCGCCGTCCGACCGACATCGACCTGGCGGCGACGCGGGACGAGCTCGCCTCGTTGATGATGGAGCATCGCGAAGCCGGGAATCGACGTCATGACGGCTGAGAGCAGCGGAACCGACGTCGCCGCCGACCGGGCCTTCAACGAGCCGGCGCTGATCGTCGATGTCGAAGGCTTCGAGGGGCCGCTCGATCTGTTGCTGACGCTCGCGCGGAATCAGAAGGTCGATCTGACGAAGATCTCCATCCTGGCGCTCGCCGATCAATACCTGGCGTTCATCGAAGCGGCGCGACGGCTGCGGCTCGAG
>Ga0209415_10007907_pt1 | contig 18481 bp, 16 predicted proteins | sample PeaSoiSIISIP2007_FD_187696 | JGI IMG/M metagenome (GOLD analysis project Ga0209415, IMG submission 187696) | Peat soil microbial communities from Weissenstadt, Germany - SII-SIP-2007 (SPAdes) (version 2) | ecosystem: Environmental > Terrestrial > Soil > Wetlands > Peat | place: Germany...
AGCTGGGAGGACATCTGATGGCTCTCGTCGAAGTAGATCGACGAGTCGACGACCGAGTTCTCAGCGAGCATCCTCAGCAGGACGCCGTCAGTGACTATCGCGATCTTCCCTCCGACGTTGATCTTCGTGTCCTTCGTGATGACCGCGAGCTCGTGCTTCACCTCCGGGTGGATCGCCTCCAGCGAGTAGAACAGCGCGCTGCAGGACGCCCTCGAGGGCTCGCGGATGATGATCCGCCTGCTCCTCCCGCTTAGCTCGAACTCGTGGATGGGCGTCACGGTGCTCTTCCCAGTCCCGACGTCGCCGATGATGACGAAGTGGTCGGAGAAGTCTATCTTGTCGAGGATGGAGAATATCGGGAGGTCAGGATTCTTTCGTTGCGCGGCCGCCTTTGGCGCCTGGGCCACCACCTCCAGCTGGGCCGGCTCGGCGGAGTCGTCGATGTCGGGGTCTTGAGCCACGGAAGCCTCGGTCTCCGGCACCGATGGGAGGAGATAAACAAGTCGCGGGAGATTCGAGAGGCGCGCAGAGCGCCGAGCGACTGGTCGATGACGCCCTTTCGCTACGCTTCGCCCAGACATTGGGTTCGTGAATCATTAAATCACTCAAGATGCGCTCGGGGAGCGGATGGAAGCGCGCGGCCAGGAGGGCGCCGACGTTCATGAGCCTCTCCTCTACCTTGGGTCCGATGCCAGCGGTCCGTTCGAGGTCAACGCGAACGTCCTCGCGACGGGAAGGACGTGTGTCATAGGCGCGAGCGGAAGCGGGAAGAGCTACGCGGTGGGCGTAATCTGCGAGGAGCTCTGCAAGAGCCAGGTGCCATTCGCGATCGTCGACACCGAGGGCGAGTACTCTGGCCTGAAGGAGAAGTATGAGCTAGTCCTGGTGGGGGACGATGCCGCGTGCGACCTGCAGTGGTCATCTCTCGACCTGGGACAGCTGGCGAGCCAGGCCCCAGACATCGCTCCGCTCATCTTGGATGTCTCGGAGACCGAGGGGTCGAAGGAGAAGATAGGGGAACTCCTCTCGAGGATATACGAAGAGGTCGAGAGCCGAAGGACGCCCTACCTCATAATTGTCGAGGAGGCGGACAGGTTCGTGCCCCAAAACGGCGAGAGGGTCCCGATCTTCGGGGAGGTGGCCAGAAGGGGAAGGAAGCGCGGAATCGGCCTGATGGTCTGCACCCAGCGGCCGTCGCTCATCGACAAGAATATCCTGAGCCAGTGCGGCAACCAGCTCATCGGCAAGCTTGTCATCAAGAACGATCTTCAGGCCGTGGCCCAGTTCTTCTCAGGACACGAACTTCCAAAGTACCTGACAACGCTCCAACCAGGAAGATTTTTTGCCATGGGCGGTCTCTCGGCGGCTTCCAGATTGGTCACCATCAGGAAGAGGGACACGCGTCCTGGAGGGAGCACTCCTCAGCTCGGGAACCGCGTGGTCAAACAATTCAGCCCAGCCGTGGTGGCGGCGCTTCGTAGGAGCACGAAGCCCGGAAAGGCGTCGGCAGGAGGGCAGGTCGGCATGAACCCCACCTTCACCGCGGAGGACGTCCCCACAATCGTCAAGCGCGACAAGAGCTTCATCTTCTTCGGAAAAGAGGAGGTGGTTGCCAACGCCCAGCTGATTCTGCGCCCGATGGTCGAGGTCGGCGTCGCCGTAAAGGCCGGCATGATCAAGAAGAGGATCGAGATGAGGTACCTAATCCTCGACGGGCAGACCGGGAAGGCCGTCGACCTGCGAGACACTCCCACGATGTATGAAGGGCTCGAGCGGCTCATCGGACTGAACTCCCAGGAGATCGAGGTCTTGCGGACTACCAAGCCAGACAGGGACATGAGCGTCCTTGAGATCGCGAACAAGGTCGGGGTCTCCAAGGAGATGCTGAGACGGCCGATACGGGTGCTTGAGGAGAAGAGGCTGATAAGGTCGTACCAGGTGGGAAAGACCCGAGTCTTCCGCCGCATCTTCGTCTTCCCGGACTTCCCTTGGCACGAGTCCGAGCAGCCGCTGGAGCCAGTGGACGACCCCAAGGCCAAGTTGGAGGAGTACAAGCTTGATGAGGAGAAGGTCCGCGAGGTCATCAAGGGACTCATCTCCTATTCCGACGTCCAGAGCTTCAAGAGGTTCGTCTACCCGCTATACCGCGTCGAGCTGATGATGAGGCGGAGGAAGAGGGTGGTGTGGCTCGACGGGCGGACTGGAAGGGAGATTCACCCCTAGAGAACGGCGTCCGACATCGGCGGTCGCCGCCGTCTTGATTCGAATGATTCTAACGACAAGCATAAACGAAGCCGGGGATGCTTGCTGACTCGGTAGGTGTAGTTTGGAAAGCCACCGTCAGGCCGAAGGACTCAATTGGGAACACCCGTACTTCGACAACTTCAACAGCGCCTTCAACCCGCAGACGACGATCAACAGGGAGAACGTGCGCAGCCTCGAGCTGAAGTGGACGTGCGAGCTCGCGCCAGCGAACTTTCAGAAGAAGGGAGCCAAATCAGGTTCCCGGACCTCGCGACCGTCGCGGGTCCAGACGATAGCCCTTGTCATAGGCGGGAACGCCTTCGTGGCCGACGGCAACAACGTCCTGTATTCCGTCGACGCGAAGACGGGGTCTCCAAGGTGGTCGTTCGCGGCCCCGCTCGAGGGAAAGACGGAGTTCGGACTGGTCCACACGCTCAACTTCCACGGGGGGCTGGTCTACCTGGTCTCGTCGAATTGCATCCTGTACGGCCTCGACCCGGCGAGCGGGGCGCTTCGTTTCAAGATGGGAGGGATATTTCCGGACGGCGCGAAGGGCTACTCCGGGAGGACCGCGCCGAGCTTCTTCCACGAGATGGCGATAACCGGTGCGGCAACCCCCTACGAGGTCACGGCTAGGGGTTGCGTCGCGTCCTGCGACCTCTCAACAAGGAAGGCCGGGTGGAGGTGGTTCTCCGTCCCCCCCGCGGTCAAAGGGCGTAAGAACTGGGACGTCGAGGCGGACAAGGGGAACATCAAGGCGTACCCAGACGACTGGGGGAAGACCGAGTTCTCGGGGAGGGGGAGCGTCTGGAGCCAGCCCGTCGTCGACGAAGACGCGGAGAGGGTCTACTTTGGCACCGGCGACCCGGACCTCTTCTTGCTGGAGGGGTCGATTGTCCCCGGGCCCCTGCTCTACACGGACTGCCTGGTGTCGTTGGACCCGAACACCGGCAAGATGCTGTGGTATTACCAGACCACCCCGCACGACGTGGTCAGCTGGGACTTCGGCTGGAACACGATCCTCGCAGAGATCCAGGTCGACGGGGCCAAGAGGAAGGTCGCAATAGGGGGAACCAAGGGAAACCACGTGTACGTCCTCGACGCGGAGACCGGTAGGCCTGTCTACGCGCCGGTCAGGGTGGGGCACAACACGACGCCTCTCAACGTCAACTTGGGCAACGACGCCGACATGCTGAGGTCGCTCGAGCCGGGTGTCTATTGTCCGGGGCACGGCGGAGGGATAAACGCGGGCCTCGCCGTCGCCTACAACAACATCTACGTGTCCTCGCAGAGGGTGGAGCAGCGCGCCGAGTGGCAACAAGGGAGATACCGCGGCAAGCCGATGAAGACCATCAAGCTTACGAACACGGACTCCCCCCAGTACTCCACGATATCGGCGATAGACGCCGGACGGGGAGAGATCAGGTGGAGCTTCTTCCTTCCAAACCTCTATCAGGGCGCCGGCCTTGTGGTGAGTGGCGGAGTCTTGTATGGAGTGGACAGGAAGGGGATCCTCTACATGCTCGACGCCATGAGCGGGGATCTGCTTCGCAGCGATGACCTTGGCGGGGCGGGATCCGCGGGCGTCTCGATCGCGGCCGCGAAGGGAGGAGAGATGCGATTGCTCGTGCCCGTCACCGGGACCGGAGGGTCGCCGAACAAGCTGCTCTGTTTTGGGCTCCCATAGCTTGACCTCCCTCCAGGCCCACCGCTGCGGGGCACGAGCGAAAGGCGTCCGTCCGGAGAAGGCTGAGTGGTCAAGTTGGTCGTGACGACCTCCCCAAAGCCGCGCCTGGTCTGGGCGGAAAGAATCAAGCCGATGCCCCTGGACCCAGGGTCCGTCCCCACGCTCGCGAGCGACTTGGGGATGTTCTCCAGGGCCGGGGTCGAGCTGAAGATCAGCGAGTTCCTGGGCAGCCCCGACGCTATGGCTGCCTTTCGCGCCGGGCACGCGCAGATAGCCCACCTGCAGCTCCCAGAGGCGATCAGGCTAGCCGCCGAGGCGGACCGGCCGGCGAAGGTCTTCTGGGCCAGCAGGATGGGAAAGATGGCGGGGATGCTCGTCTCGACCTCCTCTATCTGGGGGGTCGACGAGCTAAGAGGAAAGAGGTTCGGGATAGGGGCCGAAGGGGACTTTTGGGACCCGATAATCTCGAAGATGCTCAGCTCGAACGGAATTGAGCGCGGCGAAATCACTTGGGTCAAGGGCCTCGACCCCTCCGAGAGGGCGGACATGCTGCTCGGCGGGAAGATTGACGCGACCTTCGTCACAATGCAGACCTACATGAGCAAGCTCGCAGGGAAGGGGGAGATCCGGCTACTGCTCGACGACGAAGCCATGAAGGAGTTCGTGATAAGGAGCGAGTTCCTCGTCGCCGTAGCGAGCGACGCGCTGATAGAAGAGTCGCCAGACTCACTGGCCGCCATCACGATGACGCTCATGAGGGCGGCGCGCCTCTTCAGCGAGGACTGGGAGTCGTGGGTCGAGGCAGCATCGAAGAGGAGGCCAGACGTCCCGAGGGAGAGCATCCGCCGGCAGTGGCAGTATTTTCAGAGGGATTGGCCCGTCAACGGAGACATAGACACCAAGCGCTTCCGGCTGATCTTCCAGAAGCTGAGGAGCGAGGGAGGGATAGCGAAGAGCGGGGAGCTACCGATAGACAGGTGGGTCACGACCAAGTTCGAGGAGCTAGCCTTGAAGGAATTGGGAGTCTTTCCTGACTAGGCCGACCGAGTCACAAGAGAGGAGGCTGCCGGTGACGCATTGCCCACCGGCTTCCCCAAACAAAGACTTATAGCGAGTTTGGCAGATTTCTCGCTCAGGTCCTCGAGCACGCAGGTCAATCTATCTGAAGGCAAGAACTGGGCGCACCCATTCTACGACGGGAACAACACGAGCTTCAATCCTCAGAACGCGATCAACCGGAACAACGTCCAGGACCTGGAGATAAAATGGGTCCGCGAGCTCGTGCCCCCGAACCCTCCGGCCGCGAGGGAGAACCCCCTGGACCTTCCGGCCGCGAGGGAGAACCCCCTGGACCTTCCGGCCGCGAGGATTGGGTTGGGTAGGCCGATACAGACCATCCCGCTGGTCATGGGCGGGACCGTGTTCCTGGCAGACAACAGCAACGCCGTATTTGCGGTGGACGCGGGGAGCGGGGAGGTCAGGTGGTCATTCCAACCCTCGATGCCGAAGCTCGGCGCCCTGCCGATGATTCACACGCTCAACTCGAACGGCGGTCTGCTCTTCGTCCTGTGCGCTCAGAGCGCGCTCTTCGCTCTCCATCCCGAAACTGGGAAGGTCGAGACCGAGTGGACTCGATTCTTTCCCGAAACAAAGCCGAACTCGGTCCGAAACAAGGACTGGGGCGCGCCGTCGTATTCCGCACCTTCATTCGTTGGGTCCAGCGCGATAGTGGGCTCCTCGACGGAGGACCCGGACGAAGCCAGGGGTTTCGTCGCATCCTACGACCTGAAGTCCAGGACGATGCAATGGGTCTGGTACGTCACCCCGCCCGCGATTTCAGGGCCGAAGAACTGGGATGCCGACGCCGCGAAGGGAAACATCGCCGCCTATCCGAACGACTGGGGCGAGATTGACATCGCGGGAAGGGCGGCCGTGTGGGGTCAGACCCTCGCAGACGAGGAAGGTGGAAGAGTCTATCTCGGCACGGGGAACCCGTGGCTGTTTCACATCGAGGGGTCGATGAGGCCCGGGCCCCTGCTCTACTCGGATTGCCTTGTCTGCCTTGACGCGAAAACGGGCAAGATGATCTGGTATCATCAGTCCACTCCGCACGACCACCTGGGGTGGGACTTTGGGATGAGCGTCATCCTCGCCCAGCTCACGGTCGGCGGACAGAACCGCAAGGTCTTGATCGGATCGTCGAAGAACAGCCACGTTTACGTGGCTGACGCCCTGACGGGAAAGCTCGTCTTTCAGCCGATAAGGGTCGGGTACGTCGGGACACCTCTGAACGCCAACAAGGGCGACGAGGCCGACATGGTAGGCTCCCTCGAGCCCGGGACATACTGTCCGGCGCACAACGGCGGGATAAACGCGGCCGCGGCCTTCGCATACAACACGATCTTCGTCGCCACCCAGAGGTTCGAGCAGCGCCTCGAATACGTCGACGGCGTCCACAAGGGAAAAGCCATCAGGAGGGCCAAGCTTACCGACGTCGAGACCCCTAGATACTCGACGATATCGGCAATCAACGGCTCGAGGGGAGAGATAGCATGGAGCTACTTCATACCCAACGGATACCAGGGCGCAGGCCTCACCGTGAGCGGAAATGTCGTGTTCGGCGTGGACCGTAGCGCCATACTCTACATGCTCGACGCCTCCAACGGCGCACTCCTTCGGGAGGACCACCTGCGGGGCCACGGATCCGCAGGCGCCTCGGTTGCCGCGACCCGCGAAGGGGAGATGAGGTTGTTCGTGCCCATCAGCGGGGCAGGCGGGACCGAAAACAAGCTGGTCTGTTTCGGGCCGCGGGCCTAGCGCGTCCGCTGAAATCAAGCGACTCGCGTCCTAGGAAGGAGGCCAGGCGCTGGCCGAACAGGCGCCTTCTGTGCGGGGACCGCACAAGCCTAGTCACGCGCGGCAATCATGGGTAATCTCTTGTTCGCATTATTCTTACCGTAAGTATATCTAATGCGGCGGAATTGTGACCGCCTGATGAATCTACGAAGAGGGATGTCACGTTCGACCTACGCGGTCGTTGGAGTTGTCTTGATTTTGATTGTCGTGGCGGGCGGATACGTGCTTCTAACTCCAGCCAAGACCTCCACCTCTTCTTCCTCTTCCACGTCGACTTCCACCTCCACTTCCATGTCGACTTCCACGTCAACCACCACCCCGCTGGTGCCGGGAACCTTGATCCTCGGGACCTTCGGGACGGGGGCAAAAGCCAACGTGGCAAACGCGGGCGAGTCGGCCGAATGGCTGGCGAACAGCGCCGGGTTTTACCAGCAACAAGACATCAACATGACCATAGACGCCCTGCAGTCGAGCGCGGTGATCCTCCAGGCCCTGGAGTCGGGCTCGATAAACGTCGCGGACATCCAAGCGACCGAGGCGTTCAAGACGACGGCTCTTGGGCAGGCGAACTTCACGGCGATAATGGGCGTGGGAGCAAGCGACTGCTTCACCTGTTTGGGAGGGTTCTTCATCATCGGGAAGAGCTCCATAACGAACGTCTCCCAGCTCCAGGGCAAGAACGTAGGAATCTCAGGAGTCGGAGGTGCCGACCAACAGCAGGCGATTGCCGTCCTGACGGCCTTGGGGGTCTCCTACAACCCCCTGACCGCCATAAACTGGGTCCCCGTCAGCTCGGTCCAAGCCCGGGTCGCCGGGTTGCAGCAGGGGTCCCTCGATGCCACCGTAACCACCGCTCAAAACCTGCCGGCTCTCAACGCGATACCCAACTTGGCATTCATTGTCAACGCAACCACGTTCGCCAAGCTCGCGCCTCCCGCTGTGCCTGGGCTAATCGTGAAGACGAGCTTCCTGCAGAGCCACGCCGCCCTGCTCCAGCAGCTCGTAAGGGCCTTGATCACGGCGAACAGGGCTTTCGCGAGCAACATGACCTTGTGGCTCAACCTGGCAGAGCAGGCCAGGCCAGACATGAACAGCAGCCAGCTGACCACGCTCTACGACGGATACGCGCACGGATTCACGATCAACGGCGGGATAAACATGACGCGGGCTCAGCTCGGCGTCAACTACCTCTACACGACGAGCGAGTTCACCAGCCAAAACGTCCCGGTGCTCTCGGCCCAAAAGTTCGTCAACACGACATTGGTGGACAACGTGCTACGGCAGGTTGGCGTCGTCTCCGCATTCGACGGGATCGCGAGGACCGTCCCCGGGGCCACCACGACCACTACACTCGCGATGGCTGTTCTGCCTCTGCAGTCTCTGGTGGAGACACCGGAACGAGTATTAGGGAAGAGTTAGTGCGAGAGGGCCTGGTTGGCTCCTAAGGTAGTGGTCCGGAACCTCTCAAAGTCTTTTCCTCTCCGACAAGGGAAGGGCTTCACCACCCTCAACGTCATCGAGGACCTCTCGATGAGCATCGACGCGAACGAGTTCGTGGTCATTATCGGCCCGTCGGGGTCGGGCAAGACGACGCTCCTGAAGCTAGTCGACGGGCTCATACCGCCAGACTCGGGCGAGATCTTGATTGACGGGACCACGCATCCCAAGCCGGGCCCGAAGATGGGATTCGTCTTCCAATCCTTCAGGCTGATGCCTTGGAAGACCGTGATGGGGAACGTGATGTTCCCGTTGCAGATAAACCACCTCGACAAGCGAACCGCCTTAGGGCGCGCCAACAAGTACATTACCGAGGTCGGGCTCACGGGCTTCGAGAACAGCTACCCCTCAGAGCTCTCCGGCGGGATGCAACAGCGCGTAGGCCTCGCGCGAGCCATGGCGCTCGAACCCGAGATCATGCTGATGGACGAGCCATTCGGCTCGCTCGACGCCCAGACGAGCGAGCTCCTTCAGGTGGAGCTTCTGAAGCTGTGGCAATCCAAGGAGAACACCGTCATTTTCGTGACCCACAACCTAGACGAGGCGCTACTGCTCGCAGACAGGATCCTACTGATAGGGGCGAGGCCTAGCCGGGTCGAGGAGGAGATCAAGGTCCCCTTCCGCAGGCCACGTTGGACCTACGACGTCCGCTCCGAGCCGGAATATCCCGTCCTTCGTCGTCATCTCTGGACAAGGCTCAGAGAGATGGTCTCAAAGTCCGGCACCTTCCCGGGGGTGAACGTCTCGCCCGCCGTCACCGCCCCGTTGGCCGGCGAAGAGTGGACCCCTAGGATGGCTGAGCGAAGCTGAGCGCCAAGGACACCGCCGGGATCAGGAGCAGGAGGGTCGCGTGGTTGACGCGAACGGTCATACTCGCCGCCCTTATCGTGGTCTGGCAGATCGCGGCGGTGAGCTTGGGACCCCTCTTCCTCCCCCAGCCCCTCGCGGTGGTTTTCGCGACGATAACCCTGTTCGGGAACGGGACCATCGAACTCGCGCTGAGGCAGAGCATGACCGTGTACTTCATCGCGTTCGGGACCTCGCTCGCCATCGGAATCCCCTTGGGGCTGGTCATGGGCGGCATCAAACCAGTAGGGGACGCGGTGGACTCCTTCATCAACCTGTTCAACTCCATGCCGAGAATCGCCCTCATCCCCCTGATGGTCGCCTGGTTCGGGCTCGGGGTGTCTGCAAAGATAGCCATCGTAATCCTCCTCGCGTTCTTTCCGATAGTCATCAACACCTACAACGGGGTCCTGAACACCGACAAGGACCTCCTAGAGGCCGCCACGTCCTTTGGCGCGTCCAGGGGGCAGCTCTTCACCCAGGTCATGTTCCGCTCCGCGCTCTCCAACATAATCACCGGCGTAAGACTCGGCGCGTCGGTGGGAATCTTGGGCGTAGTGGTGGCAGAGCTGTTCACGGCCATTTCAGGGCTCGGAGGGTTGATAGTGAACTATGGCAACCTCTTCGAGCTCAACTATTACTTTGTCCCAGTCCTAGTCCTGTCCGTCATCGGGGTCGCGATCTCGGAGGGCCTCAAGTACGTCGAGAAGAGGCTCACTCCGTGGAAACAGTTCCAAAGATGATGTCCGGCGGGCTGGAGATGAGGTGCGTGAGCCCTACTTTGGATCGACGGGTCGCGTGGTCACTTCGTCCTCGAGCTTGAGGCCAAGGTCCTTTCCGTTGACGAGCTTGTCGCCTCGCACGTAGATGTGGATGACCGCGGATTCCGGAGCCCTCAGCGCGGTGCACGGGTTGTATCCAACTATCGTGCCTACCTCCCTCCCCGCGGCCAGGACGTGGTCGCCCGCCCTGACGAACCCGCCCTGCTCCACTTCAAAATGCCCCACGAGCGAGAACCTCTTCATCCTACCTCCTGGGGCGGCGTCTGGGTCGTCCGTGACGAAGATCTCGTAGATCTCTCCCTCGTAGAGAGAGCGAGGGACGACGTCCATCAGCTTGTAGTGGGCGTCGTTGGGCGACCTCGAACCTCTGGTTGGCGCGACTGCGCGCTCGTTGACGTTGACGAGCCTTCCCTTGATTGGTCTTCTCATTCGCTCTCGCTCTTGATTCCAGCCTAGCTGCTTCGACGCCTGGACGTTATATTAAAGTTGGGCCGAGGCGACTCTTGCACGCTTCCCGCCCCTTCGGAATTCCTGCCCCTCGAGTCACGAAGACTTATGTCTCGCGCGCCATCTTCGCTGAAACTGGGCATGGCAGCCGGGATGACCTGAGGGTGCGCTCTCCTCGACACCACTCGCATTGGCTCAAGAGAGGCGATTGATTCGACGGGGAAGAAGGCGGGTCTCGTCTGGGCAGAGCGAATCAGGCCTATGTCGCTCAATCCCGGCTCGGTCCCCATACTCGCTAGCGACCTCGGGATGTTCGAATCCGCTGGAGTCGACCTGAAAGTCCGGGAGTATCTGGGATCGCCGGCTGCGGCCGCGGCCCTCCGGTCCGGCGAAGCGGTCTTCGCTCAAGTCCCAAGCTTGGAGGGCGTAACGCTGATCGCCGAGCTGGGCTGGCCCGGGAAGATCTTTTGGGTCAACACGGCGGAGAAGACGTCCTCTTCGAGCGGCTTTGTGATGATGTCATCTCCCTCGATCAAGAAGATTGGCGACCTCAGGGGGAAGAGCTTCGGCGTGGGCGCGGATGGCGACTACTGGGCTCCCATCATCTCCAACATGCTCCGCATGAACGGACTGAGGCGGGAGGAGGTGACCTGGGTGAAGGACCTAGACCCGGTCCAGAAGGCGGACATGCTGCTCGACGGGAGGATCGACGTCATGTTCACGAGCATCCAGAACTACATCGGGAAGCTCGAGGGAGACAGCAGGGTGCACGTCCTGGCGAAGGGCGGCGAGCTGAGCAAGTACCGGGACAAGGGGCCGCAAGGGCCCTCTTTCGTGGGGGTCGCGTCTGACAAGATCCTCAAGGAGGACGGGGAGGCCGTCTTGCGCGTGACCAGGGTGCTGATGGCTGCGGCTCGACTTTTCAGCGTCGACCAAGATGCTTGGGTCGACGCCGCAGCCAGGAGGAGGCCTGACGTCCCCAAGGAGAGGATCCGGAAGCTCTGGAGCTTCTTCCAAGGAGACTGGCCCGTAAACGGCGGAATCGGCGCGGCCCGCCTCAGGGAGATGCTCGAAGGCACCGGGTCGACAAGACGCCTGCCCATCGCCCGATTGCTCGCGACCGAGTTCGAACGCAGGGCTCTCGAAGACCTGGGAGCCTACCCGACCTAGCCTCCGGAGGCCTCAGCTGACCTGAGGACGCCGTCATACGTTAAAGTATCCGCGCGGAATGACGGGGTAGGGGAAGCGACCGGTTGGCTCAAGACAAGCTGGCAAGCTGGAAGAAGGCGGCAAAGAAACCACAGCTCCTGAAGTGGGACGAAATCAAGGAGGAGAGGCTCAACGAGAAGATCACAAGGAAGCTCGCCGTCGGCCAGAACGAGATGGTCGGCCGCCTCAGGCTCGCGAAGGGCGCGACCGTGCCTCCTCACAAGCACCTGAGCGAGCAGATCACCATGGTCATGAGCGGGGCGCTGAAGTTCACCATCGGAGGGAAGGACATCGAAGTCCGCGCTGGAGAGGTCCTCGTCATCCCGCCCAACGTGGTCCACGCCGCAAGGGCGCTCGAGGACACCGACGACATCGACAGCTTCAGCCCGCTTCGCATAGACTGGCTCACCGGCGACGACGCCTATCTGAAGACGGGAAAGTCGACGCTCAAGAGATAGCTCGCCCGCCGTGTCGAATCATCTTCCCCTTGGGCGGCTCGACACGGTGCAGGAGATCTTGCCCTGAGCGGATGGTCCCGCCCGCGAACAATTCTTATAAGATTGAAGCGGTTCTCTTGCCTGAAGGGCTGAGACATCAACGCTTGACGCGCCGCTCTCGAAGCTGTTTCCAGGACTATTCAGCATCCCTAGGCCAATTGTAACGTCTGAAGTCCCGGTCATCGTGGCAGCCTCTATACTGTCGACCTATGAGTTTCCCATCGTGCCGATTACCAAGGCCGGCTCGCCAGAAGAGACCGAGAAGAAGGGGGTCAAGCTCTTCAAGGCGATAGGGGGCCAACAAATCATACGCCTCGTGACCGAGAACAAGCCTCGCGACTACGCCAAGGTCTTGTGGAAGCCATGCGCCACGGCGAGCATGTGGCTGGGCGCTCTGGAGTTCCAAGACAGCCTTGAGAGGCTGCTCAAAGTCTTCGAGCTCACAGGCTTCGGCGACGCGAGGGTGAACGCCTCAGTCCCTCCCCACGCGCTGATCACCCTTGATGAACTCGTCTATCTTTACCGAGAGCGGAAGTTGAAGTGCAAGCTCGAAGTCGCGGAGGTGGCGTCTCGAGCCATCTTCGAGGACCCAGACACAAAGCTGATGGATGCGATGAGAACCATGTGCAAGAAGAGGATCCGCAGGCTCTTCCTGCGCGGACAAGACGGCGTGTTCGTTTCAGACAGGAACATCCTGACTTTTCTCTTCTCTCCAAAGTCATTGGCGGTCGCAAAGACAGCGCCGGAGTCGTGGACCGACGTTAGCCTCGGCTCGATTCCTTCCATGAAGGCGACTTTTGTCTCGCCCCAAGCTAGAGTCGAGGAGGTGGGACGGATGTCAGAGGCGCGTCAGGACGTCTTCGTGCTCTCCGACGGTGCCACACTGGTCTCCAGATGGGACCTGGTGATGAAACCGTGGAAGGAAAAGCAGCTCAGCCTGTCCCTATGAAGCTAAGACAGGCGACGCTTCCAAGGTCGCTCGCTGCCAAATTCACAATCTTTTGATAGGCGAAACCTCAGTTTCATAACGCTTAACTGCCGGAGGTGACGGTTTTTTTGGATGTTGGGTCGCATTTCAACGCTCGACGAGCCCCAGTTTGAGGTTTCACTTTCGAGGCTCTTTCCCGGCCTCTTCGAGACGCCTAGACCGATAACCACACCAGACGTCCCCGTCATCGTCGCCGCCTCCATCCTGAGCCTCTACGAGGCGCCTATGCTGCCCATAGTGAAGGTGGGCGTGGCGCCGACGCGCGAGAAGGAAGGGGTCAAACTCTTTCAGGCGATCGGGAGCCAGCCGATTATTCGCCTCTTGACGGAGACCAAACCCGGCGACTACTACAAGATCCTTTGGAACTCTTGCACCACTACCAGCATCTGGATCGGCGCCCTTGGCTACGACGACACCCTCGACGAGCTCCTCCGGATATTCGTGCTGACGGGCTTCGGCGACGCGAGGGTGGATTCTCCTCAGTCTCCGCCTGCGCTGATCACGCTAAGCGAAGTCGTCGCGCTCTACCGCGAGCGGAAGCTGAGGTGCGATCTCGGCGTGAAGGACGTGGCGTCGCCTGCCGTAGTCGTGGACCCTGACATGCCGCTCATGGAAGCGATGAACCTGATGTGCGAGACGAGGATAAGGAGGCTCTTCCTGCGCGAGAAGGGGGGCGAGTTCGTCTCCGACAGGAACATCCTCGCGTTCCTCTTCTCCCCCGAGGGCTTGAAGATGGCGAGGGATAGTCCGGACTCTTGGACTCGCCTGAGGCTCTCGGACGTCGGGTCCATGCTCGCCCGCATCGTCTCGCCGGACGCCAGCGTCGAGGAGGTGGGGAGGATGGTGGAGCCCGGCCGCGACGTCTTCGTGCTCTCTGACAACGAGTCCCTCATCTCGAGGTGGGACTTGGTGATCAAGCCGTGGAAGGCGCATAAGCTCCATCCGTCGGCCTGACCGGGCGGAAGCGCCGAAGTGAAGCGGTTCTCATCGACGAGCAAGACCTGCCAAGGTTTTAAGGGGCGCGGTCGTCCGTCGCGCGCGTGTGCCGCGGTCGCCGTCTAACCCGGGGCGCCTTCGAGAGCCTCCGCGGGCATTCGCGACAAGGGGAGATGCCGATGGGTCATGAGGGCAGGACCGGGGATCGGTAGAGGGCTTGTCCAAGCAAGAGCTCTCGGAGACCGCCGTGGAGGAGGCGAAGAACGAGATGACGGACTACACCACCTACAAGCGGCTCGCGAGCTCAGAGAAAGCCCAGACCAACAAGGAGATGTTCGAGAAGCTGAGCGCGATGGAGCACAACCACTACGATCTCTGGAAGAGATACTGCCCGCCGGGCACGAAGGAGATAGGCCCGAAGAGGGGGACTGTCTCCCTTGTGCTATTCCTGCGCAGGCTCTTCGGCGCCTCCTTCGCGATTAAGTTCCTGGAGCGCCGGGAGAAGTCCACGGTCGCAAAGTACGAAGCGCTGAAGCCCTCTGTGCCGGCCGAGGACCAGGCCGCCTTCCAGTCGATGATCGAGGACGAGAAGGGGCACGAGACCGCGTTCGCGGACGTGGTGGCCGGCAGCTACGTGAAGTACATCTCGTTCATCGTCCTCGGCCTCGCAGACGCTCTCGTCGAGATCGCGGGGATCCACGCAGGCTCCCTAGGTATCTACAACTCCACCGAGCTGACCGGCCTCGCGGGAATCGTCGCCGGAGCCGCGGCCTCGCTCGCCATGGCCTCCGCCGCCTTCGCTCAAGCCAAACAGGGGTTCGAGGGGTCGCCGGTGCTGGCAGCGGGCTACACGGGGGGTTCCTACTTCGTCGCGGCCGTCGCGCTGGCGCTCCCCTACTTCCTGACGAAGACGATGCTCGCGGCGATCACGTCCTCGGTTGTCGTCGGCCTCGGCATCATCGCCTTCGTGACTTGGTACAACTCCATCATAGTAGGAAGCCGTTTCGTCAGGGAGTTCTCGGAGCTGGCTGGGGTGATGCTGGGGGCGACCTTCGCGCTGTACGTCTTCGGCAGCGTGATACGGGCCGCGTTCGGGATAACGATCTAGGACGCGGGTCCTAGGACACGCCAGATACCACGCCGTCGTCGCTCAGCGAGATCCGCTCGGCGGCCGGGGACGAGGGGAGCCCCGGCATCCTGGATATCTCACCCATCTCGACTATCACGTATCCAGCCCCCGCCGCCAACTCGACGTCGTGAACCGTGGCCACGAAGCCGCGGGGCCTCCCGACCAGCCTCGCGTCGTCTGAGAGCGAGTTGGCCGTCTTTGCGATGCAGACGGGAAGCCCCCCGTACCCGAGCCTCGTTATCTTCTCCAGCTCCGCCGAGGCCGCCTCGGTATAGGAGACCCCCGCTCCCCCGTACATCCTTTCGACGACCTTGCTCACCTTCTCTCTGATGGGGTCTTCAGGCTCGTAGATAGGAGAGCACGTCCCGCCGATACCTGCCTCTCTTACCACGAGCTCTGCGAGCCTCCTGGACCCTTCCCCTCCCTCCGCGAAGGCCGAGGTCGTGGAGAAGGGGACGCCCTCGCTCGCGCAGAAATCGGAGACACACTTTACCTCCTCGTCCACGTCCCCCTCGAATAGGTTCAGGGCCACGACCGACCGGAGCCCCAGGGTGCGCACGTTCTCAATGTGCTTCGCGAGGTTGGGGAGCCCGGCTCTCACGGCCACCGGGTCAGGGCCGTCCGTGGATGCGGGGGAGCCCTCGCCTCCCCCCCCGTGGTGCCTAAGCGCCCTCAAGGTCGCCACGATGACCGCCCCGTCGACCACGACCCCGGAGACCCGCGTCACGATGTCGATGAACTTCTCTGCCCCGAGGTCGCTCCCGAACCCCGCCTCGACCACCGCGTAGTCGGCGGACTGCAGGGCGAGGACGATCGAGACGATGCTGCAGGTCCCGTGCGCTATGTTCCCGAATGGCCCGCCGTGCACGAGCGCGGGAGTGCCCTCCCTGGTCTGGACGAGGTTGGGCTCGAGGGCTTCCTTGAGGAGCGCCCCCATCGCCCCCACCACGCGCAAGTCTGCGGCCGTGACAGGGCGCCCGTCCTTGGTGTAGGCCACGACCATCCTCCCCAGCCTGCTCTTGAGGTCGGCGTAGTCCCTGCTCAGGCAGATTATCGCCATCACCTCGGAGGCGGCCGTGATGATGAACTTCCCTTCGTGAGGGGCGCCGTTCTTCTCTCCCAAGGCTACCCTGACCTCTCGGAGCGCCCTGTCCTCAACGTCGAGCGCCCTGGGCCAGAGGATCGCCTCCGGGTCGATCCCCAGGGCGTTCCCGTGGAAGACGTGGTTGTCTATAGCGGCCGCGAGGAGGTTGTGTGCGGACGTGATGGCGTCGATGTCGCCTGTGAGCCGCATGTTGACGTCCTGCATGGGCTCGAGCGTCGAGCTCCCCCCGCCGGCACCGCCTCCCTTGATCCCAAAGACAGGCCCGAGGGAGGGCTGCCTGATGCACGCGACCGCGAGCTTCCCGAGCTTGCCGAGCCCCATCGCGAGGCCGATGGATACGACCGTCTTTCCCTCCCCGTGTGGTGTGGGGGTCATCCCAGTCACAAGGATCAGCCTGCCCCTGGTGGGGCGGCCCCTGAGCGCGTGGAGCGAGATCTTAGCCTTGTATCTGCCGTAGTGGGTCGCGAGCTCGTCGTCGAGCCCGAGTTCCGACACGACCTCCTCGACGCGTCGCATGAGCGGCACACCCTACCGCCCCGCGTCTCAATATTGTTGGTGCCCGTGCTCGGCTTCCGTCAGCCCGCTACTCCGGGCGCGCGACGAGAGGAGCGGCCGCAGGGGCGAGGCCCAGAGCGGCCTCCCCCGGGTCGATCCCCGCGCTGTATAGCGACTCCATGATGGCGTGCACGAGCTCCATCGCGGACTTGGGGCTCAGCTCCACCGCGACCCTGGCTCCCGGCCCTTCCTTCTCGTTGAAGAACTCTATGTTGACGCCCTGAGGGATCGAGGTGTGGTAGGTGCAGTCGTACATGACGCTCACCTCGTCGAGCTTGAACCACCCGTCCGGGGACTTGCCTGCTCCTGTGACCTTCGCCTTTTGGACGAGACCCGTGCACATGTCCATGAACCCCCTAGGAGCTCCCCGACGCGAGGTTCTTTTCAAGGAACTTGAAGACCTCCTTCCAGCCCTCCACCGCCGGCTCCTGCCTGTACATCGGCTTGTCGTAGTAGAAGAAGCCGTGCCCCGCTTTCGGATACGTGTGGAACTCGTATGTCTTCCCGAACTTCTTGAGGGCTTCCTCGTGCTGCGAGACCTGCTGAGGCGTGGGGAACTGGTCCTCCTCGCCGAAGAGGCCCAGAAGAGGGCAAGATAGGTCCTTGGTGTAGTCTATCGGCGCGACCGGGGTGTTCGGGCTCAGCTCCGAGGGGGCCATCACGACGCGCCCGCCCCAGCAGTCCACCGCGGCGGCGAATCCCTTGCTCCTGCACGCAGCGAGGTACGCATGGCGCCCCCCCGAACACGTCCCGAAGACGCCGACCTTCCCGTTCGACGTCGGGAGAGCCCTGACAAAGTCCCTGGCTCCAGCCGCGTCCCCGACAACCTGGTCGTCGGGGGCGCCTCCCGCCGTGCGGGCCTTCGCCGCGACGTCTTCGGGCGTGCCGTGGCCGAAGCGGAAGAAGATGTTAGGGCTGATCGTCATGTACCCGTGGTGCGCGAACCTGCGCGCCGCTTCGCGATACCATTCGTCCCATCCTGGCATGTGGTTGATCAAGACCATCCCGGGGAAGGGCCCAGGCCCGAGCGGCCGGGCGAAGTACGCGTTGATGGTGTCCCCGTTGTGCCCCTTCATCATCACGGTCTCCGCGAGCATCCCCTCATACATGTCGGTCCGATACTGCTTCTGGTGCGACAAGACAGCGGAGGTTTAGGGGCCCGGCGCTTAAAGCATTGCGAGGCCCGGCTACGATTCCTTCCATCTGGCGTTCCGCGAGACGACGATGAGGAGGACGGCGGCGAGCCCGCCGATGATCGCCCAGTCTGTTATCACGACGCCCTCGCTCAGCTTGAGTGACCCGGCCACGCTCTGCATTATCTCCGCCACGTAGGTGGTCGGCGAGAGGTACGCCAGGTACCTGAAAGGGAAGGGGATGTAGGTTATCGGGTAGTAGACGGGCGTTATCGCCGTGAAGATGGTGGTGAGGAGCCTCGACCAGGCGAAGCTCTGGACGATGTCGCTCGAGAGCGTGGCGAACATGAACCCGATGGTGATGGATGTGAGGAACATGAGGACCAGAGCGGCGGTCAGCTCGAGGGCCTGGACCGCGCCAGGGTGGATGTAGACGCCCCCCAGCACCACGAGGATCGCCAGCGCAGGGAGGTTGTAGATGATCTCTGAGGCGGCCATGCCGATGACGTAGACCGCGGGCGAGGCGGGCGAGCTCACGAGCATGTCCTGGAGCTTGAAGTCGTTCTTCAG
>Ga0209415_10007908_pt1 | contig 18480 bp, 17 predicted proteins | sample PeaSoiSIISIP2007_FD_187696 | JGI IMG/M metagenome (GOLD analysis project Ga0209415, IMG submission 187696) | Peat soil microbial communities from Weissenstadt, Germany - SII-SIP-2007 (SPAdes) (version 2) | ecosystem: Environmental > Terrestrial > Soil > Wetlands > Peat | place: Germany...
CCCATGTGCCGCCGCAACGCCGCTTGATCGTCGAGCACATAACCGCGCAGGCGGTCGTGCCTGGAAAAGACGGCGTCGAGCACTTCGCGCACCGTCGCGCCGTCGGCCTCCATCTCTGGACAATCGACATGCCGCCGCAAATTGGCGGTGAAAACCACGCGCGCCATAATGCGAAGATTGCCACGGTCGGCGCACGCGGGCAACCCATGCGAATGACCGGCCTCCAGCCAATACGGACCCACAGATTGGGCGTCGAGCGTCCGGTTCCCCTAGGCCGGCTCCCATTTCGCCGGAACGAAGCTGCGCATCTTGCCGGGATTGAGCAGGCCGAACGGATCGACCTCCGCCTTGAAGCCGAGCTGGTCGGCGTCGGCGCGGCGGTAGCGGCTGCCGTCCTCCAGCGTGAACACGTGCGGATTGGCGACCATCACGCCCGCCTCCTCATAGGCCGCGATGATTTCATCGAGGCGTTCGGCGCTGGTGTAGCGCAGGATCGGCAGCGCGCTCGCCGTGATATGGCCGGCAAAGCGCGAGAATTCGAGGTGATGCAGGACCTCGTCGCCGAACGTCGCGACCATCCGCGCCACCAGCGGCAAGAGCCGGTCGTGCGGAAACAGGCATTGCAGATAGGTGACGCCGCGGTCGCGCTTCAGCACGTGCAGCGTCGTATGGTTCCAGCAATATTCATAAAGCGGCGTCTCGCCGGCGCCCTCGAGGCAGGGCGCCTCGTAAGTGACCGCGCCGCGGCCGGCCAGGACAGCGCGGAAACTCTCGAGCGACGGCTCGGCGATCATCGCGATGAGCAGGCTCTTGCCGTCCGGGCAAAAGCCGCCGATTTCGCGGAAGTCTCGCGGAATCGGCCAGGTGATCGCGCTCAGCAGTTTTTTCACGACGCCGTCGGCGAGCGCGATTTGGCGGCCGGCCTCGACCGCCTCGAGAAAATCGTCGAACGCGACGATGGCGTCGACCCAGGGCCAGGCGGGCGCCAGCGGCATTTCCAGCGCGGTTATCAGGCCGGTCGTGCCGAACGCGCGGTTGATCTTCTGGGCGGCGTCGCCGCGCAATTCGATGACGCGCGGCTCGCGCTCCAGCGTGACGATGCGCGCCGCCAGAATGTTGCCGGGATCGCGCAGGCCGCCGTAGGCGATCGAGCCGACGCCGCCCGAGCCGCCCGCGACAAAGCCGCCGATGGTGGCGGTGCGCTTGGTCGAGGGATGCATGCGCAACTCCCAGCCCGCAGGGCGCAGCGCGGCGTCGATATCATGCATCTTGGCGCCGGGCTCGACGCGCAGCGCGCCCGGCTTGCTCCACAAGATCTTGTCCATCGCGGAAAAGTCGATGAGCGCTCCGCGCTCAAGCGGCACCGCTTGGCCGTAATTGCCGGTTCCCCCGCCGCGCGGCGTCAGCGGCACGCCGTGACGCACGCACGCGCGGGCGACACGCACGACTTCCTCCTCATTGCGCGGCGTGACGATGACGTCGGCCGATTTGCCGGCGAGCTGCGCGCTGAGGATCGGGCTGTACCAGAAAAAATCGCGCGAGCGCCGGCGCACCGTCGTCGGCTCGGCGATGACCGGCACGCCGTCGATCTGCGCGAGCAGCGCGGCGATCGGCCCGGCCAAAACGCCCGGCTCCGGTTGATCAGCCGCGCTCATTTCGTCTCCTTGCGTCCAGTCGGTCAGAATAGGCCCGAACGGCGGCGGCTGAATAGGGCTTTGGGCTGCGTTGGATGCGCTCGTTCGCCGCCCGGAGCCGCGCGGAGCGATTTCCGCCGTCGGCCATTCGATTCGTGGCGTCTCGGCAGGAAAGTCCTTTATTTCCACTGACTTCGAATCCCCCAACGCAGCCAGCGAATCATCGCGCGGGGCCAAACGCAACAACGAACGGCGCGCGCCGTCGCCGAAAATATCGGCCTCGGCATGTAATAATTCGCTGGCCCTCCGACGACGCGATGGGCGACCATTTTGCGGGGCCACGCCGCCGGCCCGGCGCACAGCTTTTCGCGAAGCGTCGAGAGCTGCCGCGAGGGCGGTTGCGGGCGGCCTCGCTCTGCGGCAATGCTGCGGCCCGGCGATCCATCCGCGGATCGCGACACGGAGCGCCCATTTGAAACCGCTGGAGGGATTGAAGGTCCTGGAGCTCGCCCGAATCCTCGCCGGTCCGTGGGCGGGCCAGACGCTCGCCGATCTTGGCGCCGACGTCATCAAGGCGGAGCGGCCGGGCGCCGGCGACGACACCCGCCAATGGGGTCCGCCGTTCATCGCCGGCGAGCGGGGCGAGCGGCTCGACTCCGCCTATTTTCATTCCTGCAATCGCGGCAAGCGCTCGATCGCGGTCGACTTCGAGAAGCCGGAGGGTCAGGCGATCATCCGCCGGCTCGCCGCGCGCTCGGACGTGCTGATCGAGAATTTCAAGACGGGGGGCCTGAAAAAATACGGCCTCGACTATGCGAGCCTCAGGGCGCTCAATCCCCGGCTGATCTATTGCTCAATCACCGGTTTTGGCCAGACCGGCCCCTATGCGGCGCGCGCGGGCTATGACTTCATCATCCAGGGCATGGGCGGCATGATGGAGCTGACCGGCGATCCGCAGGGCGATCCGCAAAAATGCGGCGTCGCCGTCGCCGATATTTTCACGGCGCTGTACGGCGTGGTGGCGATTCAGGCGGCGCTGGCACGCCGGGCGGTCACTGGCCAAGGCGCCTACATCGATATGGCGTTGATGGATACGCAAGTCGGCGTCCTCGGCTATCAGGCGCTCAACTTTCTCGCGTCCGGCCAATCGCCGCGACGGCTCGGCAACGCCCACCCCAACATCGTTCCCTATCAGGTGTTTCGCGTCGCCGACGGCCAAATCATCATCGCCACGGGCAACGATCGGCAGGCGCGCGACCTGTGCCGCATTCTCGGGCTGGAGCCGCTCGCCGACGATCCGCGGTTTCGCTCCAACGCCGACCGCGTCGCCAATCGCGCGCCGTTCGTCGCGCTGATCGAGGAGGCGACGCAAAAGTTCGCCGGCGCCGCGCTGCTCGCCGCGCTCGAAGAAGCGGCCGTGCCGGCGGGGTCGATCAATTCGGTCGGCCAGGTTTTCGCCGACCCGCAGGTGATCGAGCGCGGCATGCGGATCGATCTGCCCGCCAGCGGCGCTTCGGGCGGAACGGTTCCCTCGGTACGCGCGCCGATCATGCTCGACGGGCTCGCGATGGCGGCGCCAACCGCCGCGCCGCGCCTTGGCGAACATACCGCGCGCATCCTGGCCGAACTCGGCATGACGGAAGGCGAGATCGAGGCGTTACGCGGCGCGCAGATCATCGGCTGAGGCGCCCTCGCGCCGACGGCGAAAATCGCCGCCCGGTTGATTAGCCCGGCCCTCAGGGCGCGCGGGGCAGGCGGCCATCGTCATCGCCGGCCGACCACCGCGCCGCCGACGCCCTCGAAAGCGCCGGGCTCGATCTCGCAATAGAGCACGCGCGCCGGATCGACCGGCCCTGGCATTTGCACGCGCCCCGGCGGCGCGCGCTTGAAGCCCATCCGCGCGTAATAAGGTTCGTCGCCGACCAGAATTGAGAGCTTTGCGCCCGCCTGCCGGGCCGCCTCGAGCGAGCGCGTCACCAGCCTTTCGCCAATGCCTTGCGAGCGAAACACCGGCTCGACGGTCAGCGGCCCGAGCAGCAGCGCCGGCGTGTCGCCGATCAGGATCGGCGTCATGCGATTGGCGCCGATCAGCATCGTCCCCACCCGCGCGACAAACGAAAGCGCGAGGTCCGCCGCCGCCTCCTCGCGCAGGCGATAGGCGGTCTTGGCGAAGCGGCCGGGACCAAACACGCGCTCGTTCAGCCGCTCGATCGCCTCGGCGTCGGCCGGCGTTTCAGGTTCGATCAGCAGCGGAATGTCGGGCATGGCGGATTATCGCGAGGTTCAGGGGAGGGGCGTCAACGGGACGGCGGGCGCGCCGGCCCGGCCGCCTATCGCAAGATCGTCGCGCAGAATCGTCGTCGCATAGTCCGCATGGCGGCGCTTTAGCACGGAGATCACGTCCGGCGGAAGAGGGTCGTCGCCGGCCTCGCGCGGAAGCCGCGGCGCGAGCCGCTGTTCGCGCCAGGCGCCCAAATCGTGCTATTCTGTTGAATCGCAGGCGAAGTTCGTCGTGTCCCCAGCCTCAGGGAATTTCATGGCTCCTAGATTCATTATCGCGTGGCTTTTGTCGGTTCGCGCCGTCCTTGCGGGCGGCGCGCTTCTTTTCGGCGCTCTGCCCGGGGTCGTTGAAACAGCGCGGGCGAGCAGCATTTGGGAGACGACAATCCAGAGCGCCGCACTAGGGCGTCCGCTCGCCGTCGCGATCTATCGACCCGACGACCCGCCGCCGCGCTCGGGCTGGCCGGTCCTCTATCTGCTGCACGGCCTCAACGGCAGTTACCGCGACTGGCCCTCGCAGGGCGGCATCCAGGAGACGCTCGACCAGTTGATCGCGGCGCGGCGCATCCGGCCGATGGTCGTGGTCATGCCGGATGCGGGCAACAGCTGGTATGTCGATTCGGCCGCAATAGGCGGTCCCGGCAATTTTGAGACGGCGATCCTCGATGACCTTCCGCGGGCGATCGAGCAGGACTTGCCCGTGCGCCGCCAGCGCGGCGGCCGCGCGATCGCCGGTCTGTCGATGGGCGGCTTCGGCGCGTTGCGCCTGGCGTTCAAATGGCCGGATCGCTATTGCGCCGTCGCCAGTCTGTCGGGCGCGATCTGGCAGAACATGCCGCTGGACGGTCTCGGCGACGCGACGGTTCACGCAACCGGAGGCGACTATTTCCGGCGCGTCGATCCAGCGACGATCGTCAGCGGAATCGATCGCCCGCCCGGCGCCGGCCATTTTGGCGGCGTCTTCGGCAAGCCGTTCGACGCGCAACGTTTCAACGCCGCCAACGTCTTCACGCTGCTTGCGGAGCAGCTCCACGCCGGCGCCCGGCTTCCCGCGATCTATTTGACCGTCGGCGATCACGACAGCCATAATTTGTGGCGCGGTTCGATCGCTCTTTACGAAACGCTGATGGCCGACGGAGTCAACGTCGATTTTCGCATAACCGGCGGCGATCACGCGTGGTCCCTGTGGCGCAAGTCGATTGAAGACGCGCTGGTTTTCGTCGATTCGAAATTCATCGACGCAGCGTCCGACGCCAAGATCGCCAGCGGCCCCGCAGCGCCCAAGTTTGCCGGCGACGATGCGGCGGTGAAATAGCCGGGGCGTTCCGCGGCGCGCCCGCGATGACGAAGAATTGACGTCGGGCGCCACGCATTTGATGCCCGTCGCGGCGCGGCTCGTCTAATATTCGGAACATTTCTTGCTGACGTCCATTCAGGTGGGCGTCCGACGTTTTCACGGGGCGGGGGGCGCCATTTGTTTGACCCTTGGGCGCCTTATGGAACAGCAAAACCGTGTCGACGGGATCGATTTCTGGCGGGGATGCGTGCTCTGCATGATCCTCATCGATCACATGCCGGGCAATGCATTTGAGAACCTGACGCCGCGCAATTTCGGCTTCTCGGACGCCGCCGAGGCTTTCGTCTTCCTGTCCGGCCTGTCGATCGCGCTGGCCTACGGCAGGCGTTTCTCGATCGGCCAGCGATTGCAGATCCTGCGCGGGTTGGCCCGGCGCGAACTGAAGCTGTACGGCGCGCATATCGGCTTGTCGCTCGCCGCGCTGACGATCTTCTTTGCGGGCGCGGCCTGGGCGGGCAAACCCGGTCTGCTGGAAGTTCACGGCCGCGACCTGTTTGTCGACAATCCCGGCCTCGCGATGTTGGGCCTCGTGTCGCTCGGCCATCAATTGGGGTATTTCAATATCCTGCCTCTTTACATGATCCTGATCGCCTGCGCGCCCGCCCTGCTTTGGCTCGCGGCGATCGATGGCCGGCTGATGCTTTGCGGTTCGGCGCTCGTCTATGCGCTGACCCGAATATTCGGCTGGAGTCTGCCGAGTTGGCCGGCGCCTGGCGTCTGGTTCTTCGATCCGTTCGCATGGCAATTGCTGTTCGCCATCGGCATCGCGTTCGGCCTCAATCGTCGCGACGGCGTCCCGCCGCACTCGAGGCCGTTGATCGCCGTCGCCGGCTTGATCCTCGCCGCCAGCGCCGTGGCGGTGACTCAGGGTTTCGGGATGGCTCGCGAAACGTGGGAATCCCTGCGCGGCGCGCTCGACATCGACAAGTCGCAGCTTGGTCTTGTCCGGCTGGTCCACTTTCTCGCGCTCGCCTATCTCATCCACGGCCTGCGGCTATCAGATCGGCTGCGCAACCTGCGTCTCTATCGCCCGTTGGCCCTGCTCGGCCGTCACAGCCTGTGGGTTTTTGCCCTGCTCTCGTTATGCAGCGCGATCTGGCAGGTGCTGGTCGCGGCGGTGAGCCGCACGATAGCGTTCGATCTCGTATTCCTCAGCGCCAGCCTCACGATCATCTACCTCGCGACGCGCTTGATCGACGCAAACGGCGCCAGGGGATCGCGGTCGGCAGGCGTCGGAGCGATGGCGCCGGCGCCGTCCGCCCCGCCGCTCTGACCGCCAAACGCCTCGCGGCCTCGCGCGCCCGCCCGACGCCCGCAAATTCGGCGTCGGCGCCGCGCCCGGGCGTCGCGCGGCGCGGCCGACCGCGCAGATATCGCCGCCCTTATTGGCGGCGCGTCGCGTCAAGCGCTTGATTTTGCATCCCGCGCTGGAGCATGATCCCGAAAATCGGCGGACTGTTGGACAAGATCGCGCGTTAGAACAGGATGTTAGAGAGCCGGATCGCGCCGTCCGAAGCGATCCCGCCGTCGTGAAACTCGACGAACGCCGCTCGGTGAATAGCGGCCCCGAAGCGCCGGCCATGGCGCGCGAATTGCATTATCGCCGTTCGAGGCGCGCCTGCTCTGGTTAACGTCGGATTAACCTTTCCGGCGCGCAATAGGCTCTTCGGCGTCAGCATGCCTTGCGAGGCCGGGCGCCACGGGCGCCGACCTGATGACGAAGGAGGTTCGCAACATGGCTCGTTCGGTCGTTTCTCCAGACTTCGTGCGTCAGCTCGAAGGGTTCAGCCTCACGACGGCGGAAATCCTCTACCGGATTCCCGATCATCCGGCTCTGCTGCAAACCTATGTCTGGCAGGATTACGATCTGGCGCCGAAATTTCCGGCGCTGATGAAGTTTCTCGCATTCTGGCGCGACAGGCTCGACGGGCCGCTGCATTCGGTGCGCGTCGCCCACACTTCTCTCATCAAGCCGGCTGAAATTCGCAACGTGGGCGCCGAGATGCTGCTGCAGTGACCGGCGCCTGACGATCGACCCGCTTTGGCGCCGGCGGGAGCCGCCGGGAGGTCCTTTCAGATCAATCGCAGGCCGCGCAATGAGGCGTGCCCGTGGCGCCCGACGATCAGGTGATCGTGGATGGCGACGCCGAGCGGGGACGCGAGCGCGATAATGTCCAATGTCATTTTGACGTCGGCGGTGGAGGGCGTCGGATCGCCCGAAGGGTGATTGTGGACCAGCACGACGGCGGTGGCGGCGAGCTCCAGCGCGCGGCGCACGACTTCGCGCGGATAGACCGGCGTATGATCGACCGTCCCGGCGCCCTGCACTTCATCGGCGATCAGGCCGTTGCGCTTGTCGAGAAACAGGATGCGGAATTCCTCGCGATCGGAAAAGGCCATCGCCGTGCGGCAATAGTCGACGACTTCGCTCCACGAGCCGAGCGGCAGCCGCTTGTTGACCGCGCCCTTGGCGAAGCGGCGCGCGCCCGCCTCGAGGATTTTGAATTCGTCGATGGAAGCGGCGGTCATGCCGTCGATTTCGGCGAGCCGTTCGGGCCGCGCGGCGATCGCCTCGGCGAACGACCCGAAGCGCGCGATCAATGCCTTGGCGACCGGCTTCACGTCGCGTCGCGGTATCGCGCGGAACAGCACGAGCTCGAGCAGCTCGTAGTCGGCGACGGCTTCCGGCCCGGCCTCGCGCAGCCTGGCGCGCAGCCGCGCGCGATGGCCGAGGTAATGCGCCGGCTCGGGGTCGCCTGATTTCTTGCTCATATGGGATAGGGCGGCCGGTCCCAGCCTCGCGGCGACAAGGTGAATATCTCGACGCCGCTTTCGGTGACGCCGACCGCGTGTTCGAACTGCGCCGACAAGGAACGGTCGCGCGTCACCGCCGTCCAGCCGTCGGACAGCACTTTGACGCCGGGCAGGCCGAGGTTGATCATCGGCTCGATCGTGAAAAACATGCCGGGGCGCAACGGAATCCCTTCGCCGCGACGCCCGTAATGCAGGATGTTGGGCTCGTCATGGAAAAGGCGGCCGAGGCCATGGCCGCAAAAGTCGCGCACCACCGAGCAACGTTCGGGCTCGGCGTAGCTCTGGATCGCCGCGCCGATATCGCCGGTCGTCGCCCCCGGCTTGACCGCCGCGACGCCGCGCATCATCGCCTCATAGGTGACGTCGATCAGACGCTGCGCGCGCCGCGGCGCCTGCCCCGCGACATACATCCGGCTCGAATCGCCATGCCAGCCCTCGACGATCAGCGTCACGTCGATGTTGAGGATGTCGCCCTCGCGCAGCGGCTTGTCGTCGGGAATGCCGTGACAGACGACATGGTTGATCGAGGTGCAGATCGACTTTCGATAGCCGCGGTAATTGAGCGGGGCGGGATAGGCGTGGTGATCCATCGCAAATTCAAACGCGAACTGGTCGAGCGCCGCCGTCGTCACGCCGGGGCGGACCCGCTCGCACAACAGGTCGAGCGCCTCTGCGGTCAGCGCGCCCGCCTTGCGCATCGCCGCGAAATCCTCAGGGCCGTGCAGCTTGATATGACCGGTCTTGCGGCCTTGCAATTGGGCGGAATCGACGAAAGTCATCTGAAGGGCCATGGGGGCGGAGGGAAAGGGAAACGGAAGAGAACGGGCCCAATCTAATACGCCTCCGGGCGTTCGCAAGGCGCGATTGCCGGCGACGGGCTCGCCCGCGGCAATTTGGGCCGGCTTTCGTTCGACGCCGCGCGCCCGGCGCCGTTTTCGACCCAGGCGCGCGAAAAGCCGCGGTCGCGCGTCATGACAGGCGACCGCGATCCGGCGACTCGACGACGCCCGACCGGCGGTTCCGATTCGCCTGCTGATCGGCGGTCTCCGCTCCAACGGATTTCATCGGCGCGGCGCCGCCCAGCCCACAGTCGGGCGCGCCCTACGATGATGTGATCACAAGGGCCTTTCCTTCCCGTTTCAGATTCGACAGGCTTGGCGGCTCGCCCGATACGGGGAAACATCGAGGGCATCGGATTGCCCGCGCAACATGACTTTGATCCCGAAGGAGCCCGTCGATGACGCACGCGATTCGTTTTCACAAGGTCGGCGGCCCCGAAGTGCTGCAATGGGACGAGGTCCAGGTCGGCGGGCCAGGGCCTGGCGAAGCGCGCGTGCGCAACACCGCCGTCGGTCTCAATTACGTCGACACCTATTACCGCTCCGGCCTTTATCCCGCGCCGCTGCCGAGCGGGGTCGGCTCCGAAGGCGCCGGCGTGGTCGAGGAGGTCGGCGCCGGCGTCCTCGACGTGAAGCCCGGCGACCGCGTCGCCTATGGCAACGGGCCGGTCGGCGCCTATTCCGAGGCGCGCGTCATGCCCGCCGACCGATTGGTCGCGCTGCCCGAAGGCATCAGCGACCGGCAGGGCGCGGCGATGATGCTGAAAGGCATGACCGCCCAATACCTGATCCGCCGGATTCACAAGGTCGGTCCGGGCGATGTGATCCTGTTCCACGCCGCCGCCGGCGGCGTCGGCCTGATCGCCTGCCAATGGGCCAAGGCGCTGGGCGCGACGGTGATCGGCACAGTCGGCAGCGACGAGAAGGCCGCGCTCGCCAAGGCGCATGGCTGCGATCATCCGATCGTCTATACGCGGGAGGATTTCGTCGCGCGCGTGAAGGAATTGACCAAGGGCGAGAAGCTCCCGGTGGTCTACGACAGCGTCGGCAAGGATACGTTCATGAAGTCGCTCGACTGCATTCGCCCGCTCGGCGTCATGGTCCTCTTCGGCGAGGCCTCCGGTCCCGTCGGCCCGGTCGACCTCGGCGTCTTTGCGCAGAAGGGCTCACTGTTCTTCACCCGCCCCACGCTTAACACCTACGCGGCCAAGCGCGCCGATATGGTGGCGATGGCGCAGGACCTGTTCGCCGCCGTGCTCTCCGGCAAGGTCAAGATCACGATCAGCCAGACCTATCCGCTGAAGGACGCGGCCCAGGCGCATCGCGATCTCGAAAGCCGTAAGACGACGGGTTCGACGGTGTTCACCGTGTGATTACGGATTCCACGGCGCGGCGACAGGGCGTTTGGCGAAGCTTCAGCACGTCGATGACGATATCGCAGGCGCCAAGGCGATGCGATCGCCTTCGTCCCGTCGCCGACGCGCCGCGGCCGGATTGACCGCGTCTCAGGCGGGAGGCGCGGCCCGCATTTGCCGTCCCGGATATTGTCGTCGCCCCCTTCATGGCTCTCAGGGTGGCGCGGCGCCCAGCCGCTTCAAGGCGTTGATGGCGTTCGGCTGCCCCTGCGCGGCCGCCTTGCGATACCAGTCCGCCGCCTGGGCCGGGTCCTTCTCAGCGCCCTGGCCGTTTCGTAAAGCGCGCCCAAGGCGTATTGCGCGAGCGCGCTGCCTTTTTCCGCGCCCTTGCGGTACCATGCCATCGCTTCGGCATAGTCCTGTGAAACCGCCAGGCCGTTCGCGTAATAGACGCCGACATTGTAGTCGGCCCAGGGAACGCCGATATCGGCCGCCTTGCGGTACCAGCTGAGCGCCTCGGCATAGTCTTTCGCCACGCCCTCGCCGCGCTCATAAAGCCCCCCGATATTGTTCAGCGCGGGTCCATGGCCCTGGTCGGCGGCCTTGCGATACCAGGCCATCGCCGCGCCGAAGTCCTGCGCGACGCCGAGGCCGTGCTCGTAAGCCACGCCCAGATTGTACTGGCCATTGGCATAGCCCCGGTCCGCCGCCTTGCGATGCCAGGCGAGGGCTTCGCCATAGTCGCGCGCGACGCCTAGGCCCTCGGAATAGAAGACGCCGACATTGCTTTGCGAAACCGGATCGCCTAGGTCGGCGGCCTTGCGATACCAGGCCAGCGCCTGCGCATAGTCTCGCGGCGCGACCCGACCCTCCTGATAAATGCTGCCGAGCGCGCGTTGCGCGAGGGCGAGGCCCTGTTCCGCAGCCCGGCGGCGCCAGGCCAGAGCCTCGAAATCGTCGCGCTCCACGCCCTCGCCGCGCGCGTAGAGCGCACCGAGATTGTATTGCGCCACCGCGAACCCTTGGTCGGCGCTCTTGCGATACCAGGCCGCCGCCTGAGCATAGTCCTGCGCGACGCCGCGTCCGTGTTCGTAAAAGACGCCGACGTTGAATTGGGCGCCGGCGTCGTCCTGCTCGGCCGCTTTCCGAAACCACCCCATCGCCGCCGAATCGTCGCGCGCGACGCCAGTGCCGCGCGGTTAGAGCGTGCCGATGTCGCCTTCGGCGAAGGCGTCGCCCTGATCGGCCGCCTTGCGGTACCATTCCATCGCCTCGAAAAAGTCCTGCGTCGCGCCGCGGCCGGAAAAATAGCCGAAACCGACGAGGTATTGGCCCAGGGCGAAGCCCTGATCCGCGGCTTTACGGAACCAGGACATCGCTTTGTCGCTATTGTTGGCGGCGAAGTCCTGATAGCCGAGGGCGAGTGCGGCTTGCGGCGAGCCTTTGGCGGCGGCTTCGCGCAACAGCGCGGCGACGTCGAGGCTTCCCCCGGAGGGGCGAAGCGCCTCGATCGCCGCCGATTCCTCGCCCTCGAGCGCGGCGAGGGCCCGGTTGAAATCCCCGCGGGTCGCGATCGGCCGCCCGCCGAGCGACCGCACGACGTCGCCGATCCGCAGCCCGGCGCGGCCGGCGGGGCTGTCCGCGTCGAAGGCCAAGGCGACGACGCCTGCGCCCGGCGGCAATCCCAGGAGGTCGGCCCAACCCGCATCGAGGGGGGCGACGAACACGCCGAGTCGATCGGGCGCGCGCGGGCGGTCGCTTTTCAAATCCGCCGTCGCGACGCTCAGGCGAACGACGGTTGGCGCGACTCGCGAAGGATCGGGCGCGGCGTTGTCGCCTGCGTCGGCGACGAGCGGGCCGCGCGTCTCGGTCGCGAGGGCGGGCGGGCCGAGAATGAGGAGCCCGATCGCAAGCTTCACGAAGACCGCAAATCGCCCGCGCCTCATCCGGCCCTCCAAAACACCGCGCCGACACCGCGCCCGCGACGGCCCTTCGGCTTTGGCGATCAGCGCGCCGCCGATCTCGCGTCGGCGGCTTGTCCCGAATGAGGCGGCGAGCCGGCGCGGGTTCATGCGGCGCGCTTGGGAAGTCTAAGGCGCGCCGGCGGATTTGATCAAGACGAACGCGCGCCGGGTCGCTGCGAAGGAGCCGGTCGCCAGGGTTCTGGCGACAGCGCGCTCCATTGATCGTCGGGCGCCCCTTGCGACGGCGCGGAATCGAGCGCCTATGCGCGATGCGTTGGCAGCCAACAACAGGGGCGGCGGGTTGAAGCCCTGAGGCGCGCTCTCAGCGCGAAAATCGATCGCGGTAGTCCCGCGGCGTGACGCGGGCGATGCGCGCAAAGCTGCGACGCATCGTCTCCTCGGAGCCGAAGCCGCAGCGAACCGCGATGCGCTTGATCGGCTCGCGCGAATCGCAGAGCCGGCGTTGCGCCGCCTCGACCCGCAGGCGCTCGATCGCTTTGGTCGGCGTGCAGCCGGTCGCCTGTTTGTAGCGGCGAAGGAACGTGCGGTCGCTCATTCCCGCGCGCCCGGCAAGGCGCGGAACCGACAGATCGGCGCCGAGATTCTGGCCGATCCAGGCATGCAGGTCGGCAAAACTGTCGTCGCCCCTCTGCAGCGACAGCGCCGCGCTGAATTGCGCCTGACCGCCGGGGCGCTTGACAAAAACCACCAATTGGCGCGCCACGTCGAGCGCCGGTTGCCGCCCGAGATCTTCCTCGACCAAAGCGAGCGCCAGGTCGATTCCCGCCGTAATGCCCGCCGATGTCCAGACATGACCGTCGCGGATGAAAATCGGGTCGCTTTCGACATTCACGTCAGGGTGGCGCCGCGCCAGTTCCGCGCAGCGCGTCCAATGCGTCGTCGCGCGACGCCCCGCCAGCAGCCCGGCGGCGGCGAGCAACAACGCGCCCGAACAGACCGAGGCGAGGCGGCGCGCCCGCGGCGCCCGCTCGCGCAGCCAGCCCAACAAAGCCTCGTCCTCGCACGCGGCGTTGACGCCGAAGCCCCCGGCGACGATCAGCGTATCCAGTGCGTCCTGCGGCGGCGGCAGAGGCGCGACGAAAAGGCCGAGCCCCGCTGAAGTCCTGACGCTGGGCGCCTCACGCGCGACGACGTCGAGCGCATAGGGCGCCGGCGAGCGACGCTTCCGCGCAAGGTCGTTGGCCGTCGCAAAGACCTGCAGGGGACCGGCGACATCGAGCAATTGCGCCATCTCGAAGGCGAGGATTTCGACGCGCCGCGGGCGGTTTGGCGTAAAATGTTGGTCATCTGTCATTTCCGCCAAACGATAGCCGAGTAACCTGATCGAAGCCAAGCGCCTTCCAACCGACGCCAAAGGAAAAGATCATGCCCGTCGAAATCGGCCTTCTCGTTTTCCCCAACGTGCAGCAACTGGATCTGACGGGGCCCTACGAGGTTCTCGCAAGCTGGCCGCAGGCGCGCGTCCGCCTGGTGTGGAAGAGCCGCGAACCCGTGCTTTCCTCGACTGGGCTGCGGCTGGAGCCCGATTCCGCCTTCGGCGATTGCCCGCCGGTCGACGTCCTCTGCGTGCCGGGCGGCGTCGGAATCGACCCGCCGCTCGCCGACGAGGAGGTTCTCGGCTTCTTGCGCCGGCAGGCGGCGGCGGCGCGTTTCGTCACCTCGGTGTGCACGGGCGCGCTGGTGCTCGGCGCCGCCGGCCTGCTGCGCGGCAGGCGCGCGACCACCCATTGGGCGTCGCACGATCTGCTCGCCGCCTTCGGCGCGATTCCGACGCACGGCCGAGTCGTGCGCGACGGCAATCTGATGACCGGCGGCGGCGTGACGGCGGGGATCGACTTTGCGCTGGCCCTGGTCGCCGAGCTCGCCGGCGTCGAGGCGGCGCAGGCGATCCAGCTCTATCTCGAATATGCGCCCGAGCCGCCGCTCGACGCCGGCTCGCCGGAAACCGCGCCCCGCGAAGTCGTCGCGGCGCTCCGCCGACGCGGCGCGGCCGTCAGGGCCGAACGCGAAAGGCTCGTCGAGGCGGCGGCGCGGCGGCTCGCCGCCCCGTAGAGCGGCCGGCGGCGCTGTTTCGTAGAGATTGAAGCGAGGCTCCCGCGGCGCCGTCACCCGCCGCGGCGAATGGCGGCGTCCTCGCTTGAAAATGGCCTGCCGAAATCGTACGTTGCGCTTCGTGCTCGCCGCGCGCGCTATTGCGATCAGGGCGGCCCGCCCCGAGCCCCGTGCCGAGCCTCATGCGCCAAGCCGTCGCCGTCGATTCCTCGCCCTACGGGCGTTACGCGCCAACGGGCGTTTGCGCGATGATCCTGCGCGCGACGCGCCATTGCTCGGGCGGATGGTTCGGCAAGCGCACGGCGTTCTTGCTTCGCTCGATCGGGATCAGGACCTTGCGCGGGCTCCCCGTCGACATCGAGTCGGTGGGCGCCAAGATGCGGCTCTATCCCCATAACAACGTCGCCGAAAAGCGCCTGCTGTTCACCCCGCAATATTTCGATCCGCGGGAGCGCGCCTTGCTCGCCGAGCGCCTGCGCGGCGATTTTGTTTTTCTCGACATCGGGGCGAGCGTCGGCGGCTACGCGTTGTTCGTGGCCGCCCACGCGGGGGCCCGCGCGCGCATCCTGGCGGTCGAGCCGCTGCCGGAAGTGTTCGAGCGCCTCATCTATAACATCGGCCAGAATGTCTTCGCCAACGTCAAAGCCGTTTCCTGCGCGCTCGCCGACCGCGACGGCGAGATCACTCTGTTCATGAACGCGCGCAATCGCGGCGAGGCTTCGGTGCGGGTGGTCAGCGCCGACGCGCGCGGCGCGCGGGTGCGCGTTCCGGCCAAGAGCCTGTTGTCGATCCTGCTCGAGGAAGGCTATGAGCGCGTCGACGCGATCAAGCTCGACATCGAGGGCGCCGAGGACCTCGTGCTGGACCCGTTCTTCCGCGACGCGCCGTCGGCGCTGTGGCCGCGCCTCATCATCATGGATTTTGCGCTGCCGCGCGGCGGCGCCCAGTTGGAGCAAAGCCTGCGTGCGCTGGGCTATCGCGAAATCCTGCGCACCAACGAAAATGTGGCTTATGAGAACGTGTGAAGGAATGGAGGACCGATGAGCGAGCCAGGCAAGACGATCACCGCCGCCGTTCTCGTCATCGGCGATGAAATCCTTTCCGGCCGCACCAAGGACCGCAACCTCGGCTATATCGCGGAATATCTGACCAACATCGGCATCGAGTTGCGCGAGGCGCGCGTCGTACCCGACATCGAGGCGGAGATCGTCGCGGCGCTGAACGCCTTGCGCGCCCGCTATACTTACGTCTTCACCACCGGCGGCATCGGCCCGACCCATGACGACATCACCGCCGACGCGGTCGCCAAGGCTTTCGGCGTCGCGATCGACGAGGATCCGCGCGTCCTGGCGATGATGATGGAGCGCTATCGGCCCGGCGAATTGACGGCGGCGCGCCGGCGCATGGCGCGCATTCCCGCCGGCGCGGAGCTGATCGAAAACCCGATCTCCAAAGCGCCGGGATTCCGGCTCGCCAACGTTATCGTGATGGCCGGCGTGCCCAGCGTCATGCAGGCGATGCTCGACTTCGCCGCCCGCGGGCTCGAGACCGGCGAGAAAATCATCGCCGAGACCGTTGAAGCGGGCGGCGTCCCGGAAGGGCGCTACGGGACCGCGCTCGGCGAGATCGCCGCGGCGCATCCCGCAGTGACGATCGGCTCCTATCCCTCGTTCCAGGACGGCCGCTTCCGCAACCAGATCGTGGTGCGCGGCAAGGACGCCTCGAAGATCGCGGCGGCGCGCGAGGCGATCGGCGCGATGCTCGCGCGCCTCGTCGCCGACGACAAACCGTTGTAATGCCTGTTGACGAGGGCGGGCGCCCGCTCGCGGGCGGCGCCGCCGCTTGCTATCAAGTCGCTTCCGCCAAGCGATCACCGGAGCCGCCATGACCGACCCGCAGCAAAAGGCCTTTCCCGTATCCTGGGACCAGTTTCACCGCGACGCGCGCGCGCTCGCCTGGCGCCTCAGCGGCGTCGGGCCGTTCGAGGCGATCGTCACGGTGACGCGCGGCGGGCTGGTGCCGGCGGCGATCGTCGCGCGGGAGCTCGGCACCCGAATCATCGAGACCGTCTGCATCGCCTCCTATCACGACTACAAGACCCAGGGCGGCCTGCAGGTGCTCAAGGGTATTTCGCCCGAGGTCGTGAAGCTGGGCGACGGATCCGGCGTCCTGGTCATTGACGACCTCGTCGACACCGGCGCGACGGCGCGCATCGTCCGCGAAATGGTGCCGAGAGCGCATTTCGCCACCGTCTACGCCAAGCCGTTGGGCCGGCCGCTGGTCGACACGTTCGTCACCGAAGTCTCGCAGGACACCTGGATCTATTTCCCCTGGGACATGGGTCTCGCCTTCCAGCCGCCGATCGCCAAAGTGACGGAGGGGTAGGGCCGCCGAAGCGCCGCCTCGTCGCGATGCGCCACAAACGGGAGAGCTGGCGATGGAAGGATTGGCGAATCGACGGTTCGGCGGCCACGCTGTCCGCGCCTTGGCCGCTGCTTGCGCCAGTCTCGTCTTGTGCGTCGCCGCCGCTTCGGCGCAGACGGCTTTCTATAGCGCGACGCCGCAGGAGATCGCCGGCCCGCCCGGCACGATCATCCGACAGGCGCCGATGCTGTTCGCGCCAAGCTGTATCTCGGCCTATCGCGTGCTCTATCGCTCGCGCGGGCTTCATGGCGAGCCGATCGCCGTTTCGGGGGTGGTGATCGCGCCGCGCGGCGCGCCGCCGCCCGGCGGCCGGCCGATCGTCGCCTGGGCGCATCCGACCTCCGGGATCGCGACACGCTGCGCGCCGTCGCTGGCTTTCTTCGTGTTCCAGCAGATTCAAGGCCTCAGGGAGATGGCGGCGCGGGGCTATGTCGTGGCGGCGACGGACTATCCCGGTCTCGGCGCGCCCGGCGTTCACCCCTATCTCATCGGCGAGAGCGAAGCGCGTGCGGTGCTCGACGCCGTCCGCGCCGCGCGGTCGATGACGGCGACCCAGGCGTCGGGCGACTTCGCCGTCTGGGGTCATTCGCAAGGGGGACAGGCGGCGCTCTATACCGGCCTCATCGCCAGGAACTATGCGCCGGAACTCAATCTCGTCGGCGTCGCCGCCGCCGCGCCGGCGACCGAGTTGGCGACGCTGATGCGGGACGATCTTGGCAGCGTCGGCGGCAACAACCTGACCGCGATGACGCTATGGTCCTGGCAGCGCCTGTTCGGCGCGCCGATGCGCCGCGTCGTCGAGCCGGAGGCGATCCCGGTCGTTAACCGCCTCGCCAAGGCCTGCATCGAATCGATCTATGATCTCGTCGTGCGCCGCCGCATCGAGGGGCGGCTGGAGGCTGGCTTCCTGTCGGTCAAGAATCCGGCCGATCTCGAACCCTGGCGCTCGCTGGCCGCCGCCAACACTCCGGGAATATTGCCGCGCGACATTCCGCTGTTCATCGCGCAAGGATCGACCGATCAACTCGTGCGGCCCGAGGTGACGCGCGACTATGTCGCGCGCGCGTGCCGCGCCGGCGACAAGGTTCGACTCCTCGTTATGCCTGGCGTCGGCACGGCCTGGCCGCGCGCGACAGCGCCAAATCGGCGATCGAATGGATCGCTGTACGCTTCGCCGGCGCCGCCGCTCCGGATGATTGCTAAGCCGAACCTGTTGTCGCCGACGGCGCATTTCCTCTCGTGGAGCAACTTGATGAGCGCTCTCAGGCTCTGGAAATTGACGGTTTGCGGCTTGTCCCTGAGCGCCTTGCTCGCCCTGGGGCCGGCGTTCGCTGCGTCGAGCCCGCAGCTCTCCGCGGCCTATTGTCAGCGTTCCGAGACTGACGCCGACGCGCGTCCGGTCCCTGAGTCCTTGGCGCCCTTCGTCGCAAAGGCGTTCGGGCTTGATGAGCAGGCGGTCCGCGACGCCAGTTACTATCGCTGCGCCGAAGGGCGGCTGCTGGCCTGCGCGGTCGGGGCCAACTTGCCCTGCGGCAAGGCGAACGTCAGCCGCCGGAATCCCGGAGCGGACAAATTTTGCCGCCAGAATCCAGGTTCGAATTTCATTCCGATGGCGATCACCGGCCACGACACCGTTTACGCCTGGCGCTGCGCGGGCAGGACCGCCATGCCGGGCCGTCCGATCGAGCGGCTCGACAAGCAGGGGTTCATCGCGCGCTATTGGAAGAGCCTCTGACAAGG
>Ga0209415_10007910_pt1 | contig 18477 bp, 18 predicted proteins | sample PeaSoiSIISIP2007_FD_187696 | JGI IMG/M metagenome (GOLD analysis project Ga0209415, IMG submission 187696) | Peat soil microbial communities from Weissenstadt, Germany - SII-SIP-2007 (SPAdes) (version 2) | ecosystem: Environmental > Terrestrial > Soil > Wetlands > Peat | place: Germany...
CCGGTTCGCAATCGGCTATTCCGGCCTCGGGTACAAGACGGACGGCGTGCGGACCGTTCCGTTAAGTCTCTTTTCAGGCGGAACGTGCCATGATACGTCCGCGGAAGCGACCTTGTCCGGCGAATACCCAATCGCGCGATATCTGTATATTTATTTGAACAAGAGGCCGGATCAGCCGCTCGACCGGCTGCGCGCCGAGTTCGTCAAATATATCCTGTCCAAGGACGGCCAGACACAAGCCGAACTAGGTGGATATTACCCGATCACCAATGAAATTCGCGAGAATGACCTGAAGAAATTGGGGATTGCGGCATTGGCGAACTGACAAGCTTGTCCGATCCGCCGGCAGGCTTGCGGCCTCGCGGTGGTCCCCGACGGATCGCGATCGCTGCTCTTTGAAATAGAGAGTTATGGATCATGCCGCTGTTCGAACGCTATCTCACGCTGTGGGTCGCTCTCTGCGCAAGCGCGCTCACCGTCTGGCGTTTCTCGGAGCGCGAATGCCGAACTGCGGCAATCCGCTGCATGCTCCGCCGCAACATGCGCCGGGTCGGGAGCACCTCATGCCCGTTGCTTGTTTCCTTCTGTGAAGCCTGGCTGTTTCACCCGCGATCCTTTGGGAATGCCGGGTTCGGCGAAGGCTCCTGCCACTCGGCTGCGCGGACTTTGGATGCGCATAGCGGGGCTTGACTGAATACCCCACATGGGGTACTCTGTTGCGGGTTACGAGCGTGGCTGCCTGCGGATCTGGCGCGATCATCCGGCGTTGACGGCCGGGCGGCGTCCGATGCCTCGCCGGCGGCGGATTGCGCATGTCCGCCCGAAACGGAGGGCGGCACCTGTTGATGCAGGTGAATCTGCAGGTGACGGGAAAGACGCACGCTCGAGCAATGCGATCGAGGCGGGTGCCGGCCGCCGGTGGGGCGCCTGTTTAATGCAGGTGAATCTACAGGTGAGGTGAGGTGAGGTGACGTGCGACGGCGCGGATGACAGCGTGCCGGCCGCCAGGCCGCTCCAAGGGTCGGAACGGTGCGCGCCTGTTACAACAAGCGAATCTACAAGTCGCCGTCGCGCGAGGCCGCAAATCTCCCGAGGGTCATGACTGCACCTCGCCGCCGAGCCGCGAGTTGCCCGGAAATGCCGCCGCCCATTGGCCAAACGGCCCGATCCGCGCTATGAGGCACCAAATCTGGATACGGCCCGATCCATGGCAGCTATCGACCAGCGCGGCGAGGCAGGGCGCGAACCCGGTTCCTGGTGGCTTCGACTGACGTCGATGCGGGCGGTGTTGATCGCCGCCGCACTCGTGCTGTTCGGTTTCGTGATGCTTGGCGCACTCACCCCCGGCTATGCCCTGTCGGGCTTTGCGATCCTGCTGGCCGTGGCGGTGATCGGCCGTCGTGCAGGTCAATGGCAGCACGTCGCCCCGGTGGTCAGCGAACCCAGCAAGCCACTTGTCGGCAACCCATTGATCGACGCGGTGATCTCCGGCCTGCCGGATCCCGTCATCGTGCTCGGCCGCGACGGCCGGGTCGTCGCCTTCAACGAGCGGGCGCGCGCGATCGCCCCGGCGCTGAGCCGCGGCGAGCCCGCCTCGCTGGCGCTGCGGGTGCCGGAAATCGTCGAGGCGATCCGCCGGGCCGCCGCGAGCGGCGAGGTGCAGCGGGTGGAGTTCTCCGAGCGGGTGCCGGTCGACCGCTGGTTCGCCGCCCACGTGGCTCCGGTCGAGCTCGAAGAGCCGGCGCGCGGCTTCGACGGCGGCCTGATGATGATGACGTTTCACGATCTCACGCCGCTGCGCCGGGTCGAGGAGATGCGAGCCGATTTCGTCGCCAATGCGAGCCACGAGCTGCGCACCCCGCTGGCATCGCTGTCCGGCTTCATCGACACCCTGCAGGGGCCGGCGCGGGACGATCCGCCGGCGCGGGACAGGTTCATCGGCATCATGAAGCAGCAGGCCAACCGCATGGCGCGCCTGATCGACGACCTGCTGTCGCTGTCCCGCATCGAGCTCAATGCCCACCTCTATCCGCAGACCCCGGTCGACCTCGTCTCGATCGTTCGCCAGGTCGCCGACTCGCTGCAGATGCTGGCGCGCGACCGCGACATGACCATCACCATCAAGGCGCCGGCCGAGCCGCTGATCGTGCCGGGCGACCGCGACGAGCTCACCCGCGTGTTCGAGAACCTGGTGGAGAACGCGCTCAAGTACGGCGCCACCGGGAAGCGGGTCGATCTCACGCTCTCCCGCGCCGAGACCGCGCCCGGGGTCGGCGAAGCCCTGGTCGCGGTCCGCGACTACGGTCCAGGCATCTCGGCCGAGCACCTGCCGCGGCTCACCGAGCGGTTCTACCGCATCGACGTCGGTCACAGCCGCGCCGAGGGCGGCACCGGTCTCGGGCTGGCGCTCGTCAAGCACATTCTGGCGCGCCATCGCGGCCGCCTGGTGATCGACAGCAGCGCCGGGGCGGGCGCCACCTTCACCGTCAGGATGCCGCTGGCTGCGATTCGCGCACGCGCATTAAATCAAGATAATCCAATAATTTAGACCGTCATAGGAGTGTCACGTAAACATCATAGAACGATGACATGGTGGTGCTAGACGATGAGGGCGACTGCGGAGCCCGGACAGCCCGGCAGTCGTCCACGACAGTCGCGGCGCATCAAGCCGAAACGACGCCACGTCGTCCAATCATCCGACTCGAAGACGTCTGTTGACCACCTCGTCGGCAGCATCGAGGCTTCGAGCCATGGCATGGAGGCATTCGTGCAGTTGACGAGAACCCTGACAGCGGTCGCGGTGGTCGCCACCGCGTCGCTATCGACCGCGTATGCGCTGGAAATTTCCGGCGCCGGCGCCACCTTTCCATATCCGATCTACGCCAAATGGGCCGACGCCTACAAGAAGGAGACCGGATTCGGCCTGAACTACCAGTCCATCGGGTCCGGCGGCGGCATCAAGCAGATCAAGGCGAAGACCGTCACCTTCGGTGCATCGGACATGCCCCTGGAGCCGAAGGCGGTGAAAGAGGCCGGCCTGGTCCAGTTTCCGACGGTCATCGGCGGGGACGTCCCGGTGGTGAACCTCGAGGGCATCAAGTCCAGCGAGCTGAAGCTGGATGGCGAGACCCTGGCGCGGATCTTCCTCGGGCAGATCTCCAAGTGGGACGATCCCGCGATCAAGAAGCTGAACCCCAGCGCGAAATTGCCGTCGCAGGCGATTGCCGTGGTCCATCGCTCCGACGGCTCGGGCACGACCTTCATCTTCACCGACTACCTGTCGAAGGTCAGCGCCGAGTGGAAGTCGCAGGTCGGGGCCAACACGTCGGTCGAGTGGCCGGTCGGCATCGGCGCCAAGGGCAACGAGGGGGTCTCCAACAACGTCACGCAGACCAAGGGCTCGATCGGCTATGTCGAGTACGCCTACGCCAAGCAGAACAAGATGACGTCGGTCGACATGATCAACAAGGACGGCAAGGCCGTCGCGGCGGATGCCGCAGCGTTCCAGGCCGCGGCGGCCAATGCGGATTGGGAGAAGGCCGAAGACTTCTACGTGATCCTCACCAATCAGCCCGGTCCCGAATCGTGGCCGATCGCCGGCGCTACTTTCATCCTGATCCACAAGCAGCCGCAGGATCCCGCAGCCGCCACCGAGGCGCTCAAGTTCTTTGCCTGGGCCTATGCCAAAGGCGGCAGGATGGCCGAGGACCTCGACTACGTGCCGATGCCCGCCAAGGTCGTTGCCGCGATCCAGAAGGTATGGGCGATGCAGATCAAGGACCCGACCGGCAAGGCGCTCTACGCGAACTCCAACTGATCCTCGCGGGACAGGGCACGTTCGGCGCCTGTCCCGCTTTGGCTGTCGACAACCAGGACACCCATCTTGTGCGTCGACCCGGAACCCGGCTTAGTCGGCCTGCCCGATCGACGGGCCAAGCCTGGGGGAGCCGAATGAAGCCCGTCGGGAGGCGGACCGTGGCAGACGTCGCGTTGCACGATCAACTCGTCAGGCCGAAATCGAAGCCGCGCATGAGTGTCATGGACCGGCTGCGTCTCGGCGACGCCGTGTTCCACGCGCTCACCCGCACCGCGTCGATCATGGTCCTGGTCATTCTGGGCGGCGTCATGATCGCCCTGGTGCAGGGTGCGCTCCCGGCCTTCAGGACCTTCGGCCTGAGCTTCCTGTACGAGCAGCACTGGAACCCGGTCACCGAGCGGTTCGGTGCGCTGGCGCCGATCTACGGCACCATCGTCACCTCGCTGATCGCCATGGTGATCGCCGTCCCGGTCGGGCTCCTGATCGCGATGTTTCTCACCGAGCTCTGCCCGCTGTGGCTGCGCCGGCCGATCGGCATCGCCATCGAGCTGCTCGCCGGCATCCCCAGCATCATCTACGGCATCTGGGGCCTGTTCGTCTTCGCACCGTTCCTGCAGACCTACGTGCAGCCGGCGCTGATCGAGACCTTCGGCTATGTTCCCGGGCTTTCGTCGCTGTTCGCCGGTCCACCGTACGGCATCGGCGTGCTCACCTCGGGCCTGATCCTCGCCGTCATGGTGCTGCCGTTCATCGCGTCGATCTCGCGCGACGTCTTCGAGGCGGTCCCGCCGGTCCTCAAGGAAGCCGCCTACGGCCTCGGCTGCACCACCTGGGAGGTGGTGCGCAACGTCGTGCTGCCGTTCACCCGCGTCGGCGTGGTCGGCGGCATCATGCTCGGGCTCGGGCGGGCGCTCGGCGAGACCATGGCGGTGACGTTCGTCATCGGCAATGCCCACCGGATATCGTCGTCGATTCTCGCGCCCGGCACCACGATCTCGGCGACCATCGCCAACGAGTTCACCGAGGCGACCGGCGACCTCTATACCTCGGCGCTGATCGCGCTCGGGTTCATCCTGTTCATCATCACCTTCATCGTGCTCGCGTGCGCGCGCTACCTGCTGCTGCGGCTCGAGCAGCGGGTCGGAGCCTGATCGTGGCTGCAACCGCACTTTACGCCGCGCGCCGTCGTCGCAACGGCATCGCCCAAGGGCTCACGGTCGTCGCCACGGTGTTCGGACTCGGCTGGCTGGTGCTGATCCTCGGCGACCTGCTGTGGGAAGGCTTCAGCGGCCTGTCGCTCCAGGTGTTCACCGAGATGACGCCGCCGCCCGGAAGTGACGGCGGCCTGCTCAATCCCATCGTCGGCAGTGTCATTCTGACCGTCATCGCGGTTGCGATCGGAACTCCGCTCGGTGTGCTCGCCGGCACCTACATGGCCGAATACGGTCGCTATGACAGGCTCACCAGCGTGGTACGCTTCATCAACGACATTCTGCTCAGCGCCCCGTCGATCGTCGTCGGTCTGTTCATCTACGAGGTGATGGTCGTACCGATGGGACATTTCTCCGGCATCGCCGGCTCCGTCGCGCTCGCCGTCCTGGTCATTCCGGTGGTGGTTCGCACCACCGAGGACATGTTGCTGCTGGTGCCCAACACGTTGCGCGAGGCGGCGAGCGCGCTCGGCATGCCGCGGGCCGTCGTGGTGACGCGCGTCGCCTACCGGGCCGCCCGGGCCGGGATGGTGACCGGGGTGCTGCTGGCGGTGGCCCGTATCAGCGGCGAGACCGCGCCGCTTCTGTTCACGGCGCTCAACAACCAGTTCTGGAGCTTCGATCTCAACGCGCCGATGGCCAGCCTGCCTACCGTCATCTTCCAATTCGCGCTCAGCCCCTACAAGGAGTGGCAGAAGCTCGCCTGGACCGGCGCGCTCATCATTACGCTCACTGTCCTGGCCCTCAGTGTTCTCGCCAGGACGCTTGCCGCACCGAGAAAAACCACATGACCGGCGCTCCCAACGTCACCGTGCCCACCGTGATGCATGCGGCCGTGGACACCACCGGGCTCGAGGACAAGGTGACGATCCGCGGCCTCAATTTCTATTACGGCGAAAGCCGGGCGCTGAAGGACATCAGCCTGTCGCTGTACGCCAACAAGGTCACGGCCTTCATCGGCCCGTCCGGCTGCGGCAAGTCGACCCTGCTGCGCATCCTCAACCGCATCTACGACCTCTATCCCAAGCAGCGCGCCGACGGCGAGGTGCTGCTCGACGGCGAGGATATCCTGTCCGACAGGCAGGATCTCAACCTGCTGCGCGCGCGCATCGGCATGGTGTTCCAGAAACCGACCCCGTTTCCGATGTCGATCTACGAGAACATCGCGTTCGGCATCCGGCTCTACGAGCGGCTGTCGCGCGCCGAGCTCGACGCCCGGGTCGAGACCGCGCTGCGCCGCGCCGCGCTGTGGGACGAGGCCAAGGACAAGCTCAACGCCAACGGCCTCAGCCTGTCGGGCGGCCAGCAGCAGCGCCTGTGCATCGCCCGCACCGTGGCGGTCCGCCCCGAGGTGATCCTGCTCGACGAGCCGTGCTCGGCGCTGGACCCGATCTCGACCGCCAAGATCGAGGAGCTGATCGACGAGCTGAAGGACGACTACACGATCGTGATCGTGACCCACAACATGCAGCAGGCGGCGCGGGTGTCGGATTTCACCGCGTTCATGTATCTCGGCGAGCTGATCGAGTTCGACCAGACCAGCCAGATGTTCACGGCGCCGCGCGACCGCCGCACCCAGGACTACATCACGGGCCGCTTCGGCTGACCTTGCAGCTGCCGGAACCGTGGGACCCGAGGACGAAGCACGATGTCCGACCACACCATCAAGGCCTTCGACGCCGACCTCCAGGAGCTGTCCCGCAAGGTCGCCGAGATGGGCGGCCTCGCCGAGCGGCAGATCGCCGACGCGGTCGACGCCCTGTCGCGGCGAGATACCACGCTCGCCCAGCGCGTCATGGCGACCGACCCCCAGATCGACGCCCTGCAGCGCGAGATCGAGGAAAAGTCGATCCTCATCATCGCACGCCGCCAGCCCATGGCGGTCGACCTGCGGGAGATCGTCGGCGCGCTGCGGATCTCCAACGATCTGGAACGGATCGGCGATCTCGCCAAGAACATCGGCAAGCGCGTCGTGGTGCTCGACGGCGAGTTCCGCCCGCATCAGGTGATCCGCGGCGTCGAGCACATGACCGACCTGGTGCTCGGCCAGCTCAAGCAGGTGCTCGACGCCTATGCGCGGCGCGACGTCGCCAAGGCGATCGAGGTATGGCGCGGCGACGAGGAGATCGACGCCGTCAACAACTCGCTGTTCCGCGAGCTGCTGACCTACATGATGGAGGATCCGCGCAACATCACCTTCTGCACCCACCTGCTGTTCTGTGCCAAGAACATCGAGCGCATGGGAGACCATGCGACCAACATCGCCGAGACGGTGCACTACATCGTCGAGGGCCGCGCGCTCGCCGACGAGCGCCCCAAGGGCGACACGACGAGCTTCGCCACCATGCCGTTGCCCAACTGAACCGGTGGAATGAGGAGCGATGAGCGCCCGTATCCTGATCGTCGAGGACGAGGAGCCGCTGACCCTGCTGCTGCGCTACAATCTCGAGGCCGAAGGCTACGAGGTGGACATCGCGGCGCGCGGCGACGAGGCGGAGGTCCGGCTCAAGGAGAGCCCGCCCGATCTGGTCGTGCTCGACTGGATGCTGCCTGGGATTTCCGGCATCGAGCTGTGCCGGCGGCTGCGCGCCCGCGCCGAGACCGAGCGGCTGCCGATCATCATGCTGACCGCGCGCGGCGAGGAGAGCGAGCGAGTGCGCGGGCTGGCGACCGGCGCCGACGACTATATCGTCAAGCCGTTCTCGGTTCCCGAGCTGCTCGCCCGCATCCGGGCGCTGCTGCGCCGCGCCAAGCCGGGTCGCGTCGCCACCGTGCTCAGCGTCAGCGATCTCGAGCTCGATCGCGAGACCCGGCGGGTGTCCCGCGCCGGCCGCGAGGTCCATCTCGGTCCGACCGAGTTCCGCCTGCTCGAGTTCCTGATGCAGAGCCCGGGCCGGGTGTTCTCCCGCGAGCAGCTGCTCGACGGCGTGTGGGGCCGCGACGTCTACATCGACGAGCGTACCGTCGACGTCCATGTCGGCCGCTTGCGCCGCGCGCTCAACCGCGGCCGTGCGCCGGATCCGATTCGCACCGTGCGCGGCGGCGGCTATGCGTTCGACGAGCGCTACGGCAAGCCCGGCCGCAACGCGACGCCGGTCGTCACTACGGCGTCCGGGACGTAGCCCGCGTCACGCGGCCTGTTGGACGCCGTCGACATGCCGGCGAAAACGCACCAGCGTGTAGATCCCGAGCGGCCGCACCGGCTCGCGGGCGATGAGCTCGACCCCGCCATGCTGCTCCGCCCAGCCGGCAAGCCGGGCGAACGGAAAGTCCGGGCGCAGGCCGAGCGGACCGGCGCGGCGCGCGAACCAGCGCTCGATGGCCGCCGCCGGTCCGCGCTCCGAATAGAGATGGTTGACCAGGATGATCTCGCCGCCCGGCCTGACCACGCGGGCGCACTCCGAGAGCACGCGCTCCGGGTTCTCCACCAGCGTGATGACGAACTGGGTGACGACGCAGTCGAACGACGCATCGGCGAAGGCGAGCTCATGAGCGTCCATCAGCCGGACCTCCTTGACGTGCGGATAGCGGCCGGTCGCCATGCGATCGCGCGCCTTGGAGATCATCGGCTCCGACAGGTCGATGCCGAGAATCTCGGTGGTCGCGTCATAGTCGTCGAACGACAGTCCGGTGCCGACACCGACCTCGAGGATCCGCCCGCCGACCCGTCGCGCCGCCATCGCCGCCGCGCGCCGGCCGCGCTCGAAGATCGGACCGCACACCGCATCGTAGATCGGCATCCAGCGCGCATAGGCTTTTTCCACCATCTGCCGGTCGAGATCGCTCGTCGCGTCGTGATTCATCCTGTCACCTCTCAGTGCTTCAGCCGGGAGCCGCGATCTTGAGGCCGATCATGCCGACGACGATCAGCCCGATGCAGACGAGCCGCGCGATGTCCGCCGACTCGCCGAACAGCGCGATGCCGAGGATCGCGGTTCCGACGGCGCCGATCCCGGTCCACACCGCGTAGGCGGTGCCGAGCGGCACCGCCCTGAGCGACAGCGTGAGCAGCGCGAAGCTGAGCGCCACCGCCGCCACGGTGGCGAGCGTCGGCAGCGGCTTGCTGAAGCCGTCCGAATATTTGAGGCCCAGGGCCCCCGCGATCTCGACGAGACCGGCGGCGAGCAGCGCGACCCACGCCATGTCGAGCCTCTCCGTTGTTGGACGGCAGGGTCCGGCTGCCGGTGGCCGCCAGATATCCGCCGAATCTGCGACGCCACAATGACGCACGTGGTCAGGCGGATCGGCCGTCGCGTGTCATACGAATGTCGTCTCCGGCGTTCGATAAGAGCCGGATGACAGCAGTGATTTGCGCCGCCGCGGCGCTGTGCCTGACGATGACGGTGGTCCATGTGGCGAGCATCATCGTCGCAATGGTCCGGTGCCGCGCCTCCGGCCGTCGGCTGCCGGCGCCCCGCGGCGCGCCGCCCGTGAGCCTGCTGCGGCCGGTCTGCGGCGTCGACAACTACGCCGAGGAGACGCTGCGTTCGGCTTTTCTGCTCGACTATCCGGACTACGAGATCATTCTCTGCGTCGCCCACGCCAAGGACCCGGTCTTACCGCTGATCGAGCGGCTGATCGCCGACACCCCGGGCGTGCCGGCGCGGCTGCTGATCGGCGACGAGCGAATCAGCGACAACCCCAAGCTCAACAATCTGGTCAAGGGGTGGCCGGCCGCCTCGCGCGGCTGGGTGGTGATCGCCGACAGCAATGTTCTGATGCCGCCGGACTACATCCAGCGCCTGCTTGCGGCCTGGAGGCCGGACACCGGTCTCGTCTGCTCGCCGCCCGTCGGCGCCGAGCCCGACGGGATCTGGGCCGAGCTCGAATGCGCCTTTCTCAACACCTACCAGGCGCGATGGCAGTACTTCGCCGACAGTCTCGGGCTCGGATTCGCGCAGGGCAAGACCATGCTGTGGCGGCGCGCCGATCTCGATCGCGCCGGCGGCATCAAGGCGCTCGCCGGTGAGCTCGCCGAAGACGCCGCCGGCACCAAGGTGGTGCGCAACGCCGGCCTCCGCGTCCGCCTCGTCGACCGGCCGTTCATCCAGCCGCTGGGGGCGCGTGGCGCCTTGGAAGTGTGGCGGCGCCAGGTGCGCTGGGCACGGCTGCGGCGTGCCACGTTCCGGCTTTTCTTCCTGCCCGAGCTGCTGAGCGGCGCCGCGCCGGCGCTCGTCGCCGGCGGGCTGGCGGCCGCAGGCCTGGGGTTCAGCGTGCCCGCCGTGGTGGCCGCGCTTTGCGTGACCTGGTACGGCGGCGAGGCGCTGCTGGCGCGCGTCGCCGAGTGGCACCTGTCGCCCCGCTCGCCGCTGGTATGGATGCTGCGCGACCTCCTGCTGCCGGTGCTGTGGCTCGAAGGATGGCTCGGCTCGACCTTCGTCTGGCGCGGCAACCACATGCGCGTCGAGGCCACGGCGCGGTCGAGCTGAGCGATCGCATCGGGATCGCGTGTCGCACCGCACGTGTCATCGAACCGCAATAAGAATCTGCCATGGGTGCTGCGAGCATCCAGCCACGGGACCCGCGCAACGTGACAGAGGAAGACGGTACGCGGCGGTATCGCGCGCTGTTCCTGTCAGACGTGCATCTCGGCACCCGCGGGTGCCAGGCCGAACGGCTTCTCGATTTCCTGCGCGTGCACGACGCCGACACGATCTATCTGGTCGGCGACATCGTCGATGGCTGGGCGCTCAAATCCAGCTGGTACTGGCCACAGTCTCACAACGATGTGGTGCAGAAGCTGCTGCGCAAGGCGCGCAAGGGCTCGCGCCTGGTCTACATTCCGGGCAACCACGACGAGTTCCTGCGCGACTATTACGGCACCCATTTCGGCGGCATCGACGTCTGCGAGACGACGATCCACGTCGGCGTCGACGGCAAGCGCTATCTCGTGATCCATGGTGATCTTTTCGATGTGGTGATCAAGCACGCCAAGTGGCTGGCGCTGCTCGGCGACAAGGCCTATGACGCGGCGATCCTGGTCAACTCGGTGTTCAACCGGATCCGCCGGGCGCTCGGCCTGACCTACTGGTCGCTGTCGCAGTGGGCGAAGCTGAAGGTGAAGAACGCCGTGAACTTCATCGGCGAGTTCGAGACGACGCTCGCCGCCGAGGCCGAGCGTCACGGCGCCGACGGCGTGATCTGCGGGCACATCCACCACGCGGCAATTCACAACGATTTCGGCGTGTGCTATGTCAATTGCGGCGATTGGGTCGAGAGCTGCACCGCGATTGCCGAGCACAGCGACGGACGGTTCGAGATCATCACCTGGACGCATATCGCGGACGCGCCAGCGCCGACCTCGGTCGCCGCCGAAATGCGAGCCGCATGATTCGAATACTGGTTGCGACCGATGCCTGGCTTCCGCAGGTCAACGGCGTCGTCCACACGCTGCGTGAGATCGCGCGCGTCGCCGAGCCGCTCGGCGCCACCCTGACGTTCCTGACTCCGCAGGGCTTTCCGTCGGTCCCGCTGCCGACCTATCCGGACATACGGCTCGCTCTGGCGCTGCCCGGTCAGGTGGCGGCGCGCATCGAGGCGAGCCGGCCCGACGCCATCCACATCGCGACCGAAGGGCCGATCGGCCATCTGGTGCGACGCTATTGCGTGCGCAATGGACTGGTATTCACCACCAGCTTTCACACCCGCTTCGCCGAGTATCTCTCGGCGCGGGGGCCGATCCCCGAGCGCTGGACCTGGAGTTGGCTCCGCCGCTTCCACAATGCCGGCGCCGGCGTCATGGCGGCGACGCCGGCGCTGACCGCGGAGCTGGCATCCCGACGCTTTCGTAACGTGATGTTGTGGCCGCGCGGCGTCGATGCCGATCTGTTCCACCCGCGACCCGGCGCCGACCTCGGCCTGCCGCGCCCGGTCTTCTTCACCATCGGGCGGCTCGCGGTCGAAAAGAACGTCGAGGCCTTCCTGTCATTGACGTTGCCGGGGACCAAGGTCGTGGTCGGCGACGGGCCGGCGCGCGCCGATCTGGAGCGGCGGTTTCCCGACGCGGTGTTTCTCGGCGCGATGAAGGGCGAGGCGCTGGCGCGCGTATTTGCCGCAGGCGACGTCTTCGTGTTTCCCAGCCTCACCGACACGTTCGGGCTCGTGCTGCTCGAGGCGCTGGCGAGCGGGGTGCCGGTTGCCGCATTCAACGTGGCGGGGCCGCGCGACGTGATCGGCGAAGCCGCCGTGGGCGCGCTCGATCAGGATCTCGGCGCTGCCTGTCTGCGGGCGCTCGATCTGTCACGACCGGCGGCCCGCGAGTTTGCGCTCGGCATGACATGGGAACGCAGCGCCCGTCTGTTCATCTCGAACGCGACGCGGCATGCGCTGCTGCCCGCCGTCGCCGCCCGGGTGCAGACGGTCGGCGCATAGCGCACGTTCCGGCGAAGTGTGAAGCGGTTCGCCGACAACAACATGCGCTACTCGAAGACTTCCAGCGCATGCTCCCGGCTGTCTGTTCCGGACTTGTCTGATTACACCCGCATCGGTCGCCTGTCGCGACGCCGATCGGTCACCGGCTGATAGGCGACGCGGGCGTGGTAGCCGCAATAGGGCAGGCTGCCGACCGACTTCCCGCCGCAGAAGAAGAAGTCCGACTGTCCGGGATCGCCAATCGGCCAGTGGCACTTTCCATCGGTCAATTCGAGGATCGTGCAGCGCTGGCCGATCGGGATGATGTTTTGCTCCGGCTCCGGCTCGGGCTCCGGCTCGTAGGACGGCAGAGCCTGAGCAAGCGCGGTGTTTCCACGCATGGTTGCCCGCATGGTGCGGAACACGTGGCCCTGCGGCCGCTGCTTGCGCTGCCGCGGGGCCGTCGATGACGGCGCCTTGGCTCGCCCCGACAGGCCCAGACGATGAACCTTGCCGATGACCGCATTGCGGGTGATGCCGCCGAGCTCCGCCGCGATCTGGCTCGCCGAAAGTCCATCCGACCATAGCTTCTTGAGATGCTCGACGCGTTCGTCCGTCCAGGACATGGGGCCTCTCCATCAAGGTGATCGGCGTGGCAGGGATGACTGGCAGAATCCCCCCACGACGCCCGGCGGCCTTTCGGCCGACCTTGCGCACGCACTACAATCCAGACACTCGAAGAAACTGTCCGCCGCACGAGATGTCGTATCCGACGTCACAAAGGGTACAATATGCATTGACTCCTGCGCAAGAGTCCTTGAGTCGCGTACGCGCTGTTACGACCGTTGTCCCCAGCAATGTCGGCACCGCCTGCGAAATGCCGCTTTTGGCCGTGTCCGACGGGTTCCGGCGAACGCCGGGGTTTCAAGCTCTGGCGCGTAGTTGACTGGCGTCTACGCCGCGTAAAAGCCCGCAAGGGCTGTGTTGACAGGCAAATCGCCCACAATAAGATGTAGCAACGGTGCCGCCCGCGGAGGCGGCACATTTCATTTCAACCTGTCGTTCGTCAATCTGTCGTTCGACCTGCAACCGACCTGGGACGACGTGCCGTGACGTCACATCTGATGCCGGTTTTCGCACGCATCGACCTCGCCTTCGAGCGCGGCGACGGGGCTTGGCTGGTCGCCACCAACGGCGAGCGCTATCTCGACTTCGGCTCCGGCATCGCGGTCACCGCGCTCGGTCATTCGCACCCGCATCTGGTCGAGGCGTTGACCCGGCAGGCCGCAAAGCTGCTCCATGTCTCCAATCTCTATCGCATCCCCGAGGGCGAACTGCTGGCCGACCGTCTGTGCGCGGCAAGCTTCGCGGATGTGGTGTTCTTCGCCAACTCGGGTGCCGAGGCGGTCGAATGCGCCATCAAGACGGCGCGCAAGTATCACGCGGTGAGCGGCCGGCCGGAGCGTTTCCGCATCGTCACCTTCGAGGGGGCGTTCCACGGCCGGACCCTGGCGACGCTGGCGGCCACCGGTCAGGCGAAATATCTGGACGGCTTCGGGCCGGTGGTCGAGGGATTCGATCAGGTCGCCGTCGGCGATGTCGATGCCCTCGAGCGCGTGGTCGGTCCGCACACCGCCGCCATCCTGATCGAGCCGATCCAGGCCGAAGGCGGCGTCCGCGTCGTGCCCCATCATGTCCTCAAGAGCCTGCGTCAGCTGTGCGACCAGCACCGCCTGCTGCTCGTGTTCGACGAAGTACAGACCTCGATCGGCCGCACCGGCGAATTCTTCGCCTATCAGCGCACCGGGGTGGAGCCCGACATCATGGCGGTGGCGAAGGCGATCGGCGGCGGGTTTCCGCTCGGCGCGTGTCTGGCGACCGCCGAGGCCGCCAAGGGCATGACTCCGGGCACCCACGGCTCGACCTTCGGCGGCAACCTCATGGCGATGGCGGCGGGAAACGCCGTGCTCGACATCGTCCTGGCGCCGGGCTTTCTCGACACCGTGCAGCGTACCGCGCTGCTGCTCAAGCAGCGTGTTGCCGAGCTCAAGGATCGCCATGGCGACGTGATCGCCGAGATCCGCGGGGAGGGGCTGCTCATCGGGATGCGTGCGGTCGGGCCGAGCGCCGAGTTCGTCGCCGCGCTGCGCGCCGAAAAGCTGTTGACGGTCGGCGCCGGCGACAACGTCGTGCGCCTGCTGCCGCCGCTCATCATCGGCGAGGAGGAGATCGATATCGCGGTGGCGATGATCGACCGCGCCTGCACGCGCCTCTCGCAACAGGCGGCCGCCAAGCAGGGAGCGCTCGGGTGAGGCCCCACGGCGTCCGCCATTTTCTCGACCTCATCGACATTCCGGCGCTCGACCTGCACGACATGATCGCGGCGAGCCGGGCGATGAAGACGGAGCGGCAGCGCCGCGGCGGCGCCGCCGACGGACGGCTCGCCGGCCGGACCCTGGCGATGATCTTCGACAAGCCGTCGACCAGGACCCGGGTGTCGTTCGACGTCGCCATGCGCCAGCTCGGCGGCTCGACCGTGGTGCTCACCGGCCAGGAGATGCAGCTCGGTCGCGGCGAGACCATCGGCGACACGGCGCGCGTGCTCTCGCGCTATGTCGACGCCATCATGATCCGCACCCTCGATCACGCGATGCTGATCGAGCTCGCCCGTCACGCCGCCGTGCCGGTGATCAACGGGCTCACCCGGCTGTCGCATCCCTGTCAGGTCATGGCCGACGTGATGACGTTCGAGGAGCATCGCGGCCCGATCCATGGCCGCACCGTTGCGTGGACCGGGGACGGCAATAACGTGCTGACGTCGTGGATGCATGCGGCCGAGCGCTTCGATTTCCGGCTGATGGTGGCGACGCCGCCCGAGCTCGGCCCATCGCGACGCGTGGTCGATTGGGCGAGGCAATCCGGCGCCGCCATCATGATCGGCAACGATCCGGAGCAGGCGGTCGCCGGCGCCGATTGCGTCGTGACCGACACCTGGGTGTCGATGGGCGACAAGGACGGCGAGCGGCGGCACAATCTGCTCAAGCGCTATCAGGTCAATGCCCGGCTGATGGCCGGCGCGAAGCCGGACGCGGTGTTCATGCATTGCCTGCCCGCGCATCGTGGCGACGAAGTGACCGACGAGGTGATCGACGGTCCGCAATCGGTGGTGTTCGACGAAGCCGAGAACCGGCTTCACGCGCAGAAGGGCATCCTGGCATGGTGCCTCGACGCAAGCTCCGCATGACCAATATCGAGATTCCGGTCCGTGCGCCGGCGGCGACCTCCGCGGATGACACCATCCAGCCGTTCGAGGTCGCCGCCCTTGATCTGCGCGGCCGGGTGGTGCGCCTCGGGCCCGCGGTCGACGAGATCCTCGCCCGCCACGACTATCCGGCCCCGGTCGCGAAGATCGTCGGCGAGGCCGTGGTGCTGACCATCCTGTTCGGCTCGGCGCTGAAATTCGAGGGCCGGTTCATCCTGCAGACCCAGACCGACGGGCCGGTCAGCATGCTGGTCGTCGATTTCACCACGCCGGACCGGGTTCGCGCCTGCGCGCGCTTCGACGCCGCGCGGGTCGCGGAGGCGACCGCCGGCGGTGACGACGGGGCCGGCGCCCTCATCGGGCGCGGCCATCTCGCCATGACCATCGACCAGGGCCCGACCACGAGCCGCTATCAGGGCCTGGTCGCGCTCGAAGGCGGCGGGCTGGAAGAAGCGGCGCACGAATATTTTCGCCGCTCGGAGCAGATCCCCACTCGGGTGCGGCTGGCCGTCGCGGAAGAATTCCGCAGCGGCGCGGACGGCGTGCGCCACCGCTGGCGCGCCGGCGGCATTCTGCTGCAGTTCCTGCCGCACGCGGCGGAGCGGATGCGCGGCCCCGATCTCGATCCCGGGGATGCGCCCGAGGGAATGGAACCCGCCGTGGTCCCGGAGGACGACGCCTGGGTCGAAGGGCGGTCGCTGATCGAGACCGTCGAGGACATCGAGCTGATCGATCCGGCGGTCTCCACCGAGCGGTTGCTTTATCGCCTGTTCCACGAGCGCGGCGTCCGCGTCTTTCGCAGCGTCGCGGTGCGCGCCCAGTGCTCGTGCTCGCGCGACGGCGTCGCCAGCATGCTCAAGAGCTTTTCCCGGGACGACCGGGCCGACATGGTCGAGGATGGCGCCATTTCGGTGACGTGCGAGTTCTGCAGCGCCAACTACCGCTTCGCGCCGTCCGACATCGAGGACGACAGCTGACCGGGATGCGCCGGACCCCGGCCGGGTCGCGTTCGCTGCGGCAAGGTCCGGACATGTGGCACGGGGCGAAGGGCGCGCTGGTGCCGCTGGTCTTCATCCTGCTGTGGAGTTCGTCGTTCATCAGCGCGCGAATCGGGCTCGCCTCGGTCTCGCCGTTGTATTTCGTCGCCGTGCGACAGGTGGCGGTCGCCGCCATCCTCGTGGTCGCGAGCCTGGCGCTGCGGCGCTCCTGGGCGTCGCTGCGGGGCACCTGGCACCATTGCGCGGTCGCCGGCGTGCTGATCAATGGCGTGACCCTGATGACCGCCCATGTCGGCATGGTGACGGTCGATGCCGCGCCAATGTCCCTGATGGGGGCGCTCAATCCGATTCTGACCGCCGCGCTCGCCGGCCCGCTGCTCGGCGAGCGGCTCGTGCCGCGGCAATGGCTCGGCACCGCGCTGGGGCTTGTCGGGGTGACGCTGGTGCTCGGCGTCAGTGCGCTGAGCAGCCGCACCGAGGTCGTCGGGCTTCTGCTCGGCGCCGGCGGCGTCGTCGGGCTGTGCGGCGGGACGCTGTACTTCGCGCGGTTCTGCCGCGGCGTGCCGTGGCTCGCCGGCCAGACCGTGCAGTTCATCGCGGCGGCCGTCGCCTGCGCGGCCGCGACCGCGCTGCTCGAGACCCCGCGGGCGACCTGGACCACAGGCGCGATCGGAGCGGTCGCGTGGAACATCGGCGCGATGTCGATCGGCGGCATGGGACTCTATTCCTACATGCTCGCCCGCGGGACCGCCGGACGGGTGACGGCGAGCTTCTATCTGGTCCCCGGGACGGTGGCGATCCTCGGCTGGATGATCCTGGGCGAGCATCTCTCGCTCCTGGCGATTCTCGGTTTCATCGTCGCCTCGGTCGGCGTCTGGCTGATGCGTCGCGCGCCCGCCGCCGCGGAGTGACCTGACTTCCGGCTCTCGCACCGACCCGCTTTCGTGGTAGATGAAGGGCGTACATCATCGAAAGACGAGGTTCGTGATGGCGCTCGATTCACTGGGATATATCGGCATTCGCGCCAAGACCCTGGACGACTGGCCGGCTTTCGCAACGCGCTATCTCGGCATGCAGCTGGTCGATCGCAGCCACGGCTCGCTCGCATTCCGCATGGACGATCGCAAGCAGCGCCTCGTCGTCGACGCCGACACGAGCGGCGAGGGCGCCGGGTTCTTCGGCTGGGAGGTCGCCGACGCGGCGGCGCTCGAGGCGTTTGCGGCGCGGCTCGAGCGCAACGGCGTTGCGGTCGCCCGCGGCTCGCGCGCGCTCGCCGGACAGCGGCGGGTCGCCGACCTGATCGTTCTCAGCGATCCCATCGGCAACCGCATCGAGGTCTTTCACGGGGCCGAGACCACCTCCGAGCCGTTCGTGCCGGGCCGTGCGATATCCGGTTTCCGCACCGGGCCGCTCGGCATGGGCCACGCGGTGCTCACCGTCGAGCGGGCCGACGACGTCATTCCGTTCTATCGCGACCTGCTCGGGTTCCGGCTGAGCGACTATGTGCTCGCGCCCTTCAAGGCATTCTTCTTCCACGTCAACCCGCGCCATCACAGCATCGCCTTCCTGGAGACCGGCCGCAACGGCCTGCATCATCTGATGATGGAGCTGTTCAGCCTGGACGACGTCGGCCAGGCCTACGATCTGGCGCTCGGCGAGGAGGGTCGCATCGGCGTGACGCTCGGCCGCCATACCAACGACGCCATGACGTCGTTCTATTCCTGGACGCCGTCCGGGTTCCTGGTCGAGTACGGCTGGGGCGGACGCTCGATCGAGCCGGCCACCTGGCAGCCGGGCGAGGTCGAGTACGGTCCGAGCCTGTGGGGCCACGATCGCGTG
>Ga0209415_10007911_pt1 | contig 18477 bp, 10 predicted proteins | sample PeaSoiSIISIP2007_FD_187696 | JGI IMG/M metagenome (GOLD analysis project Ga0209415, IMG submission 187696) | Peat soil microbial communities from Weissenstadt, Germany - SII-SIP-2007 (SPAdes) (version 2) | ecosystem: Environmental > Terrestrial > Soil > Wetlands > Peat | place: Germany...
CTCCGTCACAATCCCGTTTTCGCCACGGTCGGCTTATTGACGATCGCCATTGGAATTGGCGCTAACGCCGCCGTCTTCACCGTTGTGAACAGCGTGCTACTGAAACCGCTCCATTATCCCAAATCGGAAGAACTCGTGTCGTTGCACCAGATAGCTCCTGGCGCAGCAGGACTGGCCGATTTCGAAAATGGACTGCTTCTCTCGCCTTCGATGTATTTCACTTATGCTGAAAACAACCGGACTTTTCAGTCGTTAGGGGTGTGGGACACCGGAACGGCGAGCGTTACGGGACTGGCCGAACCGGAACAAGTGCGCGTGGTGGACGTAAGCGACGGAGTGCTGCAATCGTTGGATGTCGCGCCGGAAGTTGGTAGATGGTTCTCCGCAGCGGATCAGGTGCCGAACGGGCCGGCACGGGCGATGCTGAGCTATGGGTATTGGCAGAGCCGGTTTGGCGGGGACCGCTCCGCGATTGGGCGAAATATTCAGGTCGATTCGCGGCCGCTGGAGATTATTGGCGTGATGCCGCAAGGGTTTCGCTTTGTCGATACGGACTTCGATGTAATCAGGCCGTTTCAATTCGATCGCGGGAAATTGATTTTGGCGGGATTTGGGTTCCACGGCATCGCGCGATTGAAGCCGGGAGTACCTATTGCTCAAGCCAACGCGGACTTGACGCGGACGCTGCCGATCTGGATGGATTCGTTTTCGAACGGGCCGGGATCGGATCCGCATATTTACGAGACGTGGAAAATTACGCCGCTGATCCGGCCGTTGAAGCAGGAAGTCGCGGGAAATGTGAGCGAGGCGCTATGGGTGGTGATGGGAACGATTGGGCTGGTGATGCTGATCGCCTGCGCCAACGTGACGAATCTCCTGCTCGTAAAGGTCGAGTCCCGGCAACAGGAACTGGCGGTGCGTGCGGCGCTTGGCGCCGGCAGGCAGCGCATCATCAGTGGGTTATTGGTGGAAAGCGTGATGCTGGGGATGCTGGGTGGAATCGTTGGCCTTGGACTGGCTTACGCGGGCGTGCGTTTCCTTGCGTCGATTGGTCCGGCGAATTTGCCGCGCTTGAGCGAAATCTCCATGGATGCCAGGACACTGGGATTTGCATTTTCGATCTCGGTACTGTCGGGCCTGGTATTCGGATTGGTTCCAGCGCTTAAGTACGCTGGGCCGCGGGCTTCGATGGAACTGCGGAGCGCGGGGCGAACGATCAGTGTAAGCCGCGAGCGCCACCGCGCGCGGAATTTGCTGGTGGTAGGACAGGTGGCCATGGCGCTCGTTTTGCTGGTAAGCGCGGGGCTGATGATTCGCACGTTCCAGGCTCTGCGTGCTGTTGATCCGGGTTTTACGGATGCACGGCATCTGCAGGTGATGAGGATTTCTATTCCAGGCTTGCTGATCCCTGAAGCGGAGCGCGTGTCGAGAACGCAGAGCCAAATCCTGGACAAGCTATTCGCGATTCCAGGGGTGAAGTCGGCAGGGTTCGGAAGCGAGATGCCTATGGAGGGTTTCGACTCCGATTGGGACACGATTTTTATTGAAGGCAAAATCTATCCCCGAGGCGTGATTCCGCCGTTGCATTTTTACAAGCACGTTTCGCCTGGTTTCTTTGCCGCGGCCGGTACACGGCTCATCGCAGGGCGCGAACTGACTTGGGATGACGTGTACGGACTAAGGCCGGTGGTGATGGTCTCTGAGAATCTGGCGCGAGAAGAGTGGGGCACGCCGGCGAACGCGATTGGCAAACGATTGACGGAGGATCCCGGTCTGCCGTGGCGCGAGGTGATCGGCGTCATCCAGGACGTGCGTGAAAAGGGCGTGCAAGAGCAGGCAACCGAAATCGTGTACTGGCCGCCCATGGTCGAGAATCTTTTTGGGCGCGGGCCGGCGCAGCCGATTCGAGACGTTACGTTCGTGATTCGATGCGATCGCGCGGGCACGCAGAGTTTTTTGAATGAAGTGCGGCAGGTGGTGTGGTCCGTGAATTCAAATTTGCCGGTAGCGTCGGTGCGAACGATGGAGGATGTGTACGGGAAGTCCGTCGCGCGCACTTCCTTCACTCTCGTAATGCTCGGGATCGCAGGCGCGATGGCGCTTGCTTTGGGAATCATCGGCATCTATGGTGTGATCTCTTACACCGTGTCGCAACGCACGCGCGAAATCGGAATTCGTTTGGCGCTTGGGGCGCAAGGCGAAGACGTGGTCAGCATGGTTCTCAGGCAGGGCGCAAAGCTCGCACTTGTCGGAGTATGTATCGGAGTCGTCGCTGCCTTCGTATTAGCGCGCTTGATGACCAGTCTGCTTTTTGGAGTGACGGCCCACGATCCGCTGACATTTGCAGCGGTCGTCGCGCTGCTGATCTTGATCGCCCTCTTGGCCTGCTACATCCCGGCACGTCGCGCCATGAAGGTCGATCCGATGGTCGCCCTGCGTTACGAATGAGGACGCTCTGCGATGAGAGCCAACTCCGACCACGCGCTTGCCGGCATTGCAAGCATCTTAGCCTGAGGTGAATCTTGAACTGGGCGAAACAACTCTTCTCGCGCCGCCTCCTCTTCGACGATCTCTCCGAAGAGATGCAGCAACACCTCGAAGAAAAAATCAATTGCTACTGAGGCGGTTTCTTTTTGAAGAGGCCACCCAGCGCCTTCACAGCGTCCTCTGGAGCTTTCCCCGCGTCTTTTGCGCCGGTCGCGCCTAATCCACCCACGCAGCCCAGTTGCGATTTAAACATCCCCGCCGCGAGTCCACCGACGTCAGGAATGAACTTGGGATTTGCCGTGGTCCCTTGGATCTGGAACGGCACGGTTGTACCGCTCTTGCAGCCGCCTCCTCCCGTCGCTTTTCCAAGAAGGCCGCCAACGCTGGATACGGGGCTGGCAACCTCGCCGACGGCGCTCGTGAGTGTAGCGACCATTTTGAAATCGAGATTGTTCTTGGAGTCGACTGTACCCGCGCCGGACAGATTGCCGATAGAAGGCAGAACGGCAATGAAATTGTCGGCTTTCAGTCCCTCAGGCGACATACGCAGATCGGTCGTCAGTTTCTGAATCTCCAAATCCTTGCCGCTCTTGATCCCCGCGAGCGAGGCCACCGAACTCATCATGGATCCAAGATCAAAGCCCGCAAGCTTTCCGTTAAACAAACCGACATTGCCTGTAGTGACCAGTTTGTTGGTGGCGCCGGCTAGACTCAGATCGGCGTTGAGCGTTCCCGCTTGAAGTGATGCTCCCTTCGGAAGATTAATTCCAAGGGCCGGGAGAAACGCTTCGAGATCCTTTGCCGGCATGTCCTTGGCGTCGAGCTTGATATTGATGCTCGTGGCTTCGCCACCGGTTTCATAGGTGCCATGAAGTTGCGCGGCAGCGCTGCCGATTTTGAGAGTTGATGGCTCGAGGACACCGCTGTTCTTGTGCAGATTGTACTTCGTGTTGAAATCAACGGTGACGGGAACGCCGGAGGGAGAGCCGCCCGCAATCAGCATCGCCTTGGAGAGTTTCGCGGTGCCCTTGGTTTCCGCCTCTCCATTTTGCGACGCGAGATTGGCGCTGAGATCCAGGATGCCGCTCAGACCGGCGCTCGCATCGAGGAAGCCCGTCGAGACCAGATCGAGACCGCTCACATCGAGCTTGGCGTCGACAGGAGTGAGCGAGGCATCCGTCTCATCGATCGGTCCGGCAGTTCCATCGAGCTTGAATTTTCCGCCCGCGGGGAGGTCGGCCGTGACGGTGACAGGAAACTTGGAGGTCATGGAAAAGTTCGAGGCTACGACGTTTAGATGATCGTAGGTGCTGCGTTTTTGGTTGGCGGTGGAACCGACCGTGATGCGGCCGTCTTTCAAGGTGAATTTCTGCACGGAGAGATCGGCGGGCGAACTGGAACCCGACGCGGTCGGCTTTTGCGCGGACTTGGCGGCAGCTCCGCCGAGGGTGGAATAGTTCCACTGGCCCGCCGGATTGTGCAGAAGTATGACTTCGGGATTCTCGATGGTGATGCCCGTGACGTTGAGCGTCTTGCTGAAGATCAGGGGCATCAGTTCGACGCCAACTTTAAGCGACTTGGCGGTAAGGAATGGCGACCTACTGAACTTCGGATCATCCCCAATCGAAAGGTTTTCAGCCGTAAGTGATCCGCTAAGGAGCGAAAGACTCAGGTTTCCCAGCTCCACTTTGCGCCCAAGCGCTTGCGAAGCTTTTTCTTCGATGGTGGGACGGAACTTGTCGACGGGAATCAGAAACGGTGCGATGAAAAGGATGAGGATCAAGACGACCACGACGATGGCAACGATGCGAAGGGTTCGGTTCATGACTGCCTCCAAGACATGAGGGATGGTTGATGGATTGCCGTGATGATAGCACGGGAGCGGCGCAGCAATGCGGTGACCGAGGACACTCCCGACGACCCCTCAGGCCGCTAGCCTCGCAGGAACGCGAGAGCCGCTTTGATGAAGGGAGGTGTCTGCTCCAGAAAGATCGGACCGTGATTCCCGTTAGGCACCACCCAAAGAGCGGACTTCGCTATGGCTCTGTACATATCGATTGCCATCTCAATGGGATAGAGGAAGTCGCGGTCCCCATAAACGATCAACGTCGAAGCAGTGACTCTGGACAACAACGGAGGCGTAAAGTTCATGTCGTCGTAGCTGTCCGCCATTCCGCGCAGCCACTGCCAGATGGCCGTGACCTGCTCGTCGCCATGATAGTGGCGCTTCTTCATGCTCTCCCATTCAGCCGGAGTTTGGTTTTCCACCGGTACCTGCCGCATGATCGCGCGCGCCTGCTCGGGAAAATACATGGTCGAGCTGACGACAATCATGGTCTGTATCCGCTCCGGCTGCAGAGTGGCCATGTGCAGAAGGATGTTACCTCCCATGCTAAGGCCAATCGCTTTACATTTGGCTATGCCGAGACTGTCTAGCAGCGCCAGCGTGTCCAGCGCGCATTGTCGGTGCGTGATCGTTCTAACAGGGTTCGTCGAGCGGCCGTGGCCCCGTGCGTCGGGCATGATGAGCTTGTATTCCCCCGCGAATTCCTCCCGGCCAGCGTGCACCCAATCCGCGTGCGATCCGCCCCCACCGTGTAAAAGCAGCAGAGGTTCGCCTGTGCCCCGCGTCTCGTAATAGAGATCGATACCGTTGACCTGCAAGGTGTGCGCCGTGTTTTCAACTGGAGTTTGAGACACCCGGAGAATCCTCTCAAAATTGGGATTTCCCCCGTGAAGGGAACGAACAGAGAATACCACTTCTGACTAACGCGGAAGCGAGTCCCCTACTCAGACGGCATGTGCAGTGCGCGGAGATCTGGACATGCGGGCGCAAGAGTGGAGTGGAGCCGGACTTAAATCGGAGCACTTGGGTCGGGTGCCTTTGGAGTAGTGACAAGGTCGAGGTGCGCAGCAGGCCCCAGGAATGAGTGTCGCCAAGGAAGATTCCCGAGTATCGGAAAACGCATGATAAGATGCCGCGATGAAAAACCCAACCAAGGCTTTGCTGGCAACGGCGATGCTCTTCCTGCTGGGTCGCGCCACGATTGCCCAAACTCAGCCGGACCGCGCCAACCTGCCCGACGCGCCCGCGCCGAAGCAGGACCAGGCAAACCCACCGCAGAACCCCGACAAGAACGTCTGGCAGACGCCAATGGGGTTGATCACAAGAAAGTCGTATTTTTATCCAGAGTTGGCCACTTCGCCTGGTTCGCTGAGTTCGCTGCAAAAATTTGAGCTGTTCCTGGACAAGAGCATCTCCCCTCCGCAAATCTTGAGCTCTGCGGCCGCGGCCGGAATCAGCCAGGCGCGAGACACTCTCCCCGGTTACGGGCAAGGCGGTGATGGCTACGCAAAGCGCTTTGGATCCTCCATGGCTACAGGTGCCTCCAGCCATTTCTTTGGAACGTTTTTGCTGCCTGCGATTCTCCACGATGATCCCCGATACTTTGTGAAGCTGCATGCCGGGTTTAAAGCGCGGGTCGCCTACGCGCTGCGCCGCGCGGTCGTGATTCGCAAGGATGACGGAAGAGAAACCTTCAATGTGCCGGGGATTGTGGGGCCGCTGCTTGCGGAGGGTCTGGCAAACACCTATCTTCCGGATTCGGAGAGAACTGCAGGAAAGACGTTTGAGCGCTACGGCATTCGCATCGGCTTCAGCGCCGCGAACAACCTGTTGAAGGAATATTGGCCGTCAATTTTCAAAAAGCTTCGAATCGACAAAGTAGCTCCCGGATTTGGACCTGATAAGCCGCAACGAACGGCTCCAGGTGGCCCGCCGAATTGATTCGCGGCAACGGTCCACCAAGGGGCCACTCCGCAGCGGGCTGGGAACGTATTACAATGGGGAACAGCGGGGCTGTAGCTCAGATGGATAGAGCATCGGTTTCCTAAACCGGTTGTCGGGAGTTCGAACCTCCCCAGCCCCACCAGATTTTTCCCAATTTGAAGCCTCAGAAATAATTAACGCGTGCTGTTACAAAACCGTGTTCTACGTCACAGCGAAAGTGGCAAAATGCTGGTAATAAATCTCTGCATTTGGGTGATTGATCGATTCCGAGGCAGAGCGGGTGGTGAACAAGTGACTATCGGCGAGGATCCCGATGAATGAAGCACTGAACGTTCACAGGCTGCATTTCGCCTTTACCGTAACTTTCCACTACATTTTTCCGCAACTCACTATGGGGCTCGCCCTGCTCCTCCTCTATCTGAAAACCAAAGCGCTCCGCACCGGCGACGAGCACTACAACCGCTCCGCTCGTTTTTGGGCGCGCATCTTCGGCATCAATTTTGCCCTCGGCGTCGTCACCGGCATTCCCATGGAGTTTCAGTTCGGCACCAACTGGGCGGCCTTCTCCAAAGCCGCCGGCGGCGTCATTGGCCAAACTCTCGCCATGGAAGGCGTCTTCTCCTTTTTCCTCGAGTCCAGCTTCCTCGGCCTTTTCTTATTCGGCGAGAAAAAGCTCGGCCGCGTCGGCCATTGGTGGGCCGCGTTTCTCGTTTGGCTGGGTTCGTGGCTCTCCGGTTTTCTGATTGTGGCTACCGACGCATGGATGCAGCACCCCACCGGCTATCGCTTGGGTGCGAACGGCCAGATCGAACTCGCCAGCTTCTGGGGACTCATCCTCAACAAATGGGCGCTTTGGCAATACGCGCACACCATGCTCGGCGCCGTGCAAACGGGCTGCTTCGTAATGGCCGCGGTCGGCGCCTTTTATCTGCTCACCAGCCGCAATGAATCCTACGGGCGAACGTTCGTGAAAGGTGGCGTCCTCGTAGGTGTCGTCGCCTCACTCTTGCAACTCTTCCCCAGTGGCGACGCTCAAGGAAAAATGATTGCAGAAAATCAGCCCGTCACTCTGGCGGCGATGGAAGGCTTGTTCGAAACGCAGGAAGGCGCGCCCCTCGCGGTCCTCGGCCAACCCGATGTGAAAAATCGCAAGCTGGACAATCCCCTCATCGTTCCGAACATGCTGAGTTTCTTGACCTACAAAAATTGGAGCGCCAATGTCCGTGGCCTCGCTTCCTTCCCCGAAGATCAATGGCCCGATCAGATTTCCTTGCTCTACTTCAGCTATCACGTCATGGTCGGCCTCGGAACAATCTTCATCGCTGTGATGCTTGTGGCCGCTTTTTTGATGTGGCGCGGAAAGCTCTACGAATCGCGTTGGATGCTGTGGCTCCTTATGCTCTGCGTTCCTTTGCCCTACATCGCCAACACCGCCGGCTGGATGACCGCCGAGCTTGGCCGCCAACCCTGGCTCATCTACGGTTTGATGCGCACCGCGCACGGCGTTTCTCCACGCGTCGGCGCCGGCAACGCCTGGTTCACCCTGATTGGATTCATGGGTATGTACACGGTCCTCGCGATTCTCTGGCTCTTCCTGATTTACCGCGAGATTGAAGAAGGTCCCGGCCCCGACGACGAAGATTCGCGCACAGAAGCCCGAATTTCCGTCGCGGCCGATTGAGAGAGGAGAGCGAGATGGGAACAATCTGGTTCTGCCTCGTAGCGATCATGATCGCGATGTACGTATTGCTCGACGGCTTTGATCTCGGCGCGGGTGCCATCCACTTGCTCGTTGCCAAAACCGATTTCGAGCGCCGGCAAGTCTTCGCAAGCATCGGACCGGTATGGGACGGTAATGAAGTTTGGCTGCTTGCCGCCGGCGGCGTTCTTTACTTCGCGTTTCCCGCCCTCTACGCCAGCGGCTTCAGCGGATTCTATCTCCCTCTGATGATGGTCCTCTGGCTTTTGATCCTTCGCGGCTCCTCGATCGAATTTCGCAACCATGTAAAGAGCGCCGTCTGGGTTCCGCTCTGGGATTTTCTTTTCTGCGCTTCGAGCCTGCTGCTGGCCGTATTTTACGGCGCAGCGCTCGCCAACGTCGTGCGCGGCGTTCCTCTCGACGCCAGCGGCTATTTCTTCGAACCACTCTGGACGAATTTTCGCCTCGGCGACGAAACCGGCATTCTCGATTGGTACACAATTTTGGTCGGCGTCCTGGCTCTTCTGGTCTTGATGATGCATGGTGCCCTGTGGGTGCAGCTGAAAACCAACGGCCCTGTAAACGAACGCGCACGAAAGCTCTGCTGGCGCGTTTGGTGGGGCGTCCTCGCACTGACTGCCATCGTAACGGCCGCTTCCTTTCAAGTGCAGCCGCAAATCAAAGTGAATTTTGCGACCTGGCCTTTGGGACTCGTCTTGCCACTGCTAGCCGTCGCAGGCCTGGCCGGTGTTGCCTTCGAATTGCGAAAACGCCAAGAGCGTAAGGCTTTTTTTGCTTCGTGCCTCTATATCGTTGGCATGCTCACCAGCGTCGTCTTCGGCGTCTATCCCATGGTTCTTCCCGCCCGCAATCCGGTCTATTCGCTTACCGTTGCAACGGCCCAAGCCGGCTCCTACGGCCTAAAAGTCGGACTCATCTGGTGGATTATCGGCATGGTTCTTGCCGCAGGTTACTTCACTTTCGTCTATCGCTCCTTTGCCGGCAAAGTCGAAGTAGAAAGCGATTCAGCCGGGCACTGATCTTCCTCACAACCGAACCCCGCGTAAACTAAAACACAGAGCCAGATGTGCGGGTTGACGCCTCCAATGCGCCGGCGTACTTTGATGTAAGGCAATGAGCGACATTCTTTCAGTTCGAATCCGCCCGCTTGCAGCAAGCGCGTTCGCGCTTGTCACTGTCCTAGCTTTGCTGCTCGCACCCGTCTGTGCTCCTCTCTGCGCCGCAAGCAGTTGTTCCCCTGGCGCCACGAAAGACCAATGCCACGAGACAGCGTCCAGCGCCGCCGCGACGCACAACGTTCTTGCCCCCCACAAGATCTGCGGCAATACGGATTTCTCGGCCGTGCTCTCAAACCCAGACGAGCAAGCATCCTTACAGCGCAACGCGCGGCGCGTCGCTGCCTCTTCTCCCCTTATCCGCCCCGCCGAGCGAGAAGCAGCAACCTCGCCGATTCTACTGGTCCGCTGGGGAGAGCATTTGGTTCCCATCGCGCCGCCCAGTTCCCTTCTACTGACCACCACTCTGCGCATCTGAAGTTCTCTTTCGCATCCATCACGTAACACAGTTCCTTTGTTTCGAGGCGTGGACCTCTCGTGTCCGCGTCAAGCAAAACGGTGTGGAAGAACAATTTTGGGAGGCGGGAAATGAGCGGCGATCGTAGAAGATTTTTTCAGGACGCGGCGTTTTTCGGCGCTGGATTTTTGGGATTGGCGGAAGCCTTGCGCGGCAACACGCAAGCCAGCGACCCGAAAACGGCTCGCGCCATCGAGCAGGGCCGCCACCACAGCCCCTACGGCAATCACAAGAAGAAAGAACCGCCCGCGCCCACGGGCCCCGATCCTTATTTACGCATGACCACGCCCGACCTGCCGGATCTCCCGCATGAAATGGATGGCCCCGTAAAAGTCTTCCATCTCATCGCCGAGCCGGTAAAGCGCAAAATCGCCCCATTCAAAACCATCGACGCCTGGGGCTACAACGGATCCTGCCCCGGCCCCACGCTTCAAGTCCAGCAAGGCGAACGCGTCCGCATTATTTTCGAAAATCGCCTCCCCGAATCCACGTCCATTCACTGGCACGGCCTCGAAGTCCCCATCGAACAGGACGGCGTCCCCTGGATCAGCCAAAAGCCCATCGCTCCCGGCGAAAAATACACCTATGATTTTACCGTCCATCAGGAAGGCACATTTTTCTATCACTCGCACGGCGCCATGCAGGAAATGATGGGCATGATCGGTTTTTTCGTCGCGCATCCCGAAAGAAGTTACAAGCCCCACGCCGATCATGATTTTGGCGTGATCTTGCAGGAATGGGCGATCCTGCCGAACAACACCGTGCCGAACACCTCAGCCATGGAATACAACTGGCTAACCTTCAACGGCGTCTCCGCCCCCGCCATCACTCCCATGATCGCCCGCCTCGGCAGCCGCGTCCGTCTCCGTATCATTAATATGGGGATGGACCACCATCCCATTCACCTCCACGGCAATCAATTCGTCCTGACCGGCACCGAAGGCGGCCGCGCGCCCGAATCCACCTGGTATCCCATGAACACCGTTCTCGTCGGCGTCGCGCAGGCGCGCGTCGTCGAGTTCGACGCCAAATATCCCGGCTCCTGGATGGTCCATTGCCACCTTCCCCACCACATGATGAACAACATGATGGACCTCCTCCGCGACCGCGCCATTGAAACCGCCAACACCACCGACGCCAAAGCGCTCAGCCAAATGGAAACGCTCGCGAAAAGCGTCCCGTTCGAACACGTTCATCACTCCCCCATCGCGGAAAACGCAAACAGCGTCCCTGGCTTCCCGCAAGATGCCTTCATGGAAATGGGCATGGATGACGCCGTGGAAAAACCCGAGACGCACGGCCTGCCGCCCAATTGGAGCGCAGGAATGATGGGCATGATGACCCTCGTCCGCGTCCTCCCCGACAAGGAATACGAAGAAATGATGCACCGCATAAAACGCCCCGCCACTCCGGAGCAAAAGGAGCACCGCCATGAGTCGTAACCTCCTCTTCTCTGTGCTCCCTGCGTCCTCTGTGCACTCTGTGTTGAAATCCCCCTTTGCCCATTCACTGGCTGTGGTCATCGTCGCAGTACTTTTCAATTCGACGATGCAGGTGCCCGCCGTCTGCGCTCAAGACAGAACTCCGCCAATGCCCATGCCCATGAACCAACAAATGTCTCACCACCACGGCGACGTCCCGCTAGTCGCTCCGCAATATCCCCGCATGGGCCGCGCCCAAGAAAACACAGCCGGTCCACTCGTCACACTCGAGCAAGTTGAAAAAATGGCCACCGAGACCAATCCAACATTGCGCCAGGCCGAAGCCGAAATCCGTGCTGCCAAAGCTCGCCAACAGCAGGCAGGCATCTACCCGAATCCGACCGTCGGCTACACCGGCGATGAAATCCGCGGAGGCTCCGTCGGCGGAGGCAAGCAAGGCTTTTTCGTCCAGCAAACCATTGTGACCGCAGGGAAACTCGGCAAGAGCCGCGAAGTGTTTGGCGCGGAAGCCAAACTCGCCGATATCGAAGCGCAGGAGCAGCGCACTCGCGTCACCACCGCTGTAAAAATGGCATTCCTCCGCGTCCTAGCCGCCCAGGAATGGCTCGAAGCTCGCCGCGACCTCGCCAAAATCGCGGAAGACAGCGCGCAAACGCAAAAAGAATTGATGAACACCGGCCAGGCCGACGAATCCGAGGTCCTCGAAGCGCAAGTCGAAGCGCAGCGAATGCGTATGGCTGCGCGCATGCAAGAAAACACGCTACGCGAAGAGTGGCGTTCGCTGGCCGCCGTAATCGGACAGCCTTCCTTGCCCTTGGCAACGGTGTCAGGCGATCTCGAACACGGCTGGCCGGAACTTAACGAAGAAGAAGCCGTCGAAACCATCGCGAAACAAAGCCCTGCCGTGGAAATCGCCCAAGTGGCTACGGGGCGAGCGCAAGCAGTGCTAGCTCGGGCACAACGCGAACCCATTCCGGACCTCTTATTGCGCGCCGGAATGGAATACAACCACGAAACTCTTGGAACCGTTCCCTGGGCCAAAGGCTGGGAAGGCATCGCCGAAGCGAGTGTCGAGATCCCCATTTTCAATCGTAACCAAGGCAACATCGGCGCCGCTCGCGCGGATTTGGATCGTTCGGAGCAAGAAAAGACCCGCATAGCGCTTACCTTGCGAGAGCGTGCCGCCACCGTCGTCGATGAATACGCCAACGCCAAATTGATGGCCGTGGAATATCGCGACGAAATTCTGCCGCATGCCAAGAAAGCCTACAGCCTGCTCGTCGACAAGTACGGACAGATGCTCGCGTCCTATCCCCGCGTGCTCGAATCGCAGCGCAAACTCTACGAACTCCAGATCGAATACATCGCCGCTCTCGAAGGCGTCTGGACCAACGGCCTCGCCCTGCAAGGTTACTTGCTGACCGACGGTCTCGAAGCTCCCGCACGCCCCGGCGAAGTCGACCGCCCCATCCGCGAAACCAACGTCCCCATGCCGGAGCGCAACATGTCCCCCGGCGAAGCCATCCCTCGCCCATAACATGGAGTGCGGCGGCTCTGCCGCCGCTTTCTCCCCCATCTCTCTGCAGGGGAGGGCCTTGCCCCTCCCTCTCATGAGTCACCAGTCACCACCACCGTGTCGAGTCCGCAACACTAGTACCCCAGTAGCGTTGACCTACCTAAAATTGAGTGGGTACTGTCAGCATTGGGCGCCCGGGTGTCAGCAAACGTGTTTCCGTTAGTTGCGGAGCACGAACGCGAACACAACTTGAAGGCATTCCTCCGGCTGGCAGGCCTGGCAGGGGCCGCATTCCCCTTTGGCAGAGGGGGAAACTCAGCGTCCACGCAAGGGACTAACAAGCAGAGCCGGCAAGCAGTGATTTGACGAGTGGAAAGTCGAACAAAGCAATGACAACAAGTTTAAAGGCCGGACGTTACGAAATTATCGGTGAACTGGGCCGCGGCGCTATGGGTGTGGTTTACAAGGCGACCGACCCGGTCATCGGGCGGACCGTCGCCGTAAAAACCATCAAATTGAGCGAAGAAGGTACCGGCCTGTCGCGCCCTGAACTGCTGACGCGGTTTCAAACGGAGGCGCGCGCGGCTGGACTCCTGACTCACCCGAACATCGTTGTGGTATTCGACGCCGGCGAAGAAGACGGCCTCTACTACATCACCATGGAGCTCGTGGAAGGCAAGAGTCTGCAGGCGCATCTGGATGGGCAGGTGGCCTTTGCGCTGCCTCGCGTCCTGCGCATCATGGAGCAAACCTGCAGCGCCCTTCAGTTTGCGCACGAGCGCAACGTCGTCCACCGAGACATCAAGCCGGCCAACATTATGCTGACTGCCGACGACACGGTGAAAGTCACCGACTTCGGCACCGCTAAAATTTTGCAGTTCGGCACCATGCAACAAACCGCCCACGTAATGGGCACGCCGAGCTACATGTCGCCTGAACAGGTGAAAGGCCGCGCTGTCGATGGCCGCAGCGATATTTTTTCACTGGGCGTTCTGCTCTACGAAATGGTCACTGGCGAAAAACCCTTTCCCGGCCAGAACATCACCACGGTCATCTACAAAATCGTCAACGAAGAGCCGGTTCCCCCGCGCCAAATTGATCCCACGATTCATGCGGGCATCAACGCAGTCGTGATGAAGGCGCTGGCCAAGGAGCCGGAAGCGCGCTACCAGAGCTGCCGCGAAATGCTCGAGGATTTGCGGAATTACCGCACCATCGCTCCTGGCGCGAGTCCCGACAAAACCATGGTTTCGGCTGGACCTGGCGCGTTGGGCGCGCCGAATGCGACTCTGCCGATCGGTGGAGCCGGAATGGGCCCGCAAGGTGGGCGCAGCTTCCACCCGGAAGATCCCATGACCGTGGCCACTACTCGATCTCTGAATGCGAGAGCGGCGAGTCCCACGCAAACGCCCACGGTCCGCCGTACTGGGCCTATTCCTCCGTTCAAGCCCGTGGAAGAGCCGAAGAAGAAAAGCTTCATCGGAACCATTTTCATTGCGCTTCTGCTGATCGGCGTGATCGTCTATGGAGCGCAGAAATTGCGGCCAGTGCTCGAAGAAGCGCGCAAAATCAACGCCGCGCAAAAGCACCCGGAGACGGATGCAGCAACCCAATCAACACCGGCAGACGGTACAACAAACAATCCTTCCGCAAATGCGGCCGGTACCGAAACACCGCCGCCTGTGGTTCCCGAAACCACCGTGGAAAAGAAACCCGTCGAGCCTCCAGCGGAGAAGCCGCTACCGAAGAAGGCCGAGCCCGTAGTGAGCGCGGCGGCGGCGGAGTACAAAGGGCGGATTGAAGAAGCCATCTCCGGAAAAGGTTTGAATGGCCGAGCCAAAGTGCAGGCGATTGGCAATACGCTGATTTTGGCTGGCAAACTTCGCCCCGCGGAACATGGAGCCCTTTTGAAGTTTTTGCGCGATGCGCCTGCCAGCGTGCGCGTGGTGGACCATATTGAGTACGAAGACGCCCCGGTGGCGGACAACGGGCATGATGTAGAAGGCGCACATCCCACTCCTAAGAATGGGCAGGGCGCAATCCACGTTGTCTCGGACCTGGTTGGCGCGACGGCCGTTTTGCGCGGACCTGCGGGACGCGTCGTCAATCAATGCCAGACGCCGTGCAGCTTCAATGATCTGAATCCCGGCCAGTACAGCCTGGCAGTGGAAAAAGAAGGCTACCAGCCGATGCAGACGGCGCTGCAAGTGAAGTCTGGAAGCGTCGTAGATCAGAAAGCCACGTTGGAATCGCTCTCGAAAGGCCTGCTGCTTACCAGCAAGCCCGCGGGCGCGGATGTGTTCATCAATGGCGCCAAACAGTCTGGGCAAACGCCACTGACATTGCCGCTCGCACCTGGCTCCTACAACCTGGTTTTGCGCATGCCAGGATATGATGCGTACGCCACCAGCGTACAAGTGAAAGACAATATCCAGACGCAACTGCTCGACGTGCCTCTGAAAGAAAAATCCACGGTGAGAGTGGCCTGGGCCGAGGTGGAAACCAACCCCAAGGGCGCCGAGATTTTTGTGGATGGGACCACGACCGGTCAGAAGACCCCGGCCCGCGTGCAAGTGCCCGCTGGCCTGCATACCGTAATGGTGAAACTGGACGGCTACCAGCAGGTTAGGAGAACCATCCAGGCGACCGAAGGTGGCACGGTCAACATCACCAACGTGACGCTCAACCCCAAATAGTGCGTTTAGGGCCTATAGTAGGTCTATTAAAGGCCTCGGACCCGCCGCCGAAGGCCGCCTTGGGCTAGGTTCCTGCCTACTAACAACGTAACCTTTTGTAACGGGCCCCCTGGTTTGGTTCTAGAACTCTGGAATCAACCCACTCAAAACAAACAGCTTAGCTACGGATCCTTGGGGCAGGCAGCGTGCTTGCTTTATGGCTAAGGGTACCCTGCCCTCGCGCCGATGGTTTACCGGGGAACGGTCGGGCAGGCGGTATTTAACCGGCTGGTTAAATGCGGGCCTGAATCGAGTTTGTCGAAAGCAAGAGGGGAACACTTTGGTACTTCGGGCCATCATGCCGGTTGAGGAGCAGCGCTACGAGGTGGAAGCGCGCCCTGAAGCCGAGCCGCGAGCGCGCAATGCGGCGCGACCGCTTGCTGGATCGGTTCTAGAAGCGAACACGCCGACTCCAGATGCGCGGACGGCGGGCTTGATCCATTCGCTGCGGTGCCTTCATCTGCTGTTCCGTTCGGAACGGCTCTACGACAGAAACCATCCTCGGCGGCTGCAAAGTTTGGACGCTTGCTACGAGACACTGCACGACCTCGCGGGCGCGCTGAACGGGATTGAAATCCATATCGAGCGCGGCGGGCTGGTTGTGCCGAAGCTCAGCGACGCGCATTTGCCGGATTCTCGCGGCGAAATGCAATCGCTCGCGCAGGATTTGCAACGCGCCGGAATTCAATCGCTGGCAATCGCAAGACAATTTCATGTAGGCGAACTGGACACGCTCGCGCAACTCTTCAAGGCATCGTTGCTAAGATCGGAAGAGTCGATTAAGCGCGGGGGAAGCTCTTGGTGGGCCGCGCGGTTTTTGGAGAATCGCGTGGAAGGGATTTCGGTCAACACACAAACGGAACGTAAAGTGGATACGGTGCTCGCCAGCTTGATGGGCGCGCTCGTGGCGTATGGCGGAAATTCGCCGCGCGAGGTCAATGAAACTCCCATTCTGCGGCCTGAGGTTGACGATCTGGCCGGCGCGCTGCGATTGATTGGGCGTTTGACGCCCCCTCTGGAAGCGGCGCGAGGGCTTTCGCCGGAAGAAGCGGCGCGGGCCATTCATGGCGCGATGGAAGATGCGAGCCGCGAGACGGTGCGCATGCTGCTCGGCTCGATTTCGCAATATGCGCCGCGCGAGGGCGAACGGCCGCAGCCTTATTTGCTGAGACTTTCGGAAAGTTTGATTCTCGAGTTTCTTGGCGCTGAATTCGCCGCCGGGACGCTTCGGGCCGACTTGGTGCGGCAGACATTCCATCGTTTGAGCGATGTTCTGGTTTCTTCGGGCGGATATACGGGCCCGCACTCTTCGCAACATTTGACGCTGCTGGCGACGGCTTGGGCAAGCGACAAGCACCGCGAAGAAATTGTTGAGAAATTCTGGCTGGAACTTCCTCCGCGGGAAAAGTCCGTGGTGCTGCGCGGGCCGGATGTTTGGTGCGTACCGGTGGTGGCGCTGAAACGGACCCTTGGACAGTTGGCGGAAACGGGAGCGGACGCTCCTCGGCGCGAGGCGCGAAATATTCTGCTGAATTATTTGCGGCGCGTGGAAAACCAAAATGTGAACGCGCGGCGCGCGGTGGCGGCGGGCATCAACGAGATGACGCCGATCATCGAATCGCTTTGGCCCAATCAATTGCCCGAGGATTTGAGCCGCGGAACGATGAAGGCGCTGGAGCACGAAACGATTCCGGAAACGGCGGCGCTGCTGGCGGCGTTCCTGGAGACGCTGGGACGTGTAGCTGTCATTCGCGGCGATTACGCGGGATTTGAAAACATTTTGATTGGCCTGGAGCGCGCGCCGAGAGACAAAGAACACGACCATGTGGCTGCGCTGGCCCACCGGCTTGTGGCGCAGGACCGTTGGCTGCTGCTGGTGGATGCGGCGCTGGCGAATCGGCCGCTCGACCAAGTGTTGCCGCGGCTTTTGCAGCGCGACCCGGAGAGATTGCTGGATAGGTTGACGCTGCTTTTGACGGAACCGCGTGGCGCGGAAATGGTGGCAGCGATGGCACGGCTGCTGCGGACGATTGGCGTGCCAGTGTTGAACCTGCTCGAGACGAGGCTGTATGAAGCTCGGAGACAGCGCGTCAGCGCCGCGATTAAATTGCTGGCGGCTGCAGACCCGGAGCGTTTGCTGCGCGGGTTGGCGCGGGCGCTGGCGAGTTGGGAATGGAATTTGCAGGATTTGGCGGTGAGCGAACTTTCGCGGCCGGCGAATGCGGGTTCGTCGCAGGCTGCGGCGTTTGTGTTTTCCGCAGTGCTGGCGGATGCTCATCCGCTGGTTGTGCCGATGATGATCGACCAGATCGGCTTGGCGCAGGAGACGACGGCTGTGCCCCAGTTGATGGAGATTGCGGCGGGCGAACATGAAGTGCTTCGCGATCTGTTTGTGCGCATCAAGGCGATTGAAGCGATTGGGCGCATGCGCGCGGTAGAAGCCTCGGAATTGCTGCGCATGCTGGCGGAAGGGCGCGAAGGACTGGCGTTCGCGGAGCCTTCGGGATTGCGCGCGGCAGCAGAAGATGCGTTGGCGATGATTGAGAACCGGCCGTCTTCGGCACGGGCACGAGCCGCGTTTGAAACGGCGCCTGCAACGAATGGAAATTATGTTGTGCCGCGCAGGTATGTGCGCGTGCCGCTGGAGTCGCCGCTGCGTGCGCAGATTGACGGGTCGCAGGCGGGACTGGCGCGCGTGAAGACGATCAGCCTGGGCGGAGCGTATCTGGAATCGCCGAAGAAACTGTCCGTGGGAGACTCCATCAAATTGGAAGTGCGCTCGGGGCTGCGCAAGATTCACTTTACGGCGGTGGTGCGAAACCTCGGACCGGATGGCAGCGGAGTCGAGTTCGTACACATGAAGGATGAAGATCGCGAAAAGCTGCGCAAGCTGGTGCAACGCCACTTGCAGTTTTAAGGTGGTTGTTTCCCCCTGAATTTGGGCTGTTTTCCCATAAGTGTTCATTCTAAAGATAGATAAAGTCGTTTGTTTTGAACACTTATGTAAGTGTTCATTCTAAAGAGACTTACTGGGATTTCCTGCACCAGAATTGCGCAAAATCGGAGATTTGAGGTGTAAGTCATTGCATGCAAATGGCTTATTGGCATGGCACTTTTGCTGTGAAATGACATATGCTAGAATAGTGTCATAATTAGGAGACAGTGTCATGGAGCTAAAAGCGCGGATGCGGGTGAATGAAAACGGACGGGTGGTA
>Ga0209415_10007912_pt1 | contig 18476 bp, 16 predicted proteins | sample PeaSoiSIISIP2007_FD_187696 | JGI IMG/M metagenome (GOLD analysis project Ga0209415, IMG submission 187696) | Peat soil microbial communities from Weissenstadt, Germany - SII-SIP-2007 (SPAdes) (version 2) | ecosystem: Environmental > Terrestrial > Soil > Wetlands > Peat | place: Germany...
AATAACCCTCAAAACCCCTGCTGCACGGTAGCGAGCGGCGCTGATCTGAATGCGCTGGCCGACCTGGTGCGCGATCGACCGATCACGATACTGTCGGACGAAGTTTACGAGCACGTGATCTTCGACGGACGGCGCCATGCATCGGTGCTGGCGCACGCCGAGCTGCGCCGTCGTAGCTTCGTGGTGTTCTCGTTCGGCAAGACCCTGCACGCCACGGGCTGGCGTACCGGCTATTGCGTTGCTCCGCCGGATATGACGCGCGAATTGCGCAAGGTCCATCAATTCAACACCTTCAGCATCGTCGCTCCGTTGCAATATGCGATCGCGCGCTACGTCGCGACCTGCCCGGAGAGCTGGCAAGGGCTGGCGGCGTTCTTCGAGGCCAAGCGGAATCTGCTGATTGAATTGCTGCAGGGATCGGGTTTTCGACCGATCAAGGCCGCCGGCACGTATTTTCAATTGGTGGATTACGGCGCGATCAGCCAAAAACTCGACGTCGATTTCGCCGATCAACTGATACGCGAAGCTAAAATCGCGACGATCCCGCTGTCGCCTTTTTATGCCCATGCCCCGCGCATGACCTTGCTGCGTGTTTGCATCGCGAAGCGCGACGAGACCATCCGCGCTGCCGCGGAGCGGCTCGCTGCATTTAGCGCGAATTCCCTCAACTCGGCTTCCTAAAGAGTGATGATGGCGCCGACGACGCGCCCGAATTCCAGCGGCGTCCGTCCGTCAGCTGCGAGTCTGCCCGCTGCCGCGCACGACGTATTTGTAGCTGGTCAACTGCTCGACGCCGACCGGCCCGCGCGCATGAAATTTATCGGTACTGATGCCGATCTCCGCGCCCATTCCGAATTCTCCGCCGTCGGCGAACTGCGTGGAGGCGTTATGCAACACGATCGCGCTGTCGACTCTGTCGAGAAAGCGTTCGGCGGTTGCGGCATTGGCGGTCACGATCGAATCCGTATGGCGCGAGCCGTAATGCTCGATGTGCGCGATTGCCGCGTCGACGCCGTCGACGACGCGTACGGCAATGATGGCGTCGAGATATTCGGTGTACCAATCCTGTTCGGTCGCCGGCTTGACGCGCGCATCGGTCTGCCGCGTCGCCTCGTCGCCGCGGACTTCGCAGCCGGCATCGAGCAAGGTTGCGACCAAGGCTGCGAGCTGCGCGACGGCGCCGCGATCGACCAATAGCGTCTCGGCGGCGCCGCAGACACCGGTGCGCCGCATTTTCGCATTCAAGACGATGCGCTTCGCCATCTCAGGATCCGCATCGCGATCGACGTAGACATGGCAGACGCCGTCGAGATGCCCGATGACCGGCACGCGCGCCTCCTTTTTGACGCGCTCGATGAGCCCTCTGCCGCCGCGCGGCACGATCACGTCGATGCTGTCCGTCATCTCGGCGAGCATGAAACCCACGGCTGCGCGATCCGTCGTGGGCACGAGTTGAATGCAGCTCTTCGGCAGACCCGCGACCTCCAATCCGTGCTCCATGCAGTCGTGAATCGCCAGGTTCGAGCGCATGCTCTCCGATCCGCCGCGCAAAATCACGGCGTTGCTGGATTTCAAGCACAAGGCCCCGGCATCGGCGGTCACGTTCGGGCGACTCTCGTAAATGATGCCGACGACGCCCAGCGGAACGCGGCGGCGCTGAATGACGAGCCCGTTCGGACGCGTCCACTCGGCCAGCAGCGTGCCGATCGGATCGGCGAGGCGGACGATCTCCTCGAGGCTGTCGGCCATCGCAAGCACGCGCTTCTCATCGAGCCGCAAGCGGTCGAGCAGCGGTCCCGACACGGCGCCTGCGCCCGCACCTGCGCCCGCACCCGCACCTGCGGCCCCGGCCGCGCTCGGAGATGCGCCGGCGGCGGCCTCGTGCAGATCGCGTTCGTTGGCGGCCAGAATCCGATGCCGATGCGCGCGCAAGGCCGCGGCGGCCGCTAGTAGCGCGCGATTCTTGAGCTCGGTCGGCGCTACGCTGAGCCGCTGCGCCGCGGCTCGCGCGGCCTGGCCGATTTCGCGCATGAGATCCGCAATGGGCCGCTCGAGGCTTGCGCGCCGGTCGTGCGTCGTTGGTTCATCGATGCTCATAGGCTCTTGACCAACACCAGGTCATCCCGGTGCACGATTTCATCTCGACCGCGAAACCCGAGCACTTTTTCGATGTCGGCCGATTTGCGCCCCATGATCCGCGCGGCGTCGGCATCCGAGTAGGCGCAAATGCCGCGCGCCACCTCGAAGCCGTCGGGCCCGATGATCCTGACCGCATCGCCGCGTTCGAAACGCCCTGCGGCGCGCACCACGCCGGCGGGCAGCAGACTCTTGCCGCGCATTAATGCGCGCACTGCGCCCTCATCGATGGCGATCTCACCGGCCGGTTTGAGCGCTCCGGCGATCCATTGCTTGCGTGTGGCCACCGGCGTCGAGGAAGGCACGAACCAGGTGCAGCGAGCGCCCTCTTCGATACGCCGCAGCGGGTGCTGATGCGCCCCTTTGGAAATGCACAAATGGCAGCCCGCGCCGACGGCGATTTTGGCGGCCGCGATTTTAGTTTGCATGCCGCCCGAGCCCATCGCACTGCCGGCACCACCCGCCATGGCCTCGATTTCCGGCGTGATCTCCAGAACCTCCGGGATGAACTCGGCGTCCGGATGATCGTTCGGATTGGCGCTATAGAGCCCGTCGATATCCGACAACAGCACCAGACAGTCGGCGCCGGCCATCTGTGCGACTCGCGCGGCCAGACGGTCGTTGTCTCCGTAGCGAATTTCGGCGGTTGCGACCGTGTCGTTCTCATTGATGACCGGTACCGCGCCCAGCGACAACAGCGTATTCAGGGTCCCGCGGGCATTCAAATAGCGGCGGCGCTGCTCCGTGTCGCCGAGCGTCAATAGGATTTGCGCGACGGTGATCGAATGCGCGTCCAGGAGTTCTTTGTAGGCATGGGCCAGGCGAATCTGGCCGACGGCGGCCGCGGCCTGACTTTCCTCCAGTTTCAACTTGCCGGCGCGCAGGCCCAGGTGGCGGCGACCGAGCGCGATCGCCCCGGAAGACACCAAAATCACCTCTTGGCCGCGTTTGTGCAGCCGCGCTACGTCAGCGGCGAAGCTTTCCAGCCAGGCGCGGTTCATGCGACCCTTGTCCGCGTCGACCAACAGGGCCGATCCCACCTTTACGACCACGCGTTTCGCGAGAGTCAAGGGCTTTGCGGTGGCTTTGCGGTCGGCGAGGTTCATACCCAGACAATATTAGCGCCTGCGCAATACATTGGTCGCGGGCATTTACTTGGCTTGGCAGCCTCCCCTAATATTCGCGTCTCGATACCGCGAAGCATATTTAAAGAAGGACGAACGCCGTGGGCAGAGAGTACGAACCGACCGTCGGACAGTGGTACGAGGACCTGGAGAACGAGGAAACATTCCAGGTGCTCAAAGTGGACGAAGATCGCGAAATCGTCGAAATACAGCACCTGGACGGCGACGTCGAAGAATTGGATGTCGACGGCTGGGCCGAACTCGACCTCGAGTTGAGCGAAGAGCCGGAAGGCTGGTCGGGCTCCAAAGCGGAAAAAGACGCTGAAGACGACGAGGACGACGATTGGGACGACGAGGATGAGGACGACGAGGACGATGACGACCTGGACGATGCCGAAGAGGATCGCGAAGAATATTGACCCGTCGCGCGGCCTAAACCCGGCGCGGCATCGTCACACGCGCTCCAGCCACCCGTGACGGTCCTTGCTCTCGCCCTGCTGGATCGACACCAGCTGCGCGCGCAGCGCTTGGGTCAATGGACCCACTTGGCCGTTGCCTACCCGGAATTCTTGGCCCCGGTGGATCAATGTTCCCACGCCCGCCAGCACCGCCGCGGTACCCGAAAGCGCCGCTTCGCCCCCCTTGACCCACTCGAGCATCTCGCCGACATCGAACACACGCTCGGTGACCGCATACCCCGCATCGCGGGCCAGCGTCAGCAATGAATCGCGGGTCACGCCATGCAGGAACGTCGTATCGAGACCGCGTGTCAGCAACTGCCCGTCCCGAATCAACAAGAAATTGGCCGCGCCGGTCTCTTGCACTTGACCCCCGGGACAAAACAACACCTGGTCGGCCTGATACTTCGCCCGTGCGGCGAGCGTGGGACCCATGGCGGCCGCGTAATTGCCGCCGGTCTTGACCATGCCCAGATGCGCCGCGCAGCGCGTGTTTTGATCATCGACGAGAATGCGCAGCGGCTTCATGCCGCCGGCAAAGTAGTCCCAGACCGGGCTTGCGAGCACGAGCAGCGTAGCCTCGCCAGGCGGCGTCGCCGCGGCGCCGATATTGGCGGTCGTGCCGAATAAAATCGGCCGCAGATACAGCGCTCCCGGCGCCTCGGGAACCGCCTCCCGACAGCGCGCGATGACGGCCTTGACCATCGTGGCGAGCTGCCCGGCATCGGGCTCGGGCAGCACGAGCTGATGCGCGCTGTTGAGCATTCTCGCGATGTGCCGATCCATGCGAAACACGTGCACCGAGCCGTCTTTCCAGCGGAACGCCTTGAAGCCTTCGAAACACGTGCTCGCGTAATGCAGAACGTGCGCAGCCGGGCTGATTTCGATAGGGCCGACCGGCTTGATCTGGTGCTCACCCCATTGCCCGTCCTGGTACTGCGCAACGGCCATGTGCGAAGCAAGGACGGTACCGAAGGCCGGTCGTTGCGGTTGTACGGACATAATATTTCTACCCTTCGATGAAGATAAGCGGTGGCGACAGTTTAGGGCAAGCGGACCGTCGCGCCAATCGTGCGCCGCGCCGCCACGATGGTCATGTCGGTGATTCTTGCACAGCGCGTAAGGAAGCGACAAACCGCTGTATGCGCACGCAAGCGTCGTCGAGAACCGCCGGGTCGGCGCCGAAGAAGACGCGCACGAAGCCTTGAGTCCCGGAGCCGAACGCGCCGCCGTCGAGCACGGAGACCCGCTCGGATTGGTAGAGTCCGCGCATGAATTCATAGCCAGAGAGGCCCGTGCGCCGCACGTCGACCAGCATGAACATGCCGGCGTCCGGCACGAAACATTCGATCGCGGGTATGCCCTGCAATCCCGCGAGCAGCAAATCGCGGCGAGCCGCGCAATAGTCGCGCATCGCCGCTTCCGCGTCCGCCGCCATGCCGAGCGCGGTCACCGCCGCCTCCTGGATGAAGCCGGGCAGCCCGAACAGCATGCACATGATCAAGGATTCCACATGGGTGACGAGTTTGCGCGGACCCACGAGCCAGCCGCAGCGCCATCCGGTCATCGCATGCGTTTTCGAGAGACTGCTGATCGTGACGACTTGCTCGGGTAAGCGCGCAGCGAGTCCGGGCACGCGCCCGCCGGGCGCGATACCGGCGTAGACCTCATCGGCGACGATCCACAGCGAATGGCGTCGCGCCAGCGCAGCGATCACGTCCAGATCCGCCTCGCTCAAAATCACACCGCTGGGATTATTGGGTGTCGCAAAGAAGATTGCGCGGGTACGCGCCGTGACCGCGGATTCGAGCGCTACGGCGTCGAGCCGAAAATGCTTCGATGCCGGCATCGGCACACGCACCAAGCGCGCGCCGGAGACCTCGATCGTCGCCGGATAGGTGGGATAGAGCGGCTCGAGCGCGATGACCTCGTCGCCGGGTCCCGCGAGACACATCGACGCGCCGAACAAGGCATTCTGCGCACCTGACATGAACAAGATATTGTCTACGCTCACGGACTGCCCCGTGCGCGCGATATGCAACGCGGCAATCGCCTCGCGCAAGGCGTTGCGACCCGGCAGCGCCGTGTAGTGGGTATCACCGCCGCGCATGCATTCGATCGCCCGCGCAACGACGGGTGCCGGCGTGTCGAGATCGGGATCGCCGACGCTCAACAAAATCACGTCTTCGCCGCGCTCGAGTGCGAGTCGCGCCTCGTAATGCGTCTGCCACGCATCGGAGCCCTCGCCCGCGATGCGCTTGACCAAAGCCGAATATTCCATGCCCCGCAACTCCTCGTGAAATGCCCGCGCGCCTTGTATCATGCAAGGCAGGCTCGCATATTTTCTCGATACTAGCCTAGGTTTGCGTTGCGCGGTTCTTCGATAAAGGCCCTCATGGCGATCACGGTCGGAAACTATCTCGTCGATTTGCTGGCAGCGAACGATATCGACACCGTATTTGGAATTCCCGGCGTCCATACCTTGGAACTGTATCGCGGGCTCGCGGCCAACAAGCTGCGCCACGTGCTCGTGCGCCATGAACAAGGCGCCGGTTTCGCTGCGGACGGATATGCACGCATCAGCGGCCGCGCGGCTGCGGCGTTCGTGATTTCGGGGCCCGGGTTCACCAATATTTTGACCGCCGTCGGCCAGGCCTATTCGGACTCCGTTCCGCTGCTCGTGATCGCGAGCACGCCGGTGCGTGCTTCCTTGGGCAAGCAGTGGGGCGTCTTGCATGAAATGAAAGCGCAGGAGGCGGTAGCTGCAGGCATTTTCGGCATCGTTCGCACGGCCGGCGCGGCGGCGGACGTCCGCGATCATCTGCGCGCCTGCCTCGCAAGCTTGCGCGTCGGCAGACCGCGCCCGGCTTATCTCGGGATACCGCTCGATCTGCTCGCCGAGCTCACCGATCTGCGCGCGGCGCGCTTCACGAGCGTGGCATCACGCCCGGACGCGGCACCTGCGCAAATCGAAGCCGCGGTTCGCTTGCTGGCCGGCGCGCAACGACCTTTGATCGTCGCCGGCGGCGGTGCACGCGGCGCCGCTGCGGAGCTGCGGCTGCTCGTCGAGAGGCTTGATGCGCTGATCGTGACGACCGCGGCCGGCAAGGGCGTGCTGCCCGAGGATCACGCCGCGAATCTGGGTGCCTCGCTGCCCTACGCGCAAACGCAAGCGCTGGCGGCCAGCGCCGATGTGATTCTCGCCGTGGGCACGGAACTCGGCGAAACCGACGTTTATTCAGCGTTGAAACTGCCGCTGAGCGGGCGCCTGATTCGCATCGACATCGATGCGGCCAAACTTGCCGACCACTACAGCGCCGAGGTGCCCCTATGGGGCGACGCGCGCAGCAGTTTGGCGGCGATCACGCGCGGCCTGGCGAGGCGCTCGGGCTGGCGCACCGAGATCGGCGGCACCGGGAGCACTCGCGCGGCGATCCACGGCTCGTTCGGTGCGTCGGCGCGCGCGCAATGGGCGGCGCTGCGGGCGATACGCGCGGCGCTCGGCGCCGATGGCGTCGTATTCAGCGACATGACGCAAATCGCCTACCTCGGCAACTACGCGTATCCGGCCGACGCGCCGGACCGCTGGATGCACCCTTCCGGGTATGGGACCTTGGGCTACGCGTTGCCGGCTGCACTCGGTGCAAAGATCGCGGCCCCGGCGCGCCCGGTGCTCGCGCTGGCCGGCGATTTCGGTCTGCAGTTCACGATCAATGAACTAATCACCGCGGTCGAGCAGCGCGTAGCACTGCCGATCGTCGTCTGGAACAATTCGGCGCTGGGCCAGATCCGCGACGACATGATCGCGGCCGGCATTCCACCGCTCGGCGTGGTTGGGCGCAACCCGGATTTCCAGGCGCTCTTCAATGCCTATGGCGCCCCCGCCGTGCGCGCGCAGGACCCGAAGGCGCTGGAAAATGCGATCCGCGGCGCGCTCAATTTTGCCGGCCCCACTCTCATCGAAATTATCGATAAAGACTTTCTCGCCGCATCAACCCTGGGGAGCTCAATATGAATAAAACTACAATTCTCGTTGCGACGGCCGCGCTCTGCGTATCGACGGCGCCTGCGTGGGCCGGCGAACAGGTCAAAGTCGTCGAACACCCGATCAACGAAACCACGGTGGATATCGGCGCGAAAGGCGATTCGGTCGGCGACCTGCTGACATTCGCCAATCCGGTCTTCAATGCCGCCAACACGACGCAGATCGGCAGCGATCAGGGATACTGCGTGCGGGTCGTCGTCGGCAAGAGCTGGGAATGCATTTGGACGATATTATTGAAGAGCGGCCACATCACGGTCGAGGGGCCGTTCTTCGACGAAGGCGATTCCGTGTTCGCGATCACGGGCGGAACCGGCAAGTACGCGGGCGCCAAAGGCTCGATGAAGCTGCATCCGCGCGATGCGACGCCGACCGGCTACGATTTCACTTACACACTGAAGTGAGCGCAACGCATGGACTACACCGCCGCTGACTGTCTGCGCGCCCGCAAGGATTTCCCGGCCTTACACCGGGTGGGCGACGGTCCCGCGCTCGCGTTCTTGGACGGCCCCGGCGGCAGCCAGGTCCCGCTGCCCGTCATTGCGGCGATTCAAGACGTCTACGCGACCTGCAACGTCAATACGCATGGCAATTTCCCGCCGTCGCGCGAGGTCGACCGGCGCATGGACCAAGCGCGGCGGACCGTCGCCGAGTTCCTCGGCGCCGCGGATCCGGCGTGCATTTCGTTCGGCCAGAATATGACGACGCTGAATTTTTCGTTGAGCGCCGCGATCGGCCGCACGCTGCAAGCCGGCGACGAAATTCTGATCACGCAGCTCGATCACGAAGCGAACCGCGGTCCGTGGCTGCGCCTCGGGGCTCAAGGCATCGTTATCCAAGAGGTGCGCTTGCTGCCGTCCGGCGAGTTGGACCTCTCCGACATGGCCGCGAAGATCACGGCGCGCACCAAGGTGTTCGCGTTGGGTGCTTCGTCGAATGCGCTCGGAACCGTCAACGATATCGCATTGGCGCGCCGTTTGACGCGCCAAGTCGGCGCCCTATTGGTGCTCGACGCGGTACATTACGCGCCGCACTTTCTCGTCGACGTCGAGGCGCTCGGCGTCGATTTTCTGCTATGTTCTGCGTATAAATTTTACGGCCCGCACGTCGGAATTCTGTACTCGGCCCCGGGCGCGCTCGAGCGCTTGCCGACCGATCGCTTAAGCACGCAGGACGCGGCGGCGCCGTTTCGGATCGAGACCGGCACCCTGAACCATGCGGCGATCCATGGCGTACGCGCGGCGATCGAATATCTTGCGAGCTGGGGACGCGGCACCAGTTTGCGCGAACGCCTCGTCGAGGCGATCAATGGAATTTCCGCTTACGAACACGGCTTGGCGCGTTATTATCATGATGCGGTGGGACGTATACCCGGCGTCCGTGTTTGGGGACCCGGCTTCGCGTCCCGCGCCCGCGCACCGACGGTATCGATCACGCTGGCCGATCGATGCGCCGGCGAGATCGCCGCCGCACTCGGCGAACGCGGAATTTGCGTCTGGGACGGAGACTTCTACGCGGCGCGCGCGGTGGAGACATTGGGTCTCGCCGATCGGGGCGGCTTGCTGCGCACGGGGATTTCAATGTACAGCACGCGCGAGGAAATAGAGCGCCTGCTCGCGGGCCTTGATGAACTCGCCATGGATCGTGTAAATATCGCAATGCGTAGGTAGTGCGGCGCTTGTGTTTATACTGGGGGTAGCCGGCGCATTCAGGGTCGAATCCGCTGGGGCAGAAAAATACTTCTGATCGTGTGGGAAGACGTTGATGGTACTCAGTAAAACCACTTATTACGCGGATTTTGTGCTTTATCCGCCCGCGATCTTAGGCCTAGCCGCGGCCGGTCTGGTCGGCGCGGATTGGCGAGCCGCCGGGGTTTGGTTAGGCGCTGCGCTCGCCGGATTCGTGTTTTGGACCTTCCTGGAATATTTGCTGCACCGCGTTGCGTTGCATTACATGCCGTACTTCTCGCCGATGCATACCGTGCATCATGCGGCACCGCTGTCCTATGTCGGGACGCCGACCTGGGTGAGTTTCGGCGTTTGGGCAACGTTCATATTTGCGCCCGCGTGGCGGCTGGGCGGCCTCGTGATTGCGACCGGGCTAACCGGTGGCATCATGCTCGGCTATTTCTGGTATGGACTCGTGCATCATCTGATCCATCATCGGCGCAATACGCCGTCCGGGGCCTATTTCAACGGTTTGCGGACCTGGCATATGCGTCACCACTATTGGCCAAAACAAGGCAATTTTGGTGTCACCACATCGCTGTGGGACCATGTCTTCGGGACGGTCATCCGTCCGACGCACGCCAAACCCGGTTGACGCCGGCACTGTTGAATTGGCGATTAATGCCCATACCTAGCCAGGGCCGGGAACGTCGGCTTATTGGGAGTATTTTTGTGGTTAAACAGCTATTTGCCTTGACACTGTTGTCGGCTGCGGTCGCCTTTTCGGCCCCCGTGCTCGCCGACAATGATCCGACCATGCAGCAGGTCTACGACACGGCGAAGGCCGGTCATGTGGCTCAGGCGCAGCAAATGATCGATCAGGTGTTGCGCGATCATCCACGCAGCGCGAAGGCGCACTATGTGGCTGCCGAACTCGACGCCAAGCAGGGCAACTTCGCTGCGGCGCGCACCGAGTTGAACCAGGCCCAACAGATCGAACCGGGCTTGGCGTTCGCGAAGCCGGAATCGGTTGAGGCGCTCAAGGCCGAGCTCGGCCTAAACCATGCGCGCGGCACGGTATTGACACCGGTCGGCGAGACCCATTCATTTCCGTGGGCCGCTGTTTTGCTCCTTGTCGGCGTGATCGCTATCGTTTGGATGGTGCTGCGCCGTCGCAGCGCCCCGATGCAGTACTCGGGCCAATATCCCGGCGGCATGCCGGTCGGCGCGCCCCCCGGGCCCTATGGTTACGGCGGTCCCGGCGCCATGCCGATGGGCGGCGGCGGCATCGGCTCGGGCATCGCCGGCGGACTCGCCTCGGGCCTCGCGGTAGGCGCCGGTGTCGTGGCCGGAGAAGAATTGGCGCATCACTTTTTGGATGGTGAGCGTCATGAAGGAGTCGCAGCGGCGCCGCCGGCTCCCGTGGAAACGCCGTCGAATCAAGACATGGGCGGGTCCGACTTCGGCGTCAACGAGCCGGACTCCTGGGATGATTCGAGTTCAGGATCCGGCGGCGGCGGCGACGACTGGAGCTGAGCCTTGAGCGCCGCCGCGGGGGCGGCAGGCGAGATTAGGATAATGATCCATCGCAGTTTCCTGCGGCCGAGCGGACGCTAGACTGACCAGTGCGGATTCTTGCTGGTGGGACGCGATGGCAATGTTGGGCAGACTAGAGATACCGGAGCACTATCCGCCCGCAACGCCGTCCCCGGCCTCGACGCCCCCGACGTCGAGGCCGGATTTATCGGTCGTCGCGTTGCGCAACGCCATGGAGCCGTTTTGCCGCAAGCGCAATGCCTATGCGCTGACGCTGTTGATGTTCGACTTGAGTTTGTTCGCGCTCGGTCAATGGCTCGCATTGACTGCGACGAGCGCTTGGGCAATGGCACTCGGTGGGTTGCTGAGCTGGTCTGCGATCGTTCGCCTGTTCGTGATCGGACACGATGCCTGCCACCAGGCGCTGACCAGCAATCGGAATTTGAATGATGTCGTCGGACGCATCGCGTTCCTGGTTTCCTTGACTCCGTTTTCCCTTTGGCGCGTGGGGCACAACATCGTGCATCACGGCTTCAATAATCTGCGCGGACGGGATTTCATCTGGGAACCGAAACAAGCGCAGGAATATCTCGCGCTGCCGCGATGGCGCCGCGCCGTCGAACGCGTCTATCGCGGAGCGCTCGGACCCGCGCTGTATTATTTCGTCGAGATCTGGTGGAAACGGCTGTTTTTTCCGAATCGCCGCAACATGCCCGCCTCGCGCCTGGAATTCACCCGGGATTCCTGTCTGGCGGCGGCGGCGGCCGTTGCCTGGATCGGCGGCATCTATTGGTACGCGCATGCGCACGGGAGGCCTTTCTGGATCTCGCTCATCGTCGCCTGCCTACTGCCGTTCGTACTCTGGAATTGGACCGTGGGCTTGGTCGTGTACCTGCATCACACGCATCCGGAACTGCGCTGGTATGCGCAGCGCAGCGAGTGGCAGCAGGATGCGGCGCAAGTATCGGCAACCGCGCATGTGCTGGTTCCCGCCGCTGTCGGCATCTGGATGCATCACATCATGGAGCATCCGGCGCATCACCTGAATTCGACGATACCGCTCTACAATCTAAAAGCCGCGCAGCGCCGCCTCTATGAGCTGGGTGCCGCTTGCAAGCGCATGCCGTTCACGCTCGCGCATTACTTGGACTGTGTGCGGACCTGCAAATTGTACGATTACACCACCAACTCTTGGATTCCATTCCCCAACCGCTGAGGCTCAAGCGGCCGGCGAGAACAGTGCGCGCTCGCCGTCGATTCGCCGATTGCGCTGCGAGAAGTCGCTGCGCCAATGGGCTCCACGGCTCTCTTCACGCCGCAATGCCGCGCCGATCATTGCCGCGGCAAGCGTCAAGCGCTGCCTCAGGATCAACTGTTGCGGCGGCAGATCGGTCGTGAGGCAGTTGAGCTCCGACAGCGCGCGCTTGAGTTCCAGCGCGTCGCGCACCGGACCCATCGCGTGCCACATCAAGCGGCGCAAATGCCGCCATTCGGACTGCCGCGCATCGAAGGGCGCCGCCGAGATGTCTGCATCGAATCGAGAGCGACGATCGCGATAACTCTCAGCGGCTATGGCCCTGCCGGCCGCATTGCCGATGACGACCGCCTCCAGCAGGGAGTTGCTGGCCAAGCGGTTTGCGCCATGCAGGCCGGTATATGCGACCTCGCCGGCCGCCCATAAGCCCGGAATGCTGGTCCGACCCTGTTCATCGACGACGATGCCGCCCATATGGAAGTGGGCCGCACAGGTCACCGGGATCGGCGTCACTGCAGGATCGATGCCCTGTGCGAGGCAGGCCGCGAGCGCCGCCGGAAATGCCTCGCCTAGCCGAGAAGCGAAAATCGCCCTGGCGTCCAGCACGACTTGTGCACCGTGCTGCTGGCGCTCCCAGACGGCTCGCGCCACGATGTCGCGCGGCGCAAGGTCGCCGCGTGCATCGATCTCGGGCATGAATCGACGCCCCATTGCGATCAGCGCGGCACCCGCACCGCGCAGCGCCTCGGTGAGCAGCGGCAGCGGGTCGAGTTCGCAGCGTAATGCCGTGGGATGAAATTGCACGAATTCCAATCCTGCGACGCGTGCGCCGCGCGCGATCGCCATCGCGAGACCATCGCCCGCCGCGCCGTGTGCATTGGTCGTCGCGGCGAACAATTGACCGACGCCGCCGGTGGCCAAGACGGTTTCCGCAGCGTGGACCCTTACCAATGCGCCGTTCGCGCGCAGCGCCAGCACACCGCCGATGCCCCGATCGCCGTGCAGCAGCGATACGGCGGTTGCATCCTCTCGAAATTCGATGTGCTCGCTCGCGCGTGCGCGCGCGAGCAATGCGCGGTGGATCGCCGCTCCGGTGCGATCGCCGTCGGCGTGCAGGATGCGCGCCAGCCCGTGGCCGGCCTCCCGGTGCAGATCCCAGCCGCCGTGCAAACCGTCGAAGCGCACGCCGGCGCGCTCGAGAAACTCGATCGCCTCGGCTGCGGTACCGATGATGACGCCGGCGATACGCTCGCTGCCCGAATGATCTGCCGCGCGGATCGTGTCGGCGACATGCAATGCGACGGAGTCTTCGGCGGCGACCGGCGCGGCGATACCGCCTTTGGCGAGTTCCGTGCACGACGCCTCCGCCTCTCCCGGAGCGAGCAGCAACACGCGGCGCGGCGCGGCGCTGAGCGCGGCGCACAGCCCGGCCGCGCCGGCACCGACAATGACGATGTCTGTTGCGCAGCGGTCCATCGGCGTTTCGCGCGTTTCGATGCTACAGCGCCAGCATGCGCGTGACCGCACGGCGCGCGCGCCCTGCGATCTCGGTGTCGATCTCGATTTCGTTGCAGCCATCCTCGAGCACGCGCGCCACGCCACCGAGCGTAATGGACTTCATGAAGATGCACAGATTGCAGGGCTTCAAGAATTCGATATCGGGATGCTCGAGAAAGATGTTGTCGGCCATCGAACATTCGGTCAGCAGCAGCACCTTGCGCGGTCGCTTCTCGCGCAAATATCGCGCCATTGCCGCGGTCGAACCGACGAAATCGGCAGCGATTTGGACATCGACGGGACACTCCGGGTGCGCGAGCACCACGGCATCATGATCTTCGCGGTATGCGGCGATATCGGTGCCGGAATACCTCGCATGCACGTCGCATTGTCCATCCGAACTCAAGACTTCGATGCCGGTCGAACGTGCGACATACCCGGCCAGATGCTGGTCCGGCAGCATGATCAGCCGAGACACCCCGAAGGAGCGGGCGACGGCGATCGCATTCGCCGAGGTACAGCAGATGTCGGCTTCCGCCTTGACTTCCGCCGATGTATTTACGTACGCGACTATGGGTAAACCCGGATACGACCGGCGCATCATCCGCACATATTCTGCATCTATCGAATCGGCCAACGAGCATCGTGCATTCATGTTGGGCAGCAGCACTCGCTTGTCGGGGCAGAGCAGTTTGACCGTTTCGGCCATGAAATGGACTCCGCATACGACGATGGTGCGCGCCGCGCATTGAGTCGCGTAGCGCGCCATGGCGAGTGAATCGCCGACGAAATCGGCAATGCCGGCGGTAATCAGCGGCACCTGATAATTGTGAGCCACGACCACGGCGTCGCGCTCCGCTTTGAGGTCGATGATGCATTCCAGCATGGGCAAGTTGAGCACGATCTCCGCCTCGGGCATCAGCCGAGCGAGGCGCGCATTGACCTCTTGCGCGAGGATCTGCGGGTTGGCCCATCGTGCTTCAGGGGCGTTTGACAGCGAAACGCGCATCGGGGGGTTCATAGATTCAGCCTACTACGGTGACTCGTTTGATATCTGATCTAGATCAGATTTCGGTGTTCTTCGAGGCTCGCGCCGGCCGCAGAATAAGCGGCTTTACGCTTGAGCGCACCGCACATGCATGAAGCCAAGCGTATTGGATGCGAGTTGTGCGGGTTATGGAAGATCTGCTTTCCGGGCCGGGTTGCGAGCTCGAGCGAGCGGCGCCTCAACGGCCTGCTGATACGGCGCATGCGCGTGCCTCGCGGCAAGGCACTGTATCGATCCGGAGACAAGGTCGAGTCTTTTTACATGATCCGCAGCGGCTGCATAAAAGAACTCGATGATTCGACGGGGCGCCAGGGAGCGCTGATCAATTTCGCGTTGCCCGGAGAAATGTTGAGTCTGCAAAGCTTGGGATCCGCCTTCAGCAACACGACCAGCATCGCGGTCGAGCCGTCCTTCATCTGCGTCGTGCCATGGAGCGCCTTCAATCAGCTGTGCACGGAATCGCCGCGAGTGGCCGCCGAGTTCATTCGATTGATCGCCAAAGCCGGAACCGCCGCGCGCGATTTGCTGACGCTGATTCGCGACAAGGAGGCGCTCGAGCGCGTCTCCGGATTCCTGTTGAATGTTTCGGGACGTCTGCAGGCGAGCGGTTCACGCGGGCGCGAGTTCCGGCTCGCGATGAATCGCGACGACATCGCCAATTATCTCGGCTTGAGGAGCGAAACGGTGAGCCGCTGTTTCACGGAGCTCGCGCGGCGCCAGTTGATCAAAGTGCAAGCCAAACGCGTGAATATTCTGCAAACGAATGAGCTGCGCAAGGTATTTTTGAGTGCTTGAATCCGCGCCCGACTATGGCGTCCCGCTCTTGTAGACCACGCCTGCTTTCATGACGAAGGCGACGTGCTGCAATAGCTTCACGTCCTTGAGCGGATCGCCGCTGACCGCAATGACATCGGCCCACTTACCGGGCTCCAACGCTCCCACTTTATCCGACCAGCCCATCAGATCGGCGGCATTCACCGTGCCGGCTTGAATGGCCTCCAGCGGCGACATGCCGAATTGATCGACGTAGACATCGAATTCATGGGCATTCAAGCCGTGCGGGTAAACCGCGGCATCGGTGCCGAGCGCGACTTTGACGTGGGCCTTGATGGCCTTCTTCGCATTGGCTTTCTCCACGGCGCTGACGTCGCGCATCTTCTGCGCGTAGAACGGCGGCAATTTGCCGAATTGCTGCATCCAATCGATCAGATAGGCCGTCGGCACGAAATAGGTGCCGTGCGCCTTCATCGCGGTGATGTCCTCGTCGGTCATGTACGAACCATGTTCGATCGAGTCCACGCCGGCTTGGGTCGCCCACAGTATGCCCTGAGCCCCGTGCGCGTGGGCGGCGACCTTGCGGCCGAGCCGGTGCGCGTCGGCGACGATGGCCTTCAATTCCTCCAGCGTATATTGCGATGCCTGCGGATCATCACCCTTCGAGAGCACGCCGCCGGTCGCGCAAATCTTGATGACGTCCGCGCCGTATTTGATGGTCTCGCGTACCTTGTGCTGAACGGCGTCGACACCGTCCGCGACGCCGGTTGCCTGAACATGGTATTGAAAGGGCAGCAGATTGTCGTCGCAGTGACCTCCGGTGATGCCGAGCGGCGGGCCGCTGACCTGCATGTGCGGACCTTCGATCAAATCCGCATTGATGGCATCGCGCAGATCCACGTCCGCATAGCCTTCGGCGCCGACATTGCGGACCGTCGTGAAGCCCGCCTGCAGCGTGACTTTGGCATTATGGGCACCGATCAGCGCGCTCTGTGCGATGCTGGTCGACAACTCGTGATAGGGATCGAAGTTGGTGTCCATCGTCAGGTGCGTGTGGACGTCGATGAGTCCCGGCAGCACCGTCATGCCGCGCAAATCGATCTCGCGGTCGGTCGCTTGCCGCGGCGTATCGGCGGTCGCGGCGATGGCGCTGATCAACCCGCCGGTGACGATGATCGTTTGATCGGCCGTCTCTTTGCCGCTGTGCGTATCGAGGACGACGCCTGCGCGTATCAGGATTCGCGTCGCGGGCGCCGCTTCATCGGCGGCGGCACGCTCGGCGGACCATTGGAACAGCAACAACGATAGCGACAATGCCAGAAAACCCGGCCGCGTGACGACGTGCATGAAACAACCCCCGATCAATTATTGTATCGGGCGATTCTATCAGGCATTGACACAGCCGACTCAGCGCGCGCGATGCACCGCGACGGCGACTGCTTCGTGCAATGCTTCCATGCCGAAGGAGACGTCGTGCAAGACGCCGTTGACGAAAAAACTGGGCGTCGCACGCAGATGACTGCGCCGGCCGCCGGCCTCGCTCTCACGGACTTTCTGCAGATAAATGTGATCGCCCATTTCGGCCGTGTAGCGGATCGGATCCAGACCTAAGTCCGCGGCGTAATGCATCAAGTCCTTCTCTCGTAAATGCGCTTGGTGTTGAAACAACAAGTCATGCATCGGCCAGAATTTTCCCTGCGCGGCGGCGGCCTCCGCGGCCTCGGCGGCCAGCAGCGCCTGCGGATGCGCATCTTCGAGCGGGAAATGCCGATAAATAAAACGAATCCTGTTGGGGTAGCGTTCGATCAGAAGCGCCGGCGTCGGTGCGGCGAGCTTGCAGCCGGGACAGGCGTAATCCCCATATTCGACGATCGTGACCTGCGCATGCTCGGAGCCTAGTGAATGGTCCGTCGGGCGAGGAGGCACGGCCAAAGTGATCGGCGGCTCGGCATGCTTGATCATGAAATGGCACTCCTTCAGCTTAAGATGATTTTCGGCTGCGCGGACAGTCCCTCTACAATAAGCTTATTGACCCGGCGCACATAGCTCGCGGGATCGTCCAATTCGGCGCCTTCGGCGAGCAAGGCTTGGTCATACAGGACCGCCGCAAGTTCGGCAAATCCGGTTTCGTCGTCGGTAGCCTTGAGTCGCTCGATCAAGGGATGCTTCGGATTGATCTCCAAGGCCGGCAAGGTCGCGAACGGATTGTTCTGACCCGCCTGCTTGAGTATCCGCCCCATGCGCAGCGACATGCCGAACTCGCCCGCGACCAGAACCGCCGGCGATTCGGTGAGTCGGGCGGAAAGGCGCGCGCCCTCGATCTTGCCGGCGAGCGCCTTCTCGAGTCGCGACAGCGTGTTTTTGTAGTCAGACTGCGCGGTTTCTTGTTCCGGCGTGCGTATCGCCGATGCGGTGTCTGCCGCCGCGCTCGAGGCGCTCGCGAGCGGCTTGCCCTCGAATTCGTGCAAATGGTTCGCGACCCACTCGTCGATGCGATCGGTCAGCAGCAGCACCTCGACGCCCTTGGCGCGCAAGCCCTCCAAGTGCGGGCTATTGCGGGCGGCGCCGAGCGTATCGGCGGTCAGATAATAAATCGATTTTTGATCCGACTTCATGCGCGACAGGTAATCGGCCAGCGTTACCGAGGGCGCATCGCCCTCCACTGCGGTCGAATGGAAGCGCAGCAGCGCCGCAATGCGCGCCTTTTGGCCCGCATCGTCGATGACGCCTTCCTTGAGCACGACGCCGAACGTTTTCCAAAACTCGGCGTACCCCTCGGGCTTGCTCGTCGCGAGATCCTCGAGTAGATCCAGAGTGCGCTTGACCAGCGCGGACTTGATCTTCTCGACGGTCCGGTTGTTCTGCAGCAGCTCGCGCGAGACATTCAGCGGCAGGTCGGCCGAATCGACGAGGCCGCGCATGAAGCGCAGATACGGCGG
>Ga0209415_10007913_pt1 | contig 18476 bp, 17 predicted proteins | sample PeaSoiSIISIP2007_FD_187696 | JGI IMG/M metagenome (GOLD analysis project Ga0209415, IMG submission 187696) | Peat soil microbial communities from Weissenstadt, Germany - SII-SIP-2007 (SPAdes) (version 2) | ecosystem: Environmental > Terrestrial > Soil > Wetlands > Peat | place: Germany...
ATCGGACAGGGTTTCGTGCTGACCACGCCGCTTCAGCTCGTGCTCATGCTCTCGCGCGTGGTGAACGGCGGCAAGGCGGTGGTTCCGCGCATCGTGCGCAAGCCGCCCGAGGTCGGCCTCATCCAGGCGAGCCTCGCGGACGGCGAGCCGCCGCCCTCGCTCGGCATTTCGGACGCCTCGCTCCAGGTCCTCTTGAGCGGCATGAACGCGGTGGTCAACGAGGGCGGCACCGCGCACGGCGCCCGCATCGCGCAGCCCGGCATGGAGATGGGCGGCAAGTCCGGCACCTCGCAAGTGCGCCGCATCAGCGCCGCCGAGCGCGAGCACAAGAAGCGCGGACCCGAGGACCGGCCCTGGCGCGAGCGCGATAACGCGCTTTTCATTGCGTACGCCCCCGTTTCAGCACCGCGCTATGCGTGCGCGATCGTCATCGAGCACGCGGGGAGCGGCGGCTCGGTCGCGGCAGCCCCCATCGCCCGCGACCTCCTCATCGAGGCGCAGACGCGCGATCCGCTCTCCGGCAGGCCGAGCGAGCCCCTGGCCGGGCGCGGCAAGAGAGAGGTGCCGAGCTGATGGCAAGTCTCGGCCACATCCGCGGCGAGGTCCGCATGTCGCTTGCCGAAAAGCTATGGCAGGTGAACTGGAGCCTGGTGCTCCTGGTGGCACTCCTCTGCGGCATCGGTTTCGCGATGCTTTATTCGGCGGCGAACGGCAGCTGGGATCCCTGGGCCTCGCGCCAAATGATCCGCTTCGGGGTCGGACTCATCCTCATGCTCGGTGCGGCACTTGTCGACATTCGCCACTGGATGCGCCTTGCCTACCCGATCTACTTCGTGGCGCTCGTGCTCCTCGGCGCCGTCGACGTGGTGGGGGCGGACGCCATGGGGGCGCAGCGCTGGCTCGACCTCAAGGTGATCCAGCTGCAGCCTTCCGAGATCATGAAGGTGGCCCTCGTGCTGGCGCTTGCACGCTACTTCCACGGTATCGGTCCCGAGCAGATCGGGCGCGTCACGGTCGTCTTCGTCCCGCTCCTCCTGGTGGTGGCCCCGGTGTTCCTGGTCTTGAAGCAGCCCGACCTCGGCACCGCCATCATGCTGCTCGCGAGCGGGGGAGTGCTCTTCTTCTTGGCAGGGGTGCGTCTGTGGAAATTCGCCGCCGTGCTGGTGGCGGGGGTCGGTGCCGTGCCGCTCGCCTGGCATTTCCTCCACGGCTACCAGAAGGCGCGCATCCTCACCTTCCTCGATCCGGAGCGCGACCCGCTCGGCACCGGCTATCACATCCTGCAGTCGAAGATCGCGCTCGGCTCCGGCGGCATCCTGGGCAAGGGCTTCCTCGAGGGCACCCAGAGCCATCTCAACTTCCTCCCCGAGAAGGCGACAGACTTCATCTTCACCATGCTGGCGGAGGAGTTCGGCATCATCGGCGGCCTGGCGCTCTTGAGCCTCTATGTGCTGCTCATCGTCTACGGGATCGCGGTGGCGCTGCGCGCGCGCAGCCAGTTCGGACGCCTGCTCGCCATGGGAGTCACCGTCACCTTCTTCCTCTACGTCTTCGTCAACATCGCCATGGTGATGGGGCTCATTCCGGTGGTCGGCGTGCCGCTCCCGCTGATCTCCTACGGCGGCACTGCCATGCTCTCGATCCTCTTCGCCTTCGGCCTGGTGATCGGCGTCTACGTCCACCGCGACGTACGCATCGGCCGCCGCGGCGTCGAGAGCGGGCTCTGAGGCGGTCCTTTCCGACGCCGCACGGCCCGCCGTGTCCCCGCCGCCGCATGGCGCGCAGCATCCCGCGGGCGAAGCCTATCGACAAGCCGGGAGGGCTTTGCTATACCCCCTCGCTCCCACGCTTTGGGGCGCATAGCTCAGTTGGTAGAGCAGCTGACTCTTAATCAGCGGGTCCCAGGTTCGAGTCCTGGTGCGCCCACCACATATAACATAATGAAAATACGCGATAATTTTTGACGGGGTTCTCAGCAATTTCTCAGCCGAAAAACCGCCTATGCACACATCATGCACACATCAGGCGTAGTTTCAACATCGGAGGTGTGATCGCGCCCATCCGTTTCGGTCGGTTCGCTTGGAACTGGATTAGAAATCTGACCGCACAACTGCGCGACACGATCGCCTAACACGAACATGTACTCGTCGCGATAAACGGACGACCTCATAGCCTGAGGGCCGAATCGATTTAGATTGATTCTAGCGGTAACGTCCGTCATACTTTGCAACCTCGCCGCTGCGTGGCTCCCTCCCCCATCGCCGCAGGGGCTTAGGAATTGAGGCCGCGGTCTTATCTGCGGCCCTTTTTCTGCCGGCTTCTACCCCTCCTCCCATGTTGTCGGATGTGGTGTGAAATCCTGCCCCCATCGCACCCCCTCCCCTCGTGACGCGCGCCGTGCCATACTAATGGGATGGGGACACCTCAAGTGTCTGCGCCCCTTACTAGGCCAGAATTCGAGTCCCTCTGCGTGCGCGAGATGGGAAAGGGGCCTGCGGGCCACGCCATCCCGGCCGAGCATAAGGAGAGCCTGTTGCAGCTTGGGTATCTCAAAGAGACGCCAGATGGCGTCATCGTGACGAGGACCGGCCATATGCGCATTGCCGAGGGGCATTAAATGGCCACCAAGCGCCGCAAACGTCCCCGCGACCCGATCGGGCTAAGGGCTAAGCTAGGCGAGCGCGATCTCTCGCTTACCGAAGCACAAGCCTTGACCGCGAGCGAGGCGATGGCCATGCGGAGACGCAGGGGACATAGCACCGAAGACCAACTCGACATAGACCGACATGTCGGGTCTCGGCTGCGCATGCGCCGAACCATACTTGGTATGAATCAGTCCCAGCTAGGGAATGCAGCTGGCATCACGTTTCAGCAGGTCCAGAAATACGAGAATGGCGCCAATCGCGTAAGCGCGAGCAAGCTCTTTCAATTCGCGAGCGTCTTGGGTGTCCCGGTGTCGTTCTTCTTTGAGGGTGCGGAACGCAAGCCACGCCGCGAACGCCGGGCAGCCGACCAAGAAACTAAATCACTGCATAAGCGCGAGACTTTGGAGTTCGTGCGCGCCCTCACGCGTATTTCAAATTTCGCCGTGCGCAAATCCCTGGCCGATCTCATTTTCACGGTTGCAGGGCGCAACAATAATTGAAGGCCTCAAGCGAGCCGTTAAATCCCGGTCAACCCATGCGCGACATAGCACTAGACATACATTTCACACTCAGTCGTACCTGCGCGCTGCCGATTGCCCAGGTGCCGGTACTGCCATAATTAGGACGCTCCCCTCTTCAAATTTGGACAACTCATATTTCCGTAGCGTTGACGATATCGATCGAGGGCAACGAACGACTATGCGAAGGCATAACGCGGACCCCATCTACGCGCGCCCTTACGATCACAACGGTGTCCCCTTCCTCGATGTTCACATCGATGATTTGCCCTACTATCCTCGGGGTTGGCCCATGATAAACGTTGAACTGATCTCGCACGACTTTCCCGTCTTTTCTGATTAAGTCCACTCTGTAAGGCATAGGTCTCTCCCTATGACTGGCCGCCGTCGATTACGTTAAAACGGTCGACGCGCCCTGCGGCTGCGCTCGAGCAATCTCTCCGGCATGTCACGTGGCCGCGGCGAGTGCATCGAAAGTCGCGGCGGCGTCGTCGAGGCTGCTGTAGGTGAAACGGTAGCAGGAGCAGGCGTCGATCAGCCGCGCCACGGCATCAAACCCTTGTCGGCCGTGGATAGCGTAATTGAAGCTGTTGTCGCTGATCATGAAGAAAGCGCACGCCTTCGAGACCGGCTCCAGCATCGCAGGCGTGCCGGCGACGTATTTCGGGAAGACCACCCAGTGCGGGCGCGCCGGCTCACGCGCCCGTAGCACGCTCTCGCGCGGCGGCTTGATGAAGGTAATGTCGCCCTTGGCTGTGTCCGTATATTGACGGCTCAGCACAGTTGCCCGGAAATAGCGTTGAATCAGGAGTACCGCATCATTCTTCAGGCTGAGCGGCCGCACCACCGGATAGATTGTCCCGCCCTCGGGCTCGAGCAGCACGAGCTCGTCCGAGAGCAGGCGCCAGCCGCGGCTCGCCAGGCCGGCGCTCAGGGTGGTCTTTCCCGAGCCGGCGGGTGCCGGCATAATCGCAGCGCGGCCGCCACGCTCAAGACCCGCGGCGTGGACCATGAGATATTGATTGGCGCGCTCCGAGATGAGCCAGTTAAGACCGGCCTCGAAGAGGAGGAAGGCTTGGCTGAGCGGCGAAGGCGCAAACGGGCGCTCGCCGTCGAAATCGAGAATGGCCTGGGGACGGAGCCAGCGCCGGGGGCCGCGTGGCCGTGCGACCGCAATATGGAAATCGACGAAGCTGCCGCTCTCCGCGATCGGGTAGTCCGCGTAGATGCGCGCGAGCTCCTCCTCGAGTGCCGCGACTGACGAACGAAGAAGCACGGTGAAAGGGCCGATCCCGATATTCACGCCGTGCTTGAGGGAGCGCACGGATGTCATGGCGCGCGCCTTGTGCTCGTCACGCCGGCCGCTCCACGATCAATCCCGCTTGGCAAAGATGCGCGGTTGCGGCGGCGACGGCGCGCCGGAGCTCCTGGTCGGGCGACAGTCCGAGCGAGGTGCCGACGCTTTCGACCAGCGCGTCCGTGTCGGCGGCGCGGGCCAGGAGGCTCTCGAATATCTCGGCCGCCAGTGGCTCGAGATAATGGGTCTCGTCCGAGAGATCATCATAGACGACGGTCTCGCCGTCCCAGCTACGCCAAAGGAGCTTGCGGTCGCTCGCAAGGTGCCATCGCATTTGCAATTCGGTGTCCCGATTAGGAGCAGCCGCTCAAAACCCACGCGGCTGCCATGGCGAGATAGTCACGGCGGAGTAAGGCGGCCCAGACGCATTCGGCAACAGATCACCACTACCGCTTGCCCGACTTCCTCGAGGTGTTATGAGATAGCTTCAACGTGCGCTTTCCGTGGTGGCCTTTACCGTTACCCCCTGGCTGCCCATTCTTCGAATCTGCCAGGAGCGGGCGGCTCGAGAGGGTTAAAAGGAAAGGCCCGGCAATGCTGCCTCGGATGAGAAATCGGCGCCGCGCCGCGCGCGTGACATCACCCTTCGTCGGGTCGTCGCCCGCAGCGGTAAGGCGATAACCGGGCCGCTCATGCGGCAGGCCGCCACTCTTTCCGCTTTTGCTCGGATGCTCATTTTCGCCCATGGCTCAATTAATACTCCGATTCCCAGGTATCGTCTAAGCGATTCCCCGAACCTCGCATGTGCCGTCGCACGTTCGCTCTCGTGAAAGATGCCAAGATGACCATGTTCAAGCCGCGCCATGAGCCTCTTTGGAGAACTGCATGCAAAATTCGAGCCGTTTGAATAATCCTCCTTCTATAATAACTTATGATACCGCTAAGCACGGAAACTGTAAAGAAAATCGACAGTTCCGAGCACCTCCTATGAATCCTCCCCTCAGTCGCTCCGGAACAATCGCATATAGGCTTTGCGCAAAAGATGCGGCAGAAGCAGATAGGGCGGCAGCCGCAGGTAATGCGCGCGCACGTAAAGGAGCCAAAGCGCGAGCGGGCTTGAGAGCGTACGGCAGCTTGCGTGGTTCGCGCGCAAGGCATGGTTGAAGAGCCGGTCCATGAGAGCGCGCAACGGAGAGGCGGGCGGGGGAAGTTGTACAGTCTCGCGCAGTGTGGGCGGCACGGGCGTCCCGAGAAGGGCCGCGCCATAGCGCAACGCATAATAGAGTGGCCTGCGGAGGTCGAGCTCTACGGCGCGCGCGACGAGCCGCGGCCAGAAATCCGGGTCCGAGCCGAAGTAGCGCAGGAGCCGATCGATGTCGTCGAGGTCGCGCAGGCCGTGCCTGAATTCTCCCTCGTTGAAAAGATGCGTGGCGCTGTGCAAGGTCATGTCCTCGGGAGAGAGCACATGGAGCGCGCGTGTGCCGTCGATGGGCCTGGCGGCGGCGAAGAGCTTGGCGGCGTCGAGCGCGAGCCTCGCCGTCTCGGGGACGATGGTGTGGTGGACGTCCACAGTGGTCTGGCGCTCGACATGGATCATGGGAGGTATCTCGTGCATCCAGCGCCGGTAATAGCGGTCGTCGTAGGTGGACATTTGAGGTATGGCCCAGCCGCGCCGGGTGAGCGACTCTTCGACCCTGCCGATCTCGGCCCTGGGGACGAGGATGTCGATGTCGTTGAAGAGACGGCCGCGCGCGGGCGGCAGTGCCGCCATCACATAGGCGGCACCCTTGAGAAGAACGAGGGGTATGCCGAGCGGTGCCAGCGCTTCGCAGAGACAAAGGACCTCAAAGCGTACGTCGCGCTCGTGCTTCGCCGCGAGGATCCGCTCGGCGGCGAGATGGGGGCGCACCCTTTCCGGCACCGCGTCGAGCATCCCCGCCTCCTCGATGCGCCAGGCGAGCCGCGCGAGCAGCCCGCTCGGCCGTGCCTGACGCAACAACAGGCTCCACTCGGCAAGGGTGAAATTCCCGAGGCAGCGCGGATCGCGAAGCGGCAGGCTCAGCCTGTGGCGGGCGATCATTGCGCTGCCACGGCCCCCGCAGGTGCCGTCGGCGCAGCACCCTCTCTCAGTGTCGATCCCGCGTGGCGCAGGAAGGCCTCGAAGAGCAGGAGCACCCAAAGCGGCGCGCTGTGATCCCAGCGTCCGGATTGGTGCCCGTCGATGAGTTGCTCGACGAACGCCACATCGAAAAGGCCGCTGTCCGCCAGCGCCGGTCCCATGAGCCGTGTCCGCAGATGCTGGCGCAGCGGGCCCCGGAACCATTGCGCGAGAGGAACCGCGAAACCCTGCTTCGGGCGATAGAGCAGATCGGCGGGAAGATAGAGCTCTAGCGCCGACTTGAAGATGCGCTTTCCCTGCCCCTTGTGCAGCTTCACTCCGGCCGGCAGCCGAGCCGTCCATTCGACGAAGGTATGGTCGAGGAGCGGCACACGCACTTCCAGCGAGCTCGCCATGCTGGCGCGGTCGACCTTGGTTAGGATGTCGCCGGGCAGATAGGTCTTGAGGTCGAGATATTGGATCTGCGCCAGCGGCGATGCGCACTCGGCCGTGGCCAGATGGCGCTCGAGCACACTGACCGCGCTATACTCTTGCAGATCGCGCCGAAGGCGGGGGCTGAACATGTGCCGGCGCAACGTGTCGCCACACACCGATACCGATGCGAAATAGCCGGCAAGGGAGGAGCGCGCGATGCCTTGAAGGGTCGCTTTCGCCCGGAGCAGGCGCGGCGCCCAGTCCATCTTGGGGTAAAGCGCACCAAGCGCCGAGAAGAACGGCGTCCGGATCGCGTCGGGGAGATGGCGGCGGAAGCGCTCCTCGAACATGTGCCAGCGGTAGCGGCGGTAGCCGGCAAAGAGCTCGTCCCCGCCGTCGCCGGAAAGCGCCACCGTGACCCTCTCCCGCGCGAGCGCGGAAACGCGGTAGGTCGGGATGGCCGAGCTGTCGCCGAACGGCTCGTCGTAGATGGCACTCAGCTGATCGAGGAGGTCGAAGGAATCGGGATCGACCTGGCGCGCGTAATGGTCGGTGCGGTAGCGCGCGGCGACGGCGGCGGCATAGGTCGATTCGTCGAATTCCTTGGCGCCAAAGCCGATCGAGAAGGTCTTCGCCGGCTCGTGCGTGACCTCCGACATCATGGCGACGACGGCGCTCGAATCAACCCCACCCGAGAGGAATGCCCCGAGCGGCACATCCGCGATGAGACGCATGCGGACCGCCTCGCAGAGCCGTGCGATGAGCTCGTCGCGAATGCTGCTCTCGCTCGCGCGATAATCCTCGGTGAAGGCGACGTCCCAGTAGGGATGCGGCGCTGGCACACCGCGACCGCGTTCGAGTAGAAGATAATGAGCCGGCGGCAGCTTGTGGACGCCGTGGTAGATCGAGCGCGGGTCGGGTATGTAGCCGTAGGCGAAATATTCCTCGATCGCCCGCGGGTCGATCGCGCGGCGCAGGCCGGGATGGCAAAGCAGGCTCTTCAGCTCTGAAGCGAAGATGAGATCGCCGTCGTCGAGCAGGCTGTAGTAGAGTGGCTTCTCGCCGAGGCGGTCGCGGGCGAGAAAGAGGGTTTGGGCCTTTGCGTCCCAAAGGGCAAAGGCGAACATGCCGTTGAGCCGGTCGAGGCAGGCCGGACCCCATTCCTCCCAGCCGTGCACGATCGCTTCGGCGTCGCATCGTGTGCGGAAGCGGTGGCCGCGCGCGCTCAAGTCGCTGGTCAGCGCCTGAAAATTGTAGATCTCGCCGTTGAGCATGACAGAGACGCCGCCGTCCTCGTTGTAGAGCGGCTGCGCGCCGCCCGCGACATCGATGATGGCGAGCCTGCGATGGCCGAATCCCAAGCCCGGCTCGAAGTGATAGCCGGAACCGTCGGGACCGCGGCGGCTGAGCGCATCGGTCATGCGCGCAAGAAGCGCGGGATCGACCGGCCGGCGGTCATCCGTGCTGAAAATCCCCGCGAGTCCGCACATGGGTCGATCCCGTTAAGCCTAAATCGGCTGCCGTGTGGCTCATTCTACATGATCGGAGCGCGCTCGCCTCCCATAAAACGCCGCTGCCGGGGCGCGGCCGCTCTGGTCAAGGCCCTTGCCAAGACTCTGTGCGCGATCGGCTTGCCGGCGACGGCGGCGAAGACCGAGCAGCCCGAGGAAGGCGAAGGCGGCGCACAGGATGGCTAAGCTCGTCGGCTCGGGGACCGGCGAGCGATCGAAGTCGTATGTCGTGTTAACGTCATCGATGCCGATGGTGAAAGTCTCGACGTAACCATGGTCGAGGTCGGAGTGCCGCGCGAACTGTTCCGGCGCATCTTGAAGAAGATTGACGATCTGCGACCAGGCCAAGAGCTTCGATGTTGAACGCCGCAGCAGCGCAAACCGCAAAACGTCCGTGAAAGAGCCGTATTCGTTGGCGACGAGTTTTGCTGTGACATTCAATGCGCGCGAAAGGCGTCGGTGATTATTGGTGCCTTGGCATCCGCCTCGGTAAGCGGTGCCAAGTCGTAGAAATCTTCTATCGTGTGCAAGAGGGCATAGTGGTCGATTCGCTCGCTGTAAATGCCGGGGATGACGCGCTCGCCCGCCATGATCGTGGGAATGTGGTTGAGGTAGTGCTTTGCCACGGTCGCTCCTGCAGCATCCTTGACTGGAGTGTAGTCGTCTTCGTCCTCGTCCCAGGTGACGATGAGCAAGCTATTGTGCGTCATCGCCCATAGCCGATAGGGCTCGATGTGCTCCCTGAGCCAATTGTCCATGGCCTTTACACCATTCGTCCCTGGAGGAGCCGCCGCGGAGCCGTGAGCGTCGTTGATCAGATTCGGCACGACGATGGCCAAGGTCGGCAATCGGGTAAAGCCAGATGCGTCGGAAGGAAAGGCAGTGAAGGGCAAGTTGATGCTTGAGGAGAGCTGGTTCTTGCCGATCGCGTCGTCGCTCGCCGCCTGCCAGTTCACCCACGGATTGTGCTTGCGCTGATAATCTACGCCACTGCCTGGCGGGCCTTCGTACGCGTTGCCGGTAAACCCTTGGCGCGGCAAATCCTCCGAATAGCCAGCAAAGCTGCGGCCGGCGTGGATGAGGGATGCGCCGAGGTTGGGCGTCGTCAGCGGCGCCCCGACGACGGGATCATTAGTCCCGACCTGGGTATGGCCGCCAACAATGGGATTGGAGCCGTCGGGGTTCCGCTTCGATCCCGTTCCTTGCATACTGCCCGAGAAGAGCGCCAGATAGTTCGGCTCGCTCGGATGGTCGACGCCATGGCTGTCGGTGAAGTTGGCATTGTCGTGCATGAGCCCGGTTAGGTAAGTCAGCTCCGGCACGAGGTGGCGGTACGATAGATTCTCCTCGATTACGATGACAATATGGTCAGGCGCCCAGGATGCAGCGTCAGCCGGTATCGTCAGCACGCCGCCGACCAGGAGCGCAAGCACGGTGACCTTCATCGTTGATACTTCCAGTAGGAGTGGTAAAGGCGAATTAGCCGATTTTCCCGACACGTGCAACACTTTGCCCAGCTCGCGGGTGGCTGCAAGGTCACCTCTGACGGGTTACGCGGCTTTCTTGCGGCGGCGAAGGAAGCCTAGGCCGACGAAAGCGGTGCCGAAGATCGCGAGCGATGCGGGCTCGGGGACGGAATCAATATCAGTCTCGGGCACGGTGATCGACGAGATATCTTGGGTCGTGGGCTTGCCGGTGTCCCAACGCGCCGCCAGTCGGTTCACCCGCCGGGTCCGCCACGACCACCTCGCTCGATCTGGTATAAGCTATTGACCACTATACCTGAATCGAGATGAAAACGCCGCAACTTCGCGCTTCATTTGGGGAATGGGGGGTGAGACGTCTCGCGCTTTCGCCGGCATCGCATTCTTGCTAAGCTTGGGTTTCTTGCTAAAGCGAACGGCATGGCTGCCGGCGCGCAGAAAATGGGGCACATCACATGGAGAGCAAGGAAGGGCGGCGGCGTCTTCGCATCGTGCTCTGTGTGACGAGCGGGCTTCTTTGCTTTGCCGCGATGGTCGCGGTCTTGATTCTCTATGGCACCCCCTACCGCGAAATGTGGTGGATCGTCATGGCGATCATCCTGCTCGCCGCATTTCTCGTTCCTCTCGCCCTAGTACAGCCGGTTGAATGGGTGATGCGCGGCTATCTCGACGGCGACGGCCGCCGATAGGCAAGCCGTCCTTTGCCACGCGCTCGCGAGCGCAACAAGATGCCGCAGACAGCCAGCTACTACGCCTCAGCCATGATCCTTGACCCTTCGACATGGTCGGCCGTGCGGTGGCCTGCCGATCAGCAGCCCCTGCTCGTCGTGAGCGTCGATGCGGAGGCGGAGTTCGATTGGACGAACAGCACTTCGCGCAAGGCGATTGGGGTGCGCTCGATCAAGAAACAGCGGAGCGCCCACCGTATCTTCGCGCGCTTCGGTATCCGGCCGACTTACCTGCTCGATTTTCCGGTCAGCAGCGCCGAAGAGGGTTACCGTCCTATCCGCGAACTTCTCGCGGACGGCGAATGTGAGATCGGCGCCCATTTGCAGCCGTGGGACAATCCACCCTTTCTCGAGGAGCTCAACGACTATACGTCCTATCCCGGAAATCTGGCGCCTGCGCTCGAGCGGGAGAAGCTGAAGAGACTGACGGGGAATATCGAGCGCAATCTCGGGCGGCCTCCGCGCGTTCACAGGGCGGGCCGGTACGGTGTCGGCCGCGCCACGGGCGAGCTCTTGATCGAGCTCGGATATGAGGTCGATATGAGCGTTCTGCCGACGACCGACTTGCGTCCGAAATTGGGACCGGATTTTCGCCGCTGCGATGCACGGCCCTATTGGGTCGACGCGCAGCGGCGCCTTTTCGAGATTCCGCTCTCGATCGGCTTTACCGGATTGCTCGCGAGATTCGGTCCACCGCTGCATCCGTTCAGCTCCAAGTTCCTTCGCCTGCACACGCCTGGTATCCTGGCTCGGCTGCGGCTGCTCGACCGAATCACCCTTACGCCCGAGGGCATCGATTTCTTCGAGATGCGCAGGCTGACCAGAGTCTTGTTCCGAACGGGGCATCGCGTATTCAGCTTTTCCTACCACGGCCCTTCGCTTGAGCCCGGCAACACGCCTTATGTGCAATCACAAGCCGATCTTGCCGCCTTTATGACGCGGATGGAGCGCTATTTCGATTTTTTCATGAACGAGATCGGAGGGCGCGCGGCAACGCCGCTCGAGGTCAAGGCACTGGCGGGGAAGCGCTGCGCGCCGCTCTGCTGACCCTGTTCGATAAGCCGATCACGGAGCCGCTCGCCGCAGCCGGCTCACCGCCGAGCGCAGCGCATCCCTCGCCCCCCGCGCCAGCTCTTCCGCCTGAAAGCGCAGCAAGGGCCGCTGGAAGACTTGCCATTCCATCTTGTAGCGGTCGGTGGCGAAACTTTGCTTGAGCCGGTTCACGCCCGCCATGAAATCGTAGATCTTCTCGCCCGCGGCATAATTGTGCTCGATCGCGAGCGCATGGGCGACGTAGCCCGGGCGCAGCCGCGCGTCGCCGTCCTCGAAGCCGCTTTGATAGGCGTAAATGCGGCCCCCTCTGCGAAAGTTATAAAGAAAGCCGATGAGACGGTCGCCGGCGGTTATCCGTAGAAGCTGCACGTCGCTGCGCGCAGCCACCTCGCCGATGAGGGTACGGTGGAAGCGCTCGAAGAGTGGATTGGCGAAGGAATGTGGTCGCTTGCGCCGTGTCCAGGAGCGAATATGGAGCGCCTTGAGAGCATCGAAGAAGCGCAGCCCCACCTCGGGCGTTTCGGCTTCCTCGACCGCGAGCGGCCCATAGGTATTGAAGGCGCGCATCGCTCGCCGCAACTGCTGGCGGCTGTTGGCACTCAGCACGGCCGCGAGCGAGCCGCCGCTCGGCGCCAGCCGCGCGAGCTCGACGCGGTAAGCCTGGACTGGGACGCTGTGCCGCGCAATCGCCTGCCGTCGCTGCGACGGAATTGCCGCCTCGTCGCTGACCCCGCCAATGCACAACTCCTCCACCTCGGCGTCCGATCGAAGCCAATCGATAAGGGCGCGCCAGGGCTCGGGCGCACGCGGATCGCAACCGGCGAAGCCATTGTGCTCCACAGTGAGGCAGTCCAAGCGTGCGTCGCCGGTCGCATTGAGATGGAGCTGGCGCGCGGAAACGATGCGATGCCGCGTGACGCGGCGCTCAACGGCGACGGCGACGCCATGGGTCTCGGTCCCGCGCTCGATGCTCAGGAGCTTCGGCTCGATGTGTGGCGGCAGCACGCCGAGCCAGGTGCCGATCCACGGCCAAGCGGTAAAAAAGGAGCCCTCGCCGCGGGCATCGAGAAGACGCCAGAGCGCCGCGAGCGTCCTCATCGGCGGCAGCGCCTCAAGTCTCGCGGTCATGCCGTCATTCATTGACGACCGCCCTCGCCCCAAGGGTCGCATCGCCTCCCGCTCCACGGCGAGCGAGAGCGGCGGCGTAAACCGCCTTTTGCGCGCGGACCGTGTCGTCCCACCCGAAACCCTCGGCATAGCGCCGCGTGGCTTCGCGCGAAGGCGGATTGGCCAAGAGTGCTGCGAGCGCCGACGCCGCCGCCTCGGGCGAGCGCGTGGCCATGATCCGGCCCGCGGCCTGGTTGCGGACGATCTCGCCCGCGCTGTCGAAATTGTTGACGACGACGGGCGTGCCGCATGCCATCGCCTCAAGCAGCACGTTCGGCCAGCCCTCGTGGCTCGAGGCGAGGATGAGCGCATCGGCGGCGCTGTAGACTCCGGGCAAATCGCCTTGCGGCAAACTCCCTAGAAAACGGACGCGCTCGCTGACGGCGAGCGTTCGCGCGAGCCTCTCCAGGCGCGCACGCTCCGGCCCCGAACCGACGATGAGCAGGGTGGCACCCGGGATGCGGGCAAGCGCGGCTATCGCGATGTCGTGGCCCTTGAGGGGCACGAGATTTCCGACCGAGAGGAAGACGGGGCCCGTGAGCCGTGACTCGGTGCGCGAGGCGTCGCGCGGGGTCGGATGGAAGAGCTCGAGATCGACGCCGTTTCGCAGCACAGCGATGCGACTCTCCTCGACGCCGAGTTCGACGAGGCGCGCGCGCAAGGCCTCGGACACGGCGATCAGACCGGCCGCCTGCCGGGCAGCTCGGAGCATCAGGCGACGAGGGATGGGGAAGCGGGCGAGCGTGTAGAGGTCGCTGCCGCGCGCTGTCAGCACCACGGGCCGAGCGAGCGCCCGGCCGAGTGCCACCGCCGCCACGCCGTCGGGATAGAGATAATGGGCGTCGATCAGATCGAAGTCGTGGCCACCTGTCAAATGTCGTGCCAAGACGGGGAGCGTCCAACGGCAGAGAAGAGAGGGCGCCATATTCATGCCGATCTTGGGCACGGACGGATATCGCGGATGCTCGACGGCAATGCCGAATCGCGTCTCGAAGTGGGATACGCGCGCGAGATCGGCGTAGCGGCCAAAGCAACGGGCGCTAAAGGGGAACCAGGGAACGGGGGCCACGACAGAGGCCGAAATATCGCCTGCCGCAATGAGCTTGCGCAGGCGGGTCTCGACGAAAATACCGCGCTGCGGCGTGACGGCGTTCGGATAGAGCGTGGTGAATGTGAGAAGTCTCATCGCCCAACGCAGGTCTCGCATGCAGCTGCAGGGCATTATTGCGCAGGCGCAGTCGCACTTGACAAACGATTTCTCGCGCCGCGAAAGCCGCGGCGCGCGTATCGCCGTGCTTTGAGACGGCTGCCGTCGTACCCCGACGGCGCCAGGGGAATGCGTCCGTGCCCCTTTCCGCCTTTCTAGACTTTTAGTTCCTAGGGCATTGCAAGATAAAGATTTTTTAAAGTTCAAATTTCTGATAGGATTATGATTGAATATGTCGTTTGGGCAGCTGGTCGCCGCGCCGAGTGGGATTGCGTGACTTCAGGGCTGCAAGGCCAGAGGGAGGCCGCATTGGCTAAGCTCATATTTTCGATATTCTGTCTCGGCGCGCTTACGGCGTTATTCGGCTGCAACAATTATCAGACGCTGCCTAGCGCGTCCGAGGCCCAGCACAGCAGCGCGACGGATTATCTGATCGGTCCGGGCGACAGCTTGGTCGTGTTCGTATGGCGAAACCCGGAGCTCTCGACGACCGTGCCTGTGCGACCGGACGGCCGAATCTCGATCCCGCTGGTCGAGGACGTAACTGCGGCGGGGATATCCCCGACCCAGCTTGCCCGCACGCTCGAGGAGAAGCTGAGACCCTTCGTCAAGGACCCGATCGTGACCGTGGAGCCGACTTATTTCGTCGGCATCTTCTCGCAGCAAGTCCGGGTCATCGGCCAGGCGGTGCAACCCCATGCCGTGCCCTACCGCACGAATATGACGGTCCTTGATGTCATGATCGAAGTGGGCGGGCTGACGAAATTTGCTGCCGGCAATCAGGCTACGATTGTGCGAAGGACGGCGGACAACAAAGAGGCAACCTACCAAGTCTATCTGGACGACCTATTGCTGGACGGGGACATGCGGGCGAACGTCTATTTGGAGCCGGGCGACATTCTCACGATTCCTCAGAGCTACTTCTGAGCGGTGTGCGAATGCTCCCTGTGTTGGGACGCGGCGCCCGCGGCCTCGGGAAGGACGAAGCTCGCGTCATCTGAGTGCAACTGCTTGATGGGCACGTCGTGGATGACCTGAAGACCGAAATTTTCCGTTACCTTGCGGGCGTCTGGCGTCGCAAGTGGATCGGTTTGGCTGCGTCCTGGGCGATTTGCGTCGGCGGCTGGGTCGTCGTCATGATGATTCCCAATTCCTACATTGCGACGACCCGCATCTACGTTGATGCCGACAACGTGCTAACGCCCCTCCTTCACGGTCTCGCCGTGGACACGGATCCCTCGCGTTACGTCGAGTTTCTCCGCAATACGCTGCTGAGCCGCCCCAATCTGGAGAAGGCCTCGCATCTCGCCGACCTCGGCATCGATAACGCAGCACCGGCGGACAGGGAAGCGGTGCTGACCGAACTCGCCGCAGACGTCCAGATAGTCCAATCGAGCAACGCCAATCTCTTCACGATCGCCTATGCCGATACTAATCCGTTGGAGGCCCGGAACGTCGTGCAGGCGCTGTTGACGATTTTCTCGGAGCGCAATGCGAGTGACAGCCGCAGCGGCATGGTCAGGGCGCAACAGTTCATCGAGGACGAGATCGCGCGCTATGAGAAATTGTTGCGCGAGGCCGAGCAGCGCCGCGCGGACTTCCGTGCAAAATACGTCGAGATTCTCCCGGGCATGGACAATAGCGCATCGCGGCTCGATGCCGTTCGGCAGAGCGTCACCCTCTTGACGGGACAGCTCGCGGAGGCGGTTGCCAAGCGCGACGCGCTCAAGCTCGAGCTCGCCGCCGTCCCCCAGTTCTTCTCTGTCGACAGCGCGCCTCAGGTCATCGTCTCCAATGGCCGGAGCGAGACCCCGACCGAGCGCCGGCTCGACGAGGCGCGGCGCAATCTCGATACCCTGCGCCTGCGCTATACGGACAAGCATCCGGACGTCGTTTCCGCGCAGCAGCTCGTGACGCAGCTCGAGCAGCAGGTCGAAGCCGAGCGCAAGGCCGGAACTTCCGCAGGCGGCGATGACGCGGGGGTCAAGAGCGGCGCGGCCGTGCGGCACTCGCAGGTGGCGAACGCGGTCCACGAGCAGCTCCAGGTGCGGCTCGCCGACATGGAAAGCACGGTGGCCTCGCTCGAGCGCCGTCTCGCCGACGCCAAGGCCGAGCTTCAGCGCGACGACGAGATCGCCCATTCGGTACCCGGTATCGAGGCGAAGGCGAAGGATCTGGACCGCGATTACGACGTCATCAAGCATAACTACGAGGAGCTGCTGCAACGCCGGGAGGCAGCGAAGCTCTCCGAAGCGGCCGACACCAAGGCGGACAAGATCCAGTTCCGCATCGTCGATCCGCCGCAAGTGCCGCTCGAGCCGTCGTCGCCCAATCGGCCACGGTTGATATCGATCGTGCTGCTCGCCGGCGTGGCCGCGGGCATGGTCGCATCCTTTGTCTTCACGCATCTCGACGCGTCCTTCACCTCGATCGCTCATCTGCGGGCTCTCGGTTTCTACGTGCTTGGAGGCGTTACCAGGCTGCCATCGCTGACGTCGCGCGCGCGCGTGTCTGTCGGCTTGGTGCTGTTCATGACATGCTCAGTGCTTTTGCTCGTCGCCTATGAGCTCTTGGTCACATACAATGACATCGTCCTAATCAAATTGAAATTGCTGACGGCTTAGCATGAGCAACGACGCCCCCGACCTCATCGCCCGCGCCGCCGACCGCTTGCGCAAGGCCGAGCGCGCGCCGAAGCCGGCGGAGCGGGCGCCCGAGGTGGCCCACTTGCCAGATCCGGCATCCCTCGTTGCCGCGGCGGTTCAGGATTCCCACGCCGCCGCAGCAGCAACAGTTCGCGGCGTGACGCCGCCTGCGCCCGTGAAGAGCAGCCGTTTGATCGCCGTCGATTACAACACCATGGCCAGTCACGGCGTCGCCCTACCGTCCGTGGGACGCAACCGCACGATCGAGGAGTTTCGCATCATCAAGCGGCAGGTGGTCGGCAATGCCATGGAGGACGAGGCGCAGAGTACGGAAGGGCCGAGTGGCCGGCTCATCATGGTGACAAGCTCGCTGCCAAGCGAAGGCAAGACTTTCACGGCGGCGAACTTGGCACTCTCGATCGCATCCGAGCGCGACCTCACGGTCTTGCTCGTCGACGCCGACGCCCATCACCCCACCATACCCGAGCTATTCGGCTTTCGATCCGAGCTAGGGTTGCTCGACCTCCTCGCCAATCCCGCAGTCGATTTCTCGGACGCGGTGCTGCGCACAGCGGTGGCCAACCTGACCATCCTTCCCATCGGAACCGTGCGGTCGACGGAAGTTCCCGAGCTGCTCTCGAGCCGACGCATGGGGAATTTGATCCGGGAGATGGCGGCGCGCTACCCGAACCGCTTCATCATCTTCGACGTTCCTCCCTGTCTCGCCAGCAGCGAGCCCTCGGTCCTGGCCGGCCTCATGGGGCAGATCGTCTTCGTGATCGAGGCTGACCGAACGCAACTCGACGAGATGCGCCTGGCGCTCAACCTCGTTCAGCGTTGTCGCAAGATCGGCTTTGTGCTGAACAAGGTCCAGCCGTCAACAAGGAAACAATTCGGATCCTATTCTTATTATTACCAGGAACATAACAGCCAGGCGGTGACGTCGGCGACCGCCGACCAAGCGGATGAGTGATCTTTTGTCGTGGTTTATCTGCCATCGCCTTCGCTTTGCGCTCGTCTTTCTTGTCGTGCCGCTTCTGGGATCGTTCGAGGTCGCACGCGGGCAAGTCGGCCAATCAGGACAGGGCACTCAAAGCAGCGGTGCCACAAGCGTGGGCGCGACGGGGCCGCCTTGGGGAAGCACGGGCGACCAGAATGCCGGCAACAGGACGCCGGGCCAAGCGGCCCCCGCGCCACCTTGGGGAGGTGCCTCTCCGTGGGGCGGGAGTTGGAATCCGCCACCGCAGCAAGGAACGACGCCCGGCATCGGCGCGGCCCCCGGCGGCACGGAGGAGAACGCCCAGCCGCAATCTCCCGGCGGAATCAAAACGGGCGGCGGTGGCGGCCGCAGCTCTGCCTCGGGTACCGGGACGACATCGCCGGGCTGCTCGGCGACGGCGACTGCACCGACCGGCCCCTATATCGCGCTCGGCGCTCGCAGCACCGCGGGTACCGGCTACCAGCCGCCCGGCTATCAGCCGCTCAGCACCGACAGCGCGCTCGCAGCGCTGTTGGCGGGAAACTCGGAGACCCAGATTTCCACCGGTTCGGCCGATCTGACCTCGCCGAACTGCCCGCAGCCGGCTTGGGGTACACGCACGTGGCTCATCGTCCCCCGGCTCGAGATCGACGAGATCGTTACCGATAACGTCCGGCAGACCGCGTCGCACCGGACGGCCGATCTTATC
>Ga0209415_10007914_pt1 | contig 18476 bp, 13 predicted proteins | sample PeaSoiSIISIP2007_FD_187696 | JGI IMG/M metagenome (GOLD analysis project Ga0209415, IMG submission 187696) | Peat soil microbial communities from Weissenstadt, Germany - SII-SIP-2007 (SPAdes) (version 2) | ecosystem: Environmental > Terrestrial > Soil > Wetlands > Peat | place: Germany...
CCGTGAACGTCAGGTCGTGATCCAGGAAATCTCGCAGGCCGAGGATACCCCCGACGATTTCATCCACGATCTCTTCAACCTGCGCTTCTGGGAAGGCCATCCGCTCTCCCTGCCGATCTTCGGCTCGGAGCAGACCGTCAACGCGATGAACCGCGAGTTGCTGACCTCGTTCATGGCTGAGCGTTACCGCGCCGGCAAAATCCTGATCGGCGCCGCCGGGATGGTCGACCACGATCGGCTGGTCGCCGACTGCACGCGGCTGTTCGGCGCCGTGCCGGGCAATGGCCATCCATTCGCCTTCGGACCGCCGGCGGAGCGCCCGGCCGTGCGGCAGTACGAGAAGGAGCTCGAACAGCTCCATCTGTGTATTGGCGGTCCCGGGCTCAGTCAGACCGATCCGCTGCGCTACGCGAGCTATGTGCTCAACACGGCGCTCGGCGGCGGAATGTCATCGCGCCTGTTTCAGGAGGTCCGCGAGCGCCGCGGCCGCGTCTACAGCATCTACTCGTTCAACGCCTCGTTCCTCGATTGCGGTTATATGGCGATCTACGCTGGCACTAATCCCGAATGGACCGACGAAGTGATCGAGGTGACGCTCCGCGAACTGGGCAAGATCAAGCGCGCGGGACTCACGTCGGCCGAGTTGGCCCGCGCCAAGAGCCAGCTCAAGGGCAATATGCTGCTCGGGATGGAATCGACCGACAGCCGGATGAACCGGCTGGCGCGCAATGAGATCTATTTCCGGCGCGAGATTCCGTTGCAGGAGCTGGCCGACGCTATTGACCAGGTCACCAACGACCAGATCGTCGAACTCGCGGCCACCTGCTTCGAGTCCGAGCGGATGGCGATGGTGGTGCTGGGCGATCTGAAAGGCCGCAAGCTCGGCGACGATGTCTGGTCCGCGATGAACTGACCGGCCTATTGGGGCGGATGAGTGGTTTGGGTCGTGATTTCACTCTCCAGACAGTGGAATATGCTGTGGGCTTCCAAGCGCGGAGTCCTTGATTTTGAGCCGCGCGCGTTGAAGCCGGAATTTTGTCGGCGTGAAGGTCACGGTCAGCGAGCATTGCGCCAGCGCCAGGAGCTGCTGCGGGCATCCTGAGGTCACGCTGAAGTCGCTACTCCCCACGATGGAAACGTTGTCGATCTGAACCGGCGCCTCACTGAGATTTATCACCTCGATATCTTTTGATACGCCGCTTCGGTCGAACGGCACGGCGTGAAAAACAATCGCCTTCGGACGGAATTTCAGGCGGGGACGTACGCCCGCACCGCCGAGTTTCACGCGCTGCGGACTGTTGCGCGCATTGTCGACGATCTTCAGCGTGCCGCCTCGCTGGCCGAGTTCGCCGGGCGCAAAGCTCACGCCGATCTTGCAGCTCTTTCCCGGCGCGAGGCTCTCTGGACAAGTATTGGACGTAATCACGAATTCGCTGCTCATTGTGCTTGGCGTTCCGATCAGATCGGAACCTTGAGACGGCTGTTTGGATTACGCAGCGTGACGAACTGCGCCCGCTCGCCGCTCGCGCTCACGCCGACGGGCTCCCGCGGAAAGACCAGCCGCGCCGGCGAATAGCCGAGATTTATCGGCACGGTCGTCGGTGTTGCAGTCGGCGTCGCGGTGACGGTTGGAGTCAGCGTCGGTGTCGCGCTGACAGTCGGCGTGATGGTCGCGGTTGTGGTTGCGGTCGCCGTCTCGGTGGGCGCCGGCGTCGGTTCGAGCGCAAAGATCTCTTGCAGATGCGCCGGGGCGAAGCCGGGATGCACGCTTTCGGCGTCGTAGGCGAGCGACCAATCGCCGCTTAACGGATCGAACTCGAGCACGTCGTGCGGCGTGAAGTTCTGGCCGCCCACGGTGCCGGTACCGTCGAACACCAGCAACAGATGACCGTCGCTCGCCAGATAATCGGCGCCGACCAGGTTTATCCCCGCGGGCACGCCCTCCTTGCGTCCATCGAAAAAGATCCGAAAGGGCGCGCCCGTGCCGGTAAGCCGCACGAGATCGCAGGGATAGGCGGTGATCGAGGGGCCGGTCGGAGACGGGAGCTCGACGGGGATGTCAAAGGAAAGCGCAAGATCGGTCCCCGCGATCACCGTCAGCGCGTCGATCGCAGCGCCGGGCGGCACGCTGTTATCGGCGCCGCTGAAGTAGAGCGTGTAGCTTTTGCCGTCGAAGCTCGCGACGTCGCGCGGCGTGATCGTGACCGTGCCGGTTCCCGAGGGCAGCGTGACGGGACCGTCGAAGCACACCAGCTGATGATTATCGGCGGTCTGATAGAAGCCCGTGACATGGACGTTGGCGGGGACCGACGGCAAGATGAGACGCGTGACGCCTCCGGCCAGGTCGTCGCTCACCACCTGGTTAGGCGCGATGGTGAGGTTGCCGACGACCGCCGTTATGTCGGGCGTGAAGAACAGCTCTAGCAGTGGGGTTGCAGCGCGAATCGGAAGCGTCGTGACCAGTAGGGCTGCCGACACTCCCAGCGGCGCGAACAGGCCGAGCGCCGCAAACCGTCCAGACCGCTTCATCGTCCCCCCGGACGCGAACCGGGCTCGCGTCTGTGCGATCCTCTCGATGCGAGCGCGGCCGGCGGCGCCGAATTGAGCTGCGCGGCGCGCCGCCTGCGCTCAGAGCTCGGGGCTGGCCGGCAGAAAAGTCTCGCCCATCAGGTATGCGTCGACGGCGCGGGCGGCCTCGCGCCCCTCCCATATCGCCCATACTACCAGCGATTGACCGCGGCGCGCGTCGCCGGCGGCGAACACGCCCGGCACGCTGGTGGCGTAATTCTCACATGCGATGTTACCGCGCTGATCGAGCTTCAGTCCAAGCTCGGCGACGATGGTGTCGGCCTCAGGGCCGAGGAATCCAAGCGCGAGCAGCACCAGGTCGCACTCGAGCTCGAACTCGCTGCCGGGTATCTCCTCCATCGCCATCCGTCCGTTGTCGTGCTTCCAATGGAGCCGCGCGCCGAGCAGGTGCGTGACGCGGCCGTGGTCGCCCTTGAAGCCCTTGGTATTGACGCTCCAGTCGCGGCGTACGCCTTCTTCGTGCGAGGTCGAGGTGCGCAGGATCATCGGCCACTCCGGCCATAGCATCTCCGGCGTGCGCTGCGCCGGGGGCATCGGCAGCAGCTCGAACTGGGACACCTCGATGGCGCCCTGGCGGTTCGACGTGCCGAGGCAATCCGAGCCGGTGTCACCGCCGCCCAGGATTACGACACGCTTGCCGCGCGCGCTGATCTCGCCTTTTGGATCGAGCCGGTCGCCGAAGTTACGCCGGTTCTGCTGCGGCAAGAAGTCCATCGCGAAATGTATTCCGTCGAGCTCGCGACCCGGCACCGTCAGATCGCGCGGCCGCGTCGAGCCCGTCGTGAGGCAGATCGCGTCGTGGCGCGCGCGTAGTTCGTCGGCATGCAGATCGCGTCCGACGTGGCAGTTGATGACGACCTCGACGCCCTCCACGCGCATCTGCTCGACCCGCCGCTCGACGATCCATTTTTCGAGCTTGAAGTCCGGGATGCCATAGGTCAGCAGCCCGCCAACGCGGTCCGAGCGCTCGTACAGCGTCACCGCATGACCCGCGCGCGCGAGCTGCTGGGCGCAGGCAAGGCCGGCCGGTCCCGATCCCACCACTGCAACGCGCTTGCCGGTGCGGCGCGCCGCCGGCTGCGGCGCCACCCAGCCCTCGGCGAAGGCGTGATCGATGATGTTCTTCTCGATCAGCTTGATGGTGACCGGATCGTCGTTGATATTGAGGACGCAGGCCTCCTCGCACGGCGCCGGACAGATGCGTCCGGTGAATTCCGGAAAATTGTTGGTCGAATGCAGCCGCTCGATCGCCTCGCGCCAGCGGCCGCGGTAGACGAGATCGTTCCAGTCCGGGATGATGTTCCCGAGCGGGCAGCCCTTGTGGCAGAACGGGATACCGCAGTCCATGCAGCGGGCGCCCTGCTTGCGCAGCTCCTCCTCGGACATCTTGAGCTCGAACTCGCGCCAGTCCTTGAGCCGCTCGGCGACCGGGCGCTTGTGCGGGGTCTCGCGCTCGAATTCGAGAAAGCCGGTGATCTTGCCCATCCAGTCCCTTGCCTGTTCAGACCGCCGCCGCTGCGCTAGACCGCGGCCAGCCGCGCCAGGTCGGAGTTGACGTTGAGATGCTGCGCTTCGAGCACCTTGCGATACTCGGTCGGCATTACCTTGACGAACTTCGCCGCATAACCATCCCAATCCTCCAGGATGCGCTCGGCGACCGCGCTTGCGGTGTACTGACGATGGCGCACGATAAGCGCGTGAAGTTGCTTGAGCTCGGCGGGATCGTCGATGCCGATCAGCTCGACCATGCTGGTGTTGCAGCGCGCGGCGATGCTCCGCTCCTCGTCGAGCACGTAGGCGATTCCGCCGCTCATCCCGGCCGCGAAGTTACGCCCGGTCCTGCCCAGCACGACGACCAGGCCGCGCGTCATGTATTCGCATCCGTGATCGCCCACGCCTTCGACCACCGTGGTCGCGCCGCTGTTGCGGACCGCAAAGCGCTCTCCCGCCATGCCCCGAAAAAACGCCTCGCCGCCGGTCGCGCCGTAGAGCGCGACGTTGCCGATCACGATGTTCTCCTCGGCCCGGAAAGTTGCCTCGCGCGGCGGCCGCACCGCCATGAAACCGCCCGACAGCCCCTTGCCGCAGTAATCGTTGGTGTCGCCTTCGAGATAGAACGCGACGCCAGGCGCCAGGAACGCGCCGAAGCTCTGCCCTGCCGAGCCGCGCAGATGAATCTGGATCGTGTAGGGCGGCAGGCCGTCGCCGCCCCAGCGCCGCGAAACCTCCGCCGAGAGCATCGTGCCGACCGTGCGATTCACGTTGCGGATCGGCAGATGCAGCTCGACCGGCTTCTTGTGCTCGATCGCTTCGCGGCACTGCATGATGAGCTCGCGGTCGAGCGCGCGCTCCAGCCCATGGTCCTGCCGCTCGACGCAATGCAGCGGCTCGCCGGGCGCGCTGTCGACGCGGCACAGGATTGCACTCAGGTCGATGTGGCGCGCCTTCCAGTGATCGATCGCTTCGTTGGCGTCGAGGCATTCGACATGGCCGACCATCTCATTGAGCGTGCGGAAGCCGAGCTGCGCCATGTGTTCGCGCAGCTCCTCCGCGATGAACATCATGAAGTTGACCACGTGCTCGGGCCGGCCCTCGAAGCGCTTGCGCAGCTCCGGGTCCTGGGTCGCGATGCCGACCGGGCAGGTGTTGAGATGGCAGACGCGCATCATGATGCAGCCCGAGGCGACCAGCGCGGCGCTGGCGAAGCCGAATTCCTCGGCGCCCAGCAGCGCGGCGATCGCGACATCGCGGCCGGTCTTGAGCTGCCCGTCGGTTTCGACCCGAATGCGGCCGCGCAGCCCGTTCAGCACCAGCACCTGCTGGGTCTCGGCCAGCCCCAGTTCCCACGGCCCCCCGGCGTGCTTGATCGAAGTGAGCGGCGAGGCGCCGGTGCCGCCGTCGTGACCGCTGATCAGCACCACGTCGGCCTTGGCTTTCGCGACCCCGGCGGCGACCGTCCCGACCCCGACCTCGGCCACCAGCTTGACGCTGACCCGCGCGCGATCGTTGGAATTCTTGAGGTCGTGGATCAGCTGCGCAAGATCCTCGATCGAATAGATGTCGTGATGCGGCGGCGGCGAGATCAGACCGACCCCGGGCGTCGAGTAGCGGATCTTCGCGATGTACTCGTCGACCTTATGGCCGGGAAGCTGGCCACCCTCGCCCGGCTTGGCTCCCTGAGCCATCTTGATTTGCAGCTCGTCGGCGTTGACCAGGTAGTTGCTGGTGACGCCGAAGCGCGCCGAGGCGACCTGCTTGATGGCGCTGCGCCGCCAGTCGCCGTTCGCGTCGCGCTGGAAGCGCTCGGGATCCTCGCCGCCCTCGCCGGTATTGCTCTTGCCGCCGATGCGATTCATCGCGATGGCGAGGTTTTCGTGCGCCTCCTTGCCGATCGACCCGAACGACATCGCGCCGGTCTTGAAGCGCTTGACGATCTCGGCGGCCGGCTCGACCTCCGTGATCGGAATCGGCTCGCGGCCGGGCTTGAACTTGAGCAGGCTGCGCAGGGTTGCGAGCTGGCGGCTCTGCTCGTCGACCAGCCGCGTGTACTCCTTGAACATCCGATAGTTGCCGGCGCGCACCGAATGCTGCAGCTTGGCGATGGTGTTCGGGTTGTACATATGGAACTCGCCGCGCCGGCGCCATTGGTAATTGCCGCCGACCTCGAGTTCGGTAGCCAGGTTGGGCTCGGCCTTGAAGGCGCGCGCATGGCGAATCGCGCTCTCGCGGGCGATGGTCTCCAGGCCGACGCCGCCGACGCGCGAAGAGGTCCAGGTGAAGTAGCGCTCGACGGTTTCCCGGTCGAGTCCGATCGCCTCGAAGATCTGCGCGCCGCGGTAGCTCTGGAGCGTCGAGATGCCCATCTTGGAGGCCACCTTGATGAGGCCCTTGGTGACCGCCTTGATGAAGTGCTCGACCGCCTCCTCCTCGCTGACCCCCGCCAGCGTCCCTTCCCGGAGCATCCCGGCCATCGCGGCAAACGCTAGGTAGGGATTGACCGCGCCCGCGCCGTAGCCCATCAGCAGGCAAAAGTGCATCACCTCGCGCGGCTCGCCTGACTCGACCACGAGGCCAACCTGCGTGCGTGTGCCCTCGCGGATCAGATGGTGATGGACGGCGGAGGTCGCGAGCAGGCTCGGAATCGGCGCGGCCCCGGCGTTCACGCCGCGATCCGAGAGCACGATGATCGTATAGCCAGCCGCGACCGCTTCCGAAGCGGACGCGCACAGTGCGTCGAGCGCGCGGCGCATCCCGGCGCCGCCCTCGTCGGCGTTAAAGCGCGTGTCGAGCGTGATCGCGCGCAGGCCCGGCTCGTCGAGCTGTTTTATTTTCGCGACCTCCCGATTATCGATCACCGGGCGCGTCAGGCGAAGCTGCCGGCAGTGCAGCGGCCCCTCCTCGAACAGGTTCTGCTCGGAGCCGATGGTCGTCTCGGGCGAGGTCACCAGCTCCTCGCGGATCGGATCGATCGGCGGGTTGGTGACCTGCGCGAACAGTTGCTTGAAGTAGTTGAACAGCAGCGGCGCGCGATCCGAAAGCACCGCCAGCGGCGTGTCGGTGCCCATCGAGCCCACCGCCTCCTGCCCGTTCACCGCCATCGGCGTCAGCAGCATCTTGAGCTCTTCGGTCGTATAGCCGAAGGCCTGCTGCTGCTTGAGCAGATCGATCGGCTCGAAGCCGGCGATCGAGGGCGCGCGGCGCGGCTCGGGAAGCTTCGTCAGCGCGGAGAGGCTCTGATCAAGCCACGCGCGATAGGGCTGGCGCGCCGCCATCGATTCTTTGATCTCCTCGTCGTTCACGATCCGCTGCTCGACCGTGTCGACCAGGAACATCCGGCCCGGCTGCAGCCGGCCCTTGAGCGCGATGTTTTCCGGAGCGATGTCGAGCACGCCGGTCTCTGAGGCCATCACCACCAGCCCGTCCTTGGTGACCAGGTAGCGCGAGGGGCGCAGTCCGTTCCGATCGAGCACCGCGCCAATCTGGCGGCCGTCGGTAAAGGCGATCGAGGCCGGGCCGTCCCACGGCTCCATCAGGCACGAGTGATACTCATAGAAGGCGCGCTTGGACGGGCTCATCGCCGTGTCGTTCTGCCACGCCTCCGGGATCATCATCATGACCGCATGGGGCAGCGCGCGGCCGGTGCGGATCAGCAGTTCGAGGCAATTGTCGAACATCGCGGAGTCGCTGCCGGTCGGCTCGATGATCGGGAGCAGTTTGCGGATGTCGTCGCCGAACAGCGGCGAGGTAAAAAGCTGCTGGCGCGCATGCATCCAGTTGATGTTTCCGCGCAGCGTGTTGATCTCGCCGTTATGACAGAGGAAGCGGTAGGGATGGGCCCGCTCCCAACTCGGAAAGGTGTTGGTCGAGAAGCGCTGATGGACCAGCGCGAGCGCGCTCTTGACCTCGGCGTCGACCAGGTCGGGAAAGAAGCGCGGAATCTGCGTTGAGATGAGCTGGCCCTTGTAGACGATGGTCAGCGCCGAGAGGCTGCAGACATAGAAGTAGTCGGCCTCGGCGCGCTGATGGCGCGCGATCTCGTTGGTGACACGCTTGCGGATCACGTAGAGCTTGCGCTCGAACGCTTCGACATCGGCAAGCTCCGGAGCGCGGCCGATGAAAATCTGGCGAATCGCGGGCAGCGCGCGCCGCGCGATGGTGCCGCACGCGCTCTCGACGATCGGCACCGTGCGCCAGCCGAGAAAGCGCTGGCCCTCGTCGCCGACGATGCGCTCGAAAATCTGCTCGAACTCGGCGCGCCGGGCGGCATCGCGCGGCAGAAAAACCTGGCCGACGCCATACGCGCCGGAGGCCGGGAGCGCGAAGCCGGCGCGGTCGGCCTCGCGGCGGAAAAAGTCATCCGGAAGCTGCAGCAGCAGGCCGGAGCCGTCGCCGGTCTCGGGATCGCATCCGCAGGCGCCGCGATGCTCGAGATTTTCGAGAATCTGCAGGCCCTTCACCACGATATCGTGCGAGCGCTCGCCGCGGATGTTCACCACGAAGCCGACTCCGCAGGCATCGTGCTCGTGAGCCGGATCGTAGAGGCCGATGGGCGCGGGCAAGCCCGAGAAGTTATGCATGGCTGTCCCCCTTCGGCGCGGGAGGTTCGGACTTGCGGGCGGCGTGGCGATGGGCCCGGCCGTTGCCGGCCGGCTCTTGATTGGTCACCACGATCTGGTTGCGCTCGGTATGCGTCGACAGCACCACCATCGTCTCGGTGCGCGCGACGCCTTCGATCAGGCGAATCGTGCGGATGAGCTTTTCGAGCGAAGCGGTGTTGGTGGTCTTGACCTTGAGCAACACTGTGTGTTCGCCGGTGACGTGATGGCATTCGAGCACGTCATCGAGCAGGTCGACGGTCTCCTCGAATAACGCGATGGTCTTCGGATGCGAGATCGATACGCCGATGAAGGCGGTGACGTCGCGGCCGAGCCGCTTGGCATCGACGGTCGCGTGATATCCCGAAATAATTCCCCCATCTTCGAGCTTTTTGACCCGCTCGATTACCGAGGGCGCGGACAATCCGACCTGCTCGCCGAGCTTGACGTGCGGGATGCGGCCGTGTTCCTGCAGGATCGAGATAATCTGTAGGTCGATCGAATCAAGCTCGGGCGTTTCGTTGCCTAATTTCATAAAGATAATCCCTGACGAAGGACCGTTGAACCTAGCGAAAATGAGCGTTACGGGTCAAGAATCTTAGGATGACGGTTTGGAAAACATTTATTTGCAATGGCGCCCGATGTCAAACAGAAGAAAGCATCGGCATAAATGATTCGATGCCTAAGAAATCGTCATTTATAACTCTGTAGAGCTAAGAAAGCGGGTGATAACGCCAAAACATAACGCTTTCTCTGCCTAAGATTAAAGCAGATAAGCTAATTCTGATGCTAAGGTTAGCTAATAGCGCGAGCCGGCGCAGGCATCCCCAATGCGACCATCAGGATAGGACTCTTGTTATCGCAGCCGGGCCCGAAAAAACTGGCGGTGTCGTCATCGTAGAAAGTAAGCCCGGTAGCGCCGTGACCCAGCGCAAACGCTCCGAGACAGGCGCGTCCGCCGAGAAGGCCGGCCTCGAGATGCAGGTCGCGATAGCCGCGATTCCCGAGCGTGGCCAGGGCGCGCTCGAGCGCCGCCATGTAACAGACCAGCACGCTGCAATCGAGGCCGACCGCCTGCTCCAGGCACAGGTATCCGGCATTGCCCCGAAACTCTCCGCGCTTGATCAGCTCGAGCGCGCCCGAGGCGCGATCGTAGCGATAAGCCCCGGCTTCGATCCCGTCGACCGCGTTGACGATCAGGTAGATTTCGCATTGCGATCGGAAGTCGGCCGGCACCGGCCCGCTCGAAGCCGCGAGGATCTGGTTCAGGTCGTCGGCCGGAATCGAATCGTGGCTGAAGGCGCGGGTCGCGCCGCGCCGCAAAACCGTCTCGCCCAGACCGAGTCCTCCCGCTGACACGGGCGGGCCCGGGTCGGGCGGCGAGGCGGTAGCGATGGCGGCGACTTCATCGAGCGATTCGAGCCGCGACGCCTGATGGACCCGCACCAGGTCCGGGTAGCTCACCTCGCCCGGCGAGAGCGGCAGCGATTCCCACGCAATCGCGCTGGCTGCATCCGAAGACTCGCGCGCCGCCGCGGTCGTGCCTAGCGCCACCACGCATGCGATCCCCTCGCGTTCGCCGTCCGCGCCGATGAGCACTTCAAGCTCCGCGTCGAGGAACGCGGTCACGACTTCAGTGCGATGGCCTTCGGCGTTCGCAACCGCGAGCAGATTCGCGAGCATCGTGCCCGTATCCCAAAAGCAGTAGCGATAGGCGCGGGCGTGATATTTCCAGGTGCTGCGCCAGAAGATCGTGCTCGCGATCAGGTTCGCACGCGCGCCGGCCAGCGAATCGCGGTCGTTGGCCGCCCGCGCGATGTTCAAGCGGAAATCGCCCGGGCGAAGCGCGCGCAGCTTCAGATCAGCCGGCGAAAAGTGATAGAGCCCTGGCGCGAGTCCCTCCACCTCGCCGGCGGCGACGTAGAGCTCGACCGGGTAGAGCGCCCCGGCCGACGGCGCGGCCCGGAAGTGATAGTCCTCGCCGCCGACCCGCCGATGGCGCGTGAGCCCGCCGGCGCAGAACAGCATCCGGGTCAGGGTTGCGAGATCGAGCGGCGTCGCGCTCCCGCCCGCGACCGTCGATGAAAGCGCCTCCAGTGTGGGCATCGTGGCGAGGTTCAGGTCGCGCGGCAGCATCACCACCGGCGCGTCCGGATAGATCTTGTATGGCAGCGGCCGGTTCTCCCAGTCGAGCCGATGCGGCGTGCTGCGCACGCTGGTGTAGGAATGCTTAGTTACTTCGTGGAAGAAGCGCGCCGCTTCGATGTCGCGGTTGGCCACCGCTCAGCTCTCATATTCCTGGCGCAGATGGCGCGCGATGATCAGCCGCTGGATTTCGGAAGTGCCCTCGTAGATTCTGAGCGCGCGCACCTGGCGATAGAGGCGCTCGACCCGCACTCCGCGCCGCACCCCGTTGCCACCATGAATTTGCACCGCCTCGTCGATCGCGCGCCACGCCGCCTCGGTCGCGAACAGCTTCGCCATCGAGGCCTCCTTGGCGACCCGCGCCGCGCCGCCGTCCTTGAGCTTGGCGGCTCGATAGACCAGCATCCGCGCCGCATCGAGCGAGGTCGCCATGTCGGCCAGTTTGAACTGGATCGCCTGGTTGTCGATCAGCGGATGGCCGAACTGGACGCGCTTGAGGCTATAGCGGAGCGATTCCTCGAGCGCCGCCTGCGCCATCCCGATGGCGGCCGCGCCGACCGACGGGCGGTAGACGTCGAAGGTCTGCATCGCGATCCGAAAACCGCTGCCCGCCACGCTGACCAGCTGATCGGCCGGCACCGCGCAGTTCCTGAAGGCGAGCTCGCCGATACAATGCGGCGCCGAGAGATCGAACTGCTGCACGACCTCGAACCCGAGCGCCTCTTTCTCCACGATGAAGCACGAGAGGCCGCGCGCGCCGCCCGCCGGATCAGTCTTGACGAAAACCGTATAGGTGCCGGCCGCCCCCGCATTCGAGATGAAAATCTTTCCACCGTTGAGCACGTAAGTGTCGCCACGCCGCTCTGCGACGGTCTCGATCATCGAGAGGTCGGAGCCGGCCGACGGCTCGGTGAGTGCGTAACCGGCGAGCCGCTCGGCCCGCGCGATCGGCGGCAGGAAGCGGCGCTTCTGCGCCTCGCTGCCGCCGGCGACGATTGGATAGCTCCCCAGCCCCTGCATCGTGAACAGCAAATCGATATTCGCCGAGCCGCGCGCCAGCTCCTCGCGTACGATGCAGATTTCGGTCGCTTTCACGCCCGGACCGACGCCGCCGTACTCCTCGGGAATCACGACGCCGAGAATCCTCTCGCGCACCAGCATCGCGGCCACGTCCCACGCAACCTCCGTGGTATCGTCCAGCTCCGCGGTGCGCGGGATGATCTGCGCATCGACCAGCGCGCGCACCCGCGCGCGCAGCCGCTTCTCGTCCTCGTTCAGCAACAGATCCATGGGCGTTGGAAATCGGCCGCGATCAGCTCCGTTTCGGCTCGGGTACGGTCGGCGCGATTTTGATCGGCAACTGGAAGCGGATTATCTGCGGCACCTCGCATTCGGTCTCGCTGCATGACTGCAGATCGATAGTGCCCGCCAGCGTGTAGTCGGCCGGCTGCAGCGGAAATTTGAGCAGCACCCGCCCGGGCGCCTTGAAACTCCCGGCGTGAACCGGAATCGTCTCGCCGAGCGCCTCGAAGCGTTTCATTTCCAGCGGCGGAAACTTGAATGAATAGCTCGCCACATGATGGGTCTCGAAGCGGATCGTGGTCGGCGTGTAGCCGGTGGGTGCCGGCGCGCCGTAGAGATGCCAGCCGGGGGCGATTGCGAACGCGGCCATCACGCCGAGTTCCTGGCCGGCAAACGCATCGCTCGACGAAAGACCGATCGCGACCTGGACATGACCGCTTCTTAACTCGACCACACCGCCCGCCGCCGCGGCTTGCGCGCGCATCGCGACTTCCGAACCGGTAACGCGATGCTGATAATTGGGGACGAAGAATTTTTCGCGCACCGTGCCGTCGGGAGCGAGCAAATATTCCACCGGATGAGGCACGCCGTAGGAGCGCATGTCGGGCAGCATGTTTTCATTGAAGAGTCCGAAGCGGCGGATCACCACGCTGCCATGGTCGGAGAGCAACGGGTAGCCGATATGGTTGAGCTCGGCGAAATTTTTCAGGATCTCCGCGGAATCATAGCTAACCGCCGCGATATGGATTCCTGCCCGCTCCAGGAGAGCCCGTGATCGTTCCAGCTCGACGAGCTGGTTGCGGCAAAACGGTCACCAATCGGCGCTGCGATAGAAAACCAGCAGCAAGCCGGCAGGACCGCTCAGATCCGCGAGCGCGCGCCGCTTGCCATCCTGATCGGGCAGCGTGAATTCGGGCAGGCTCGCGCCGACCTCGGGGCCAGTGGTGAAGCCCTCGTTGGTGACCGCGACGAAGCGCGTGTAGACCTCGGGCGGAACTGGCTGGCCAGCCGCGCGTAGCCGGTAGAATTCGCGCATGATGCGGGTTTTGGTCTCGAGATCGGTCGCCGCCATGTGATCGGAATCCTCCCGCGGACCTGAACGGTCAAAAAGTGTCGCGATAAACGCGCCGTCGATACTGGCACGGGGCGAAGAAAGCGCGCAAGGAACCGCGCAAATCGCCGCGCTGATATTCATGGATGAGGGGCAGGCGATTGCAGGATTAAGATTTGATGAGCTTTTCGCTAACCGCGGGACTCGAGGTATCGGTGCTGTGGCCATTAATTAACGATCGTCGCAACCGTCCGCTCCCGGGACGAAGGCGTTGTGGCCGCGCTATGACCTATGACCTGCGCTTGCAAATGAATGGTTTAACAGGGACTTTTCGGAGAGTATCGGCCCGCGTCATACTGCGCACGACAAGCCAGTGAGTTCAAGCAAGGAGACAGTGCTATGCCCACCATCACGACCAAGGACGGCGTTGAGATCTTCTACAAAGACTGGGGCAAGGGTCAGCCCATCGTGTTCAGCCATGGGTGGCCTCTGTCGGCAGACGACTGGGACACGCAAATGCTGTTCTTCCTGCGTCACGGCTATCGCGTCATAGCGCATGACCGACGCGGCCACGGCCGGTCCACGCAAACGGGCGACGGTCACGACATGAATCATTATGCTGACGATCTAGCGGCGCTTACCGCGCATCTCGGCCTGAAGAATGCCGTGCATGTCGGTCACTCCACCGGCGGAGGCGAGGTGGCGCACTATCTGGGACGGCATGGACAAAGCCGGGTGACCAAGGCGGCGCTCATAAGTGCGGTGCCGCCGCTAAAATGGTGAAGACAGCGGCCAATCCGGGCGGTCTCCCCAAGGAAGTGTTCGACGGATTGCAAGCGCAGCTCGCGGCTAATCGCTCGCAATTCTATCGCGACCTGCCGGCGGGACCTTTCTATGGCTTCAACCGACCGGGCGTGAAAGCCTCAGAGGCAATCATTCAGAACTGGTGGCGCCAGGGCATGATGGGCGGAGCGAAGGCACACTATGACGGCATCGTTGCCTTCTCACAGACCGATTTCACCGACGATCTCAAGAAGATCACGATACCGGTGCTGGTAATGCATGGGGACGACGATCAGATCGTTCCCTACGCTGATGCCGGGCCGTTGTCAGCGAAGCTACTGAAGAACGGGACGCTGAAGACCTACAAGGGCTTTCCGCACGGGATGCCTACCACGCAAGCGGACACGATCAACGCCGACCTGCTCGCTTTCATCAAGGACTGATTGATGTACATCGGCACGCCGCATCCGAAGAAGAGCTAGCGCCAGCCCCGCTCAGAGCATGCTCAGCGGATCGATATCGATCGCGACGCGCACCCCGCCGCGCGCCGCTTCGGGAGCCAGCGCGGTACGCATCGCGGCCAGCGCCGCGCGCATCTGGTTGTGCGCCGCCGCCTTGACCATTACCTGGAATCGGTAGCGCCCGCGCAGCCGTTCGATCGGCGCCGGCGCCGGGCCCAGTACGCGGACCGTTCCTTCGCCATTCGGCGCGACCGCTCGCTTCAGCGCGGTCGCCACGCGGTCCGCGATCCGCGACGCCGCCGCGGAATCCTCGCCTTCGATCCTGACCAGCGCGAGCCGCATGAAAGGCGGGTAGCCAAGCTCGCGCCGCAACGTCAATTCGCGCCGGATGAAGCGCTCGTAATCCTGGTCGCGAGCGGCGCGGATACTGTAATGCCCCGGCGCGTAGGTCTGGATCAGGACGCGGCCCGGACGCTCGCCGCGGCCGGCGCGGCCCGCCGCCTGGGTCAGCAACTGAAAGGTGCGCTCGGCGGAGCGGAAGTCGGGCAGGTTCAGCGCCACATCGGCCAGGATCACGCCGACCAGCGTCACGCTCGGAAAGTCGAAGCCCTTGGTGACCATCTGGGTGCCGACCAGGATGTCGATTTCGCCGCGCCTGAGCGCCGTGAGCATCCGCGAGCGCTCGCCGCGCCGCCCGCTGGTGTCGGAGTCCATCCGCTCAATCCGCGCCGCCGGCACGAGCTTTTCGAGCGCCGCGACCAGCCGCTCGGTGCCGAAGCCCAGCCCCTCCAGTCCGATCGCTCCGCATTCGGGGCAATTCTCGGGCGCGAGCCGCCGCTCGCCGCAGTAATGACAGCGCAACGAGCGATCGCGCAGATGAAAGGTGAGGCTGACGCTGCAGTTCGGGCAAGCGGGCACCGCCCCGCAACTGTGGCATTGAAGAAAGTTATGATAGCCGCGGCGATTGAGAAACAGGATGGTCTGGCCGCGGGCCTCGAGATTGGCCCGGATCGCGCCGAGCAACAGTTCTGAGAGCGGCACCGGCTGCGCGACCGCCGCGCCGTTATGGTCCGCCGCCGGCCGCGCAGGCTTCGCCGCCGCAGCGCCGCGCCGCAGATCGATAATTTCGGCGCTTGCGAACGGCCGCTCCATCACGCGCCGCGCGAGCCTCAGCATCGAGTAGCGCCCGCTGCGCGCATTGGCCCACGATTCGGCCGACGGCGTCGCCGAGCCAAGCACCACCGGGCAGCGCGCGAAGCGGCCGAGCGCGACGGCCAGGTCGCGCGCGTTGTAGCGGATGCCCTCCTCGTTCTTGTAGGCGGCATCGTGCTCCTCGTCGACGACGATCAGGCCGGCATCGGGCAGCGGCCCGAAAATCGCCGAGCGCGGACCGATCATGATTCGCGCGCGGCCCGAGAGCGCGGCCCGCCAGTTGGTCCATCGCTCGGCTACGTTCTGCGCGCTGTGCGCGATCGCGACCAGCGCGCCGAAGCGGCGGCGAAAGGCGCTCACCAGTTGATCGGTAAGCGCGATCTCCGGCACCAGCAGGATCACATTGCGCCCGGCCGCGAGCGCGCGCGCCGCCAGGTTCAGATAGATCTCGGTCTTGCCGCTGGCGGTCACGCCCCAGAGCAGAAAAGTCGCGGCGCGCCGCGCCTCGATAGCCGGCGCGATCGCCTCGAACGCAGCCTGCTGCTCGTCGTTCATCACCAGCGCGGCTTCAAGCGCACCGTCGGGCAGCGAGTCGGTTTCCGATGACGCCGCCTCTTCTACCGCGATCCAGCCACGCGCCTTCATCAGCTTGAGCATCGGGCTCACTTCACCGATTTTGCGGATGAGCTCGCTGACCGGAATTCCATCGGGAGCGCCGGCGAGGAGTTGCAGGATCTCGCGCTGGCGTGCGCCGCGAATTTTGAGCTGGCCCGGATCGATCAGCATCGATGCGCGCAGCTCGGCGGATTCGCGATGGCGTCCGACGGTCGCGGTCTCCACCGTGGCGATGCGTTCGGCGGCGAGCCGGCCGATCGCCGCCTGGACTTCTTTTTCGTCGCCCAGGCGGCGGAGCTGGCGCGGGGTCATCGGCCGGCGTTCGAGCGCCGCGACGATCTTGCGTTCGAGCGGCGTCAGGGTCGCGAGCGTCAAGGGCGCGGGCGCCACCGCGAGCCGAAAGCGGCGCTGCGACTCGACTCGCACCAGCGCCGGCACCACGCTCCGATAGGCCTCCGCGATTGGCGCCATGTAGTAGCTCGCCATGAAGTTGAGCAGCTCGAGATGCGGCAGATCGTAGAGCGCCTGCGGCTCGAGGATCGCGGCGATCGGCTTGAGCGGCTTGCCTCCGGCATCGAGCTCCGCGCCGGTCTCGATCACCACGCCGGTCATCCGGCGCGAACCAAGCGGGACGATCACGCGATGGCCGGCGCGCAGCGTCGTGGCGAGCTCGGGCCCGACGGCATAGGTGAGCGGCGCGAGGTCGCCCGCCGAGCCCAACACTACCACCTTGGCTTGCATCCCGAAGCTCCGCCGCGCGGGCGGATGCCGAGGGATTCTAGCCTATGCGATGGTGCGATGTGCGCGGGCGCGGAGCGATGACGAATTGAAGCTTTTCGAGGGATCAGGAGACCTTGTCGGGCTTGGCTTCGGTCGGAGGAAGATCGCTCTTGGCGACCGGCGCGGCCGTCTTCGCCGCCTCGGGCTCGTTCATCGCGTGCTTGAAATCGCGAATCGCCTTGCCGAGCGCGCCGCCGACGTCACCGAGCTTGCTGGGTCCGAATATGATCAGAATGATCAACAAGAGGATCAGCAGATGTGAGGGCGCGAAAATGTCCATAAAGCCTCTCCGGCCGCCAAACCCGCGGCCATCTGAAAGTCTATAGCTCCGCCCCCTCGATTACCACCTGGCCGCCGACGGACCGATCGTCAGCGCTCGCGGCCTGTCGCGCTCTGCGGCGTGGCGGCTTCTGCAGGGCTCGTCATCGCTTCGAGACGGTAGCGCTGAACCTTGCGATAGAGGGTCGAGAGATGTACGCCCAGGGTCTGGGCCGCCTTGACCTTGTCGCCCTTGACCTTGACCAGCACGCGCTTGATGTGTTCGCGTTCGAGCTCCTCGAGCGTGAGGCCCGAGCCTTCGAGCTCGCTCCATGCCGAGGCCGGCGTATGGCGGACCTTCTCGGGCAGGTCGTGCGAATGGATCACATTGGTCTCGGCCAGGATGACGGCGCGTTCAACCGCGTTTTCGAGCTCGCGGACGTTGCCCGGCCATCGATAGGTCACCAGTGCGCGTATCGCGCCGCGTGAAAAACGCATCGGATCGCGATTCAGCGCCTTCTCGTACTTGTGGATGAAGTAGTCGGCGAGCACCGGGATGTCGTCGCGCCGCTCGCGCAGCGCCGGCAGGGTGATCGTGATGACGTTGATGCGGTAGAGCAGCTCTTCGCGGAAGCGGCCGGCCTTGACCTCGCGCTCGAGGTCGCGATTGGTGGCGCACAGCACGCGCACGTCGAAGCGCACCGGCTCGTTGGCGCCGAGCGGGTAGGCCTCGCGCTCCTGCAGCGCGCGCAGCAGCTTGACCTGCAGCGCGAGCGGCATCTCGCCAATCTCGTCGAAGAAGACCGTGCCGCCGTCGGCGGCCTTGAGCAGGCCCGGCTTGTCCTGCGCCGCGCCGGTAAAGGCGCCGCGCTTGTAGCCGAAGAGCTCGCTCTCGAGCAGGTTTTCCGGCAGCGCGCCGCAATTGATGGGCAGGAAGCGGGCGTTGGCGCGCTCGGAGCTGAAATGGATCGCGCGCGCGACCAGCTCCTTGCCGGTGCCCGACTCGCCCGTGACCAGCACGCTCGAATCGGTGCGCGCCACCTTCTCCATCACGCGATAGACCTGCTCCATCGCGTCGCTCTTGCCGATGATATTTTCGAAGCGGTACTTCTCGCGCAGCTCGCGGCGCAGGAAGCGGTTCTCGCGGAACAGCGCCTTCTCCTTGAGCGCGTTGCGCACCACGGCCTTCAGATGGTCGTTGGCGAAGGGCTTGGTGATGTAGTCGTAGGCGCCGGTGTGCAGCGC
>Ga0209415_10007915_pt1 | contig 18476 bp, 19 predicted proteins | sample PeaSoiSIISIP2007_FD_187696 | JGI IMG/M metagenome (GOLD analysis project Ga0209415, IMG submission 187696) | Peat soil microbial communities from Weissenstadt, Germany - SII-SIP-2007 (SPAdes) (version 2) | ecosystem: Environmental > Terrestrial > Soil > Wetlands > Peat | place: Germany...
GGCAACTACGTCACGGTCGGCGGAATCGATCTGGTGCGCGGACCCGACGGCCGCTTTCACGTGCTGGAAGATAACGTCCGCACGCCGTCGGGAGTTTCGTACGTGCTGGAGAATCGGGTCGTGATGACCCGGCTCGTCCCCGATCTGATTCGCGCTTGCCGCGTCCGCAGTATCGAGCGCTACCCGACCGACCTGCTCCAGTGCCTGTGCGAGATCGCGCCGGGCGGAAAGTCGCATCCGACGGTGGCGCTGCTGACGCCGGGTCCATACAACTCGGCATTTTTCGAGCACGTCTTTCTCTCGCAGCAGATGGGGGTGGAGCTGGTCGAGGGCCGCGACTTGGTTTGCATGGATTTGAAACTCTACATGAAGACCGTCCACGGGCTGCGCCAGGTCGATGTCGTCTACCGCCGCGTCGACGACGATTTCCTCGATCCGATGGTCTTCCGGTCCGACTCGCAGCTCGGCGTGCCGGGCCTCGCGGCGGTACTGCGCGCGGGCAACGCCGCGATCGCCAACGCGATCGGCACCGGCGTCGCCGACGACAAGGCCGTGTATGCCTACACGCCGGCGATGATTCGCTACTACTTTGGCGAGGAGCCGATTATCCCGATCGTCGAAACCTATCTGCTGCGCGATCGCGACGCGCGCGAGACGGTGCTCAAGGATCTCGATCGCTACGTGGTCAAACCGACCGGCGCGTCGGGCGGCTACGGCGTCGTGATCGGGCCGCACGCCAGCGAGCGCGAGCTGGAAGAAACGCGCTTGCAGATCATGCGCGACCCGGCCGCGTTCATCGCGCAGCCAGTGGTGTCGCTGTCGGTACATCCGACGGTCGTGAACGCGCGGGCCGAGACCGCGCCCTTTCTGGCGCCGCGCCATATCGATCTGCGTCCGTTCGTCTTGCTCGGCGCCAAGCCGCGCGTGCTGCCGGGCGGCCTGACGCGGGTGGCGTTGCGCGAGGGTTCGCTGATCGTCAACTCGTCGCAGGGGGGCGGCAGCAAGGATACCTGGGTGCTCGAGGCTTAGGTGCTCAAGCGAATCGCCGATCATTTGTTTTGGACCGCGCGCAATTTGGAGCGAGCCGAATGGCGCGCCCGGCTGGTCGAGGTGAACTATCAGCTCCTGATCGAGACTCCGCCCCGCGACCTGCAGCCGTGGGAGCCGCTGCTCGCGATCTTCGGCGAGCGCGAGGAATTCAGCGAGCGGTATGCCTCGGCCGACGAAGCCTCGGTGCTGAACTACTTCACGCTGGACGCCGACAACCCCAACTCGATCCGCAACTGTATCAATGTCGCGCGCAGCAACGCCCGCGCGCTCCGAAACCAACTCTCCTCCGAGTTGTGGCTCGGCCTCAACACGCTCTACCTCGCGGCCCAGGAATGGACCCCCGAGGTTTTCAAGTGGCCGGGCGTGTTCGCCTATTTCGCCGAGCTCAAGGACAGCTTCTACCAGCTCGCCGGAATCAGGCGCGGCACGATGCCGCGCGATCTGGCCTACGATTTTATGGAGCTTGGGAGCATGCTCGAGCGGGCCGAAGACGTCGCGCGGATGCTCGATGTGAAGTACCACTTCCTGCTCCCCAGGCTGGAGGACGTTGGCGGCGCGATCGATCTGTTGCAATGGGCCGCGGTGTTGCGCAGTGCGTCAGGGCTGGAGGCCTATCGCAAGCGCTACGGCGGCGCGATTCGCGTAGACAACGTGGTCGATATCCTGCTCTTCGATCCGACCTTTCCCCGCTCGGCGGTTTATTCGGTCGGGCGGCTGCGCGCTTTCATCGATCGGATCGCCGCCGACTCGCCGGAGGCTTCGGCCGCGGCCGCGGCGGCCGGCAAGCTGCTCGCCGAGATCAACGCCAGCAAGCCCGCCGAGATTATCCACGACGGGTTACATCAGTTTTTGCTGCATGTCCAGGATTCGTGCGCGGAAATCTCCGAGCTGGTGTTCGAGGAATATCTGAAAGCCGCCTGATGCTGTTCCAAATCCGCCACACCACCCGCTTCAAGTACGAGCAGCCCGTCTACGAGTCGCACAACGAGCTTCGGATGCGGCCGCTGGAGGGCCCGCGCCAGCGATGCCTCAGCTTCGGGCTCGAAATCGATCCGCCCGGCACGACCATGGAGTACCAGGACTTCTACGGCAACTCGGTCCACGCGCTCTCGATCTATCCGCCGCATGGCGCGCTCTCGATCGTGGCGCGATCGCTGGTGGAGCGGCTGCCCGAACTCGACGATGCCGCGGTCGCGATGACCTTTCGCGAATTTCTGGCCCGCGATTTGTCACGCAACCGGCTCGAGTACGACTTTCTGAATCCCAGTATCTACGTTCCTTTCAGCGACCCGCTCAGGAAGTTCTTCTGGATGGTCCATCCGGCCAACGACGAGGATGTTTTCGAGTACGTGCAGCGCGTGGTGGTTTTCGTGCGCGGTCAATTCGAGTACGAACCCGGCCGGACGCAGGTCCATTCCACCGCCGACGAAATCCTCACGATCGGCGGCGGCGTGTGCCAGGACTTTGCCCATCTGACGATCGGCGTGCTAAGGCTGGCCGGCGTTCCTGCCCGCTACGTCTCGGGATATCTCGCGCCGATGGGGAATTCCGTGCCGGCGGCGCGCGCCGCCTCGCGCGCCAGCCACGCCTGGCTCGAGGCGCAGGTGCCGCTGCTCGGCTGGGTGGGCTTCGATCCTACCCACGGATGCCGCACGGACTGCCGCCATATCAGGATCGCGATCGGCCGCGACTATGAGGACGTCTCGCCGATCAAAGGCGTCTTTCGCACCGTCGGCGGCGAGCACAAGATGACAGTTGAGCTCGAGATCGAACCGGCCGACGGTACCCAGACCGGGCCGCCCGGCTATCTGGGGCAGTCTCAATCGCAGCAGTGAACCATTCACAGATGCAACTTCGCTTGCCGAGTTTAGGAACATCCCTTTCCTAAGCCCGGCTGCGGGCGGAGCGATGGCTTGCCGAATGGACACTCTAGAGTCACAGCCTGTTAATCGGGATTTCGCAGAGTTGTGACAGGATGAGGCCGCGTTCGGCCCCCCGTGCGGTGGCAGAGGAGTTTGGATGGGTGACTTCGAATATGACCTCGTAGCGATTGGGTCCGGTCCGGCGGGTCATCACGCTGCGATACAGGCGGCCAAGCTGCGCAAGCGCGTGATGATCGTGGAGCGCAAGGCGATCGTCGGCGGAATCTGCATGAATGTCGGCACGATTCCGAGCAAGACCATGCGCGAAGCGGTGCTCTATCTCTCCGGCTATCGCGAGCACGCGATCTACGGCGAGTCCTACAAGGTCAAGGAAAAAATCACCCTGCAAGACCTGCTCTTTCGGGTCGATCCGGTGGTCCGCCATGAAGTCGACGTGATGCGCCATCAGTTGCAGCGCAACAACGTCGAGTTGGCTCATGCGCAGGCTTCGTTTCAGGACGCCCATACTATCAGTCTCAATCTCGGTAACGGCGGAGGCTCCCGGCAGGTCACCACCGACAAGGTTCTTCTTGCGGTGGGAACCGAAGCGGTGCGCGATCCCCGGATGCCGCTGGATGGGCAATGCGTTTTCTCGAGCGACGACATCCTGCTGATGGACGGGTTGCCGCAGACGCTCACGGTGATCGGCGCGGGCGTGATCGGATGCGAATACGCCAGTATGTTCGCCGCGCTCGGCGTCCGCGTCACCGTGATCGACAAGCGCGCGCGCCTGCTGCCCTTTATCGACTCGGAGATAGTCGAGGCGCTCACCTATCATCTGCGCGAGAAGCGCGTCACGCTGCGGCTGGGAGAGGAAGTCGACTGCGTCGAGCTGATCGAAGACGCCAACGGCAAGCGCGTGCGGGTCAAGCTGGTGAGCGGCAAACAGATCGTGAGCGACAAGGTTTTATGCAGCACCGGGCGCAGCGGCGCGACCTCGAAGCTCAATCTGGACGCGATCGGCGTGAAAACCGACGATCGCGGGCGGATCAAGGTGAACCAGGTTTTCCAATCGGAAGTCCCGTCGATCTATGCCGCCGGCGACGTGATCGGGTTCCCCAGCCTCGCTTCCACCTCGAAAGAGCAGGGGCGCATAGCCGTTTGTCATGCCTTCGGCGTCGAGACCGCGCACGCGCCGGAGCTTTTTCCCTACGGTGTGTACACGATCCCGGAGATCTCATTCGTCGGCCGTACCGAGGACGAACTGACCGAAGAGGGCGTGCCGTACGAGATCGGCAAGGCCAGCTATCGCGAGATCGCGCGCGGGCAGATTCTCGGCGACACGATCGGGATGCTCAAGCTGATCTTTCATCGTGAGACCTTGAAGCTGCTCGGCGTGCATGTGATCGGCGAGGGTGCGGTCGAGTTGGTCCATATCGGGCAGGCCGTGATGGCGCTCGACGGCAAGCTCGACTACTTCATTCGCACGGTCTTCAACTACCCGACGCTTGCCGAGTGCTACAAGAACGCCGCGTTCGACGGAATCAACCGCTTGCAGATCTAGTCCGGGACCCACCAGTCCGATCCTGCTTCCTTTTGGTGGGCAATCTTCGCTCACATCATTCTGAACGCGGGCTGTTCAAGCGGAGCATCGCCTTCCTCGGCAGCGCGCGGCGCTGTTGCGCTGAATCATCGATTGGCCGGTTCCGGACCTGTTTCGATCGCACGATCTATTGCGTTGCTGCTCTCGCTACTGTTAGTAGGAATTCATGTCTAAGGGAAGCGCAGTCGCAGCTCAGGCCAGAATTCTGCTGGTCGAGGATCACCTCATCAATCAGAGGGTCGCCCTGTCGCAGCTTCGCAAGCTCGGTTATCAGGCCGACCTTGCCCCCAATGGCGGCGCGGCGCTCGATGCGCTGGGCCGATCTCTCTACGACGCAATCCTGATGGATTGCCAGATGCCCGACATGGACGGTTACGAAGCGACCGCGAGGATTCGGGGCCGTGAGGCCGGCTGCCGCCACACGATTATCATCGCGATGACGTCGCATGCGATGGAGGGCGACCGGCAGAAGTGTCTCGCCGCCGGGATGGACGACTACCTGGCCAAGCCGGTCACGCTGCGCGAACTCGGCCTGATGCTGGAGCGATGGCTTGCCGTCGCACTGGCCCAGCCGTTCGCGTCCGCGAGCCGCGATGAGGCTCTGGACGCCGCGACGACCCGGGAATTACGGTCGCTCGGCGTGGAGTTGTTCGACGAATTGGCCGCGCTTTTTCTGGAGGATGCGAGCGAGAAGATGGCAGCCCTGAGGCGGGCCGGCGCGAGCCGCGACGCGCAGGTCGTGGAAAAGCTCGCCCACGGGCTCAAGGGATCCTCGAGCGCGATAGGTGCAAGCCGGATGCAAACGCTTTGTGCCGCAATCCAGGAAGCGGCGGCCGGCGGACAGATCGAGACCGCGGGCGCTCTCTGCGCCGGTCTGGAGACCGAATTCGCGAGAGTCCGGCTGGTGTTCGAGCAGGACAAGGCCGCGCGCCGGCCGGTTTCCTGAGTCTCTGAACCGCCGGGGCCACTGCCCGCCTGCCGCTCCGGCCCGTCGCATCCGGTTGGAAGGGCCGGGCGCACGTTGCTGCCGGCGCTGGACTTTAACAGATGGATGTAATATCATACAATCTGTTAAAGAAGGCCGAAGCAAAAAGGAGACGCTCATTCGGCCGCAGGAGCAGTCGTCATGACATCGATACAGGCGCCGGAAGCGCAGGAAAAACACTTCGAGGTTCCCAAGCCCGTAACAGACGGGCTTCGCCTGGTCGACAGACTGAGCGCCTTCGAATCGCCGATCGTCCAGGTTGCGGTCATAATTCTGGCGGCCGCCCTGGCTTCGGTGGTGGGCGGCACGATCATCAGGATCCTGGCCGACGGCCTGGCCCAGTCCTGAGGTCAACGGCCCGCAACCGAGCATTCGCATTCCCCGCAATCGGGGGCTGTCCGCGCTACTTACCTCGCGCGCCGGCGATGAAGTAGTCAGACGCAAGCCAAGGTCGTCTGTACTACTCACCTCTCCCGCGCCTGCGACGAAGTCGTCGGGCACAAATCGTGGGCCGTCCGCATTGCTTACCTCTCCCGCGCCTGCGACGAAGTCGCCAGGCGCAAACCGGGAGAGGTCGGCGAGCGCGCAGCGCGAGGCGGGTGAGGGCGCGTACCGGGATAGCGGTCCTCATAGAACTCCCCGATGCGCCTGCTCCTATCAGTTACATTTTCTTTCATGCCCATGTTGTAAACTGGAGTCCGATCAGCTAATCATAGCCCCCAGTACGTGGGTTGGTGGAGGCTGGATTGGGCGGCGAGGTTGGCGGAGGGGCGGATGTACTGTCAGCGTTTTTCCTCTGAATTGTTTCCCCAAGCGAACGCGCACGCCTTTCCGCTTTCGAAACAGGGAGGCTAAGCGCATGTCATTCGAATCGGAACCAAAGCGGATTCTGGTCACCGGAGCTGCGGACTTCGCCGGCAGCGAGCTCCTGCGGCAACTCGAGGACGACGATCGGGTCGAGTATGTCGCCGGCGTGGACTTCAGGGAGCCTCGCTACGCATTCAAGCGGGCTGAAGCAATCAATGCGGACTTGCGCACCACCGGTTTGAAGCACCTGATCGAGAGCATCAGGCCCGACACCATCGTCCATCTGCTGCATCTGGGCTCCGACCGGGAAGCGGCGAGCATCGACGGCGAAGCGCACGAGATCAACGTGATGGGCACGATCAACCTGGTCGCCACCGTGCAATCGATGGCGTTCGTGCGGAAGTTCGTGCTGATGAGCGGGCTGCATGTGTATGGCGCCGACCCGCTGGACGCCGCGGTTCTGACCGAGGATACCAGGCCGCGCGTTCCCGCCAGAACCCGATATGGCGGCGACCTGCAGGAAATAGAGAACGCGGTCAACCACCTCGGACGCTCGGGGCGCAACCTGCTGTTAACCTGTCTGCGCGTCGGCGATATCATCGGTCCCAGAGTCAACAACTCGATATCACGCTACCTGTCGATGCCGCTGGTGCCGACGGTGATGGGTTTCGATCCCCGCCTGCAGTTCTGCCACGAGGACGATGCCGTCGGCGCGCTGAAACGCGCCGCGCTGCTGACTCTGCCGGGATTGTACAACGTCGTCGGCGACGGCGTGATCTACCTGAGCCGCGTTTTGCGGCTCGGCGGGCGCTTTCAGTTGCCGGTAGCCGCGCCATTTCTGGGGTGGGTGTCCGACGCGCTCAGGACGGTCGGGCTGACCGACCTTCAACCCCATCACCTGTTGATGCTTCGCTACGATAATCGCCACCTCAAGACGCGCTTCGGATACACGCCGCGCTATTCCACGGTCGAGGCCGTGCTCGATCTGTACAACAAGAGCAAGCTCAAGCCGGCGGTTAGGGACGAGAGCGAGCAGCTTCCGACGCGGCGCGTTGCGGCGGCGTAGAGACATATCGAGGGCGGGTAAAGCGGTAGTCAAGTTAGTATGCAGTTCAAGAGTTTGATTACCCAGATGAGGCGGCGAATCACGAGATAGACGAACCGATGGGCAGGCGCCCCTGGGGCTAGGGGCGTGTGGTGGTGGTGCGGCGGTGGTGCGGATCGGGGCGAAGGCACTCACAGCTAAAGAACCTCGCGGCGGCGGAGACCATCGGATCCGTTTTGGGATCCGTTCCGGGATCCGTTTGGGGCGCGCTGGCGCAACCGCTGAGCAAGGCGGCCGTTGCGCCGGCTTACGGGTGCGCTGGTAGGCGTCGCGCGATGGGTCCGGGACTCGGAGGTCTGCTGCGCGAGGCGCGCGTGATCCGCGAGTTGCTCGCTTTTGTCGGCGACACGGCGCGCAGGCGAGCTGAGCGGAGACCCCATCGAGGCTCAAAGCCGGTCCTGCTGATTCCCGGCCTGATGGCCGGCGATAGCTCGCTATACGGAATTGCGGGGCGGCTCCGGATGGCGGGTTACCGCGTGTTCTTCCCCGGCATCTGGTTCAATGCCGACTGTCCGGTGAAAACGATCGGCCGGCTCGAGCGCGTGCTGCGCGACGCGGGCCGCCAGACCAACGCCAAGGTAATTATAGTCGGGCACAGCTTGGGTGGAATCTACGCGCGCGAGCTGGCGCGCCGCTTCCCGCTGCTGGTCGAACGGGCGATCCTGCTGGGCGCGCCGCTGAGAGATCCGGTCCGCAATTCCAACCATCTGCTGCGCCTTGGCGCCGCGATACTGGGGCTTGCGCATAATCGATGCCTCACCGCGCTCGGCGATCCGTGCGGCCCGTGCGGGCTGAATCTGCCGGGCAGATTGCCCAAGGTTCCGGAGACTATCGTTTATTCCAAGACCGACGGGATCGTGGACTGGCGCAGTTGCCTGGAAAGCGGGCCGAACGTGGAGACGGTCGAGGTTCAATCGAGCCATTGCGGCCTCGCGGTGAGCGCGCCGGTCTGCGATTTGATCATCGAGCGGCTACAGAAAGCGCCGGTCCGCACGGTCGAAACGGCAGGCGTGGTTCCTGAGTTGAAGTATCGCCTGTTCCGATTGCGGCGGCGGCCCGGATCGTCGCCGGCGGAAACCGGCGCGCGCGATGCCGCACGGCCCTCGATCAATCGGGTCGCGGCGGCCGATCACCTGCGCTGCGGAATTTGCGGCTCGGAGTTTACCGCCGATCCGGCGGGCGACCGCACGCTGGTGCTGAACGTGAGTGCGGCGCCGCGCCCGTACTACTTCTGCCGCGAGTGCGGCGACAATATCACGCGCCGGGTGCGATCGAACGACGCCCGCAAACGCTATGCATGGTACTGGGCGATGCCGATGAACGGGGCGATCGCTTCCGACGGCGCCGCGTAGTTTCTATTCACCCGGGGTTCGCTGATCGGCCGGCCACGTGCGGGGCCGGATCGAACGCGCCCAGGTCAGCTATCGCGGTTGCCACTTCGGCAGCTTCGATCGTGGTAAGGCAATTGTAGTGACCGAAGCGGCAGGCCCTTGCCAGACAGGGACTGCATTCGATTCCCCGATATATCACCTTGGTCTTCGGCCCGAGCGGGCCGGTCCGGCTGGGGTCGGTCGATCCGAAAACCGCGACCGTCGGGATTTTCAACGCCGCCGCCACGTGCATGCATCCGGAGTCATTGCCGGCGAATCCGTTGCACAGCGACAGCAGGGCGATCAGCTCGCCGACCCCGGTCTCGCCCGCCGCCACCAGCGCGCGATGGCGGCTGCCGCGCGCCACCAGCTCGCAGCGCGGGCGCTCGCCGGGCGCGCCGATCAGGACGCACTCGGCGCCGAACCGTTCGCCGAGCAGATCGATCAGCGCCGAGTAATACGCCGGCGGCCACTCCTTGGCCGGGCCGTAGGCGGCCGCCGGTGCGATCGCGATCAGCGCGCGGTCCGGAGATTGCCGTCGCGCCGCGAGCCACGCGCGCATCGTGGCGCGATGAGGTTCATGCACATCGATTGTCGGCAGTCCCGCGTCGCCCTCGATTGCGAGTGTGCCGCGTAGCATCGCGAGCCAACGGTACATCTGATGCGATCTCGCCGCGTCGGCGGCCGGTACGCTCTTGTGTGTCAGCAGCGGGCCGCGCAGGTCGGTGGCGTAACCGGCGCGATTCCTTACGCCCGCCAGCGTTACCCACAGTGCTGCGGAGAAACTCTCGGGCAACAGGATCGCGAGGTCGAAACGGCCGGCGCGGATGCGTGAAAAGATCCGCGCGGTATCAGCATAGCCGCGCAGCCCGCGCGATATGGAGTACGGGATGACTTCGTCGATCCATCCCGCGCCGTCGAAAAAGCCGGCGAGCTCGCGCTTGCAGAGGACCGACAGGTGCGCGCCGGGCCATGCGCGGCGAATCAGGCCCAGCGCCGGCAGGCTCATCACCACGTCACCCAGCCAGTTGACTTCCCGGACCAGCACGCGCCGCGGCGCCACGATTTTTATCGCTCGGTCAGGGGCCAACCAATCGCCGCCTCCACTTGTCACAAATCTTCCAGCGTGAGCCCGGTATGCTTGGCGACCTTCGCGAGCGCGTTGGGACCGACTTCCTCGCCATCGTGAAAGGCGAAAACATAATCGGACCAGCCGGGCCGAGCCAGCGTGCGATGAGAACCGGACGTGCGCTTGATGGTCCAGCCGATACGGAGAAGGGCTCTGAGCAGATGTCCAGCCTTGAGGGCCGGCCAGCGGCTCATGCCGCGCGGGGAGTCGCGAACAGCGGTTCGATTTCGACGGGAAGCGGTTCGCCGTGCTCGACGCGCTCGGCAAGGACGCGGAGGGCAAGTGCCTTCACCTTAGCGGTAGCCTCGGCTGAGGAATTGCCATACGCAATCACGCCTGGAAGGGCGGGGACTTCGGCGAGGAACCGCCCGTCATCTTCGCGCCCAATTTCGATTGCAAGCCGCATCATGTTGTCCGCCCGCGTTCACACTGTAGCACGGGCGTTCGCCAGCTTGAAACGGCCCGCCTAAACGCATAGCGACCGCCTCCACTTGAGAAAACCCGGACTTGCCACTAGCTTGGCGACAGCGCGCCCGTAGCTCAACCGCACAGAGCGTCGGACTTCGAAACCTGGGCGCCATTAAGCCGAGGAGCATCAGATGATTACCGTTCACCATCTCAACGACTCGCGATCGCAACGAATCTTGTGGCTGCTGGAGGAGCTTGGTCTGCCGTATGAGATCAAGCCGTATCAGCGCGACGCCACGACCCGGCTTGCGCCGCCGGAGCTGACGGCGGTCCATCCGCTCGGCAAGTCACCGGTAATCACCGACAATGGGCGGACGCTAATCGAGTCGGGCGCTATCGTGGACTATATCATCCGCCACTACGGCCGTGGGCGGCTGCAGCCCGCGCCTGAAACGCCCGCCTACGAAGATTACGTGCAATGGCTGCATTACGCTGAAGGCTCCGCGATGCTCCCGCTGATGCTCAACCTCTACGCGATGCGGCTGGGCGCAGCCGCGGCGCCGCTCACGCCGCGTATCGAGAGCGAGATCGCCAATCACCTCGGCTACATCGATAGCGCGCTGAAGGGGCGGCAATTCCTGGTCGGCGATAGTCTGACCGGCGCCGATATACAGATGAGCTTCGTCGGCGAGGTAGCCGGCGCGTTCGGCAAGCGCGCTGCATACCCCAATCTCGACAAGTGGGTTGCGCGATTGCACGAGCGGCCCGCTTACAAGAAAGCGCTGGAGCGAGGCGGCGCCTACAGCCTCGCGGTCTGAAAGCATCGCCGCCGGCGCGCGCGGCTCTAGCAGCATCAAGTTTCCTTCAGCGGATTGGCCGGGAGACTTCCCGGTTCCCGATCATCCTAGAGGCCGCGCGCGCATCATGGAGGCGGTCGAAGATTCGCTCCGGGCCGATGGCCTCGGTCAGATGGTGCCTGTCGAGGTCGGCCCTCAACTCGGGCGATACACGCGCGAACGCCAACTCGACGCCGCAGGCGATGAGGTCTTGCTGAAGTTGCAGCACCACGCGTGCGGCGGTGTAGTCCACATTCGGGATCGCTTCGGCATCGACGACCACCCATCGCACCGGCGAAGGCGCGGGCTCGACCAGCCCTCGAACCTCGTCTGAAAATCTGCCGGCATTGGCGTAGAACAATGCCGCCCCGAAGCGGTAGATCACCAACCCTGGTTCGGTGACCGCGCCCGGAGTAGCGGGGAGCGACCGCCATACTCCGCTCTCGCCTTCCACCACGACTCCAGTGTGCGGGCGATAGCTGTGGCCCACGATGCGGAGCAGAGAGACCACCATCGCGAGCACGATGCCCTGTTCGACGCCGAGCAGCACCACGACCACCGCGGTCGCCAAGGCCAGCACAAATTCGCCGGGACTCTCGCGGCTGATGCTGTAGAGGCCGCGCAAATCGATGAGCCGGATGGCGATGATGAACACGATCGCGCCCAGCACGCATCGTGGCAGATACTGCAACGGCCCGGTCAGAAAGAACAGCACGAGCGCTACCACGGCCGCGGTGACAACCTGCGCGAGCTGGCTTTGCCCGCCGGCGCCTTCGACCATGGCGGTCTGGGTCGGACTTCCGTTCACCACGAACGTCCCGCTCAAAGCCGCCGCAGCGTTGGCCGCGGACAGCCCGACCAGGTCGGCATTTTCATCCAGGCGCTGTTCGTGGCGCAGCGCGTAGACCCGGGCCGTTGCCGCGCTCTGGGCAACGATCATCACGAAGCATGATCCCGCCACGGAAATCAGCGGTCTGATGTCCCCCCAATTCACGTCGGGCAGCCCCAGATGCGGCAGGCCTCCGGCTACCGGCCCGATGATTGCGATCCCGTGCCCTGCGAAATCCCAAGCCGCGCTTGCCGCCACTGCGCCCGCTACGGCGATAAGCGAGCTGGGCACTGCCGGTGCGAGCCAATCGATGGCCAGGACGCCTCCCACAACTAACGCGGCGAGAATCACGGTCGGTGAATGCGCCTGCGGCAGACCTCTGAGGACTTGAGCGAGTTGCTCAACCGTCGCGCGGGAATGAACTTCCACGCCGGCCATCTCACCAAGCACCGCGATGCCGACCTGAAATCCCACCCCGGTGAGAAACCCGGCCAACACCGTCTGCGACAGAAAGTCAGCCAGGAATCCCAGCTTGAGCATCCGTGCCAGGATCAGAAATCCGGCAGTGAGCAGCGCGACCGATCCTGCGAGCGCCACGTATCTCGCGCTGGCGATCGGCGCCATGCCGGAGATTCCACCGGCCAGAATAGCCGCGGTCGCGGAGTCGGCGGCGACCACCAGGTAGCGTGAAGAGCCGAACACCGCGAACGCCAGAATCGGCAGCAGCAGCGTGTAAAGTCCCGTGACCACGGGTGTGCCGGCAATCCTGGTATAGCCGAGCACCTGCGGGATATTCATCGCCGCCAGCTCGAATCCCGCCAGCGCATCGCGCACCGCTCCCGCGCGGCTAAATGGCCGGATGCTTTGGAACAGGAACAGCCGGCTTCCATCGCGCCGCGCTGCGCTACGCATGCCGGCCTTCTACTTGATCGCGAGTGCGTTGGGTGGCGAGCCGACGCCGCCGGGGATGTTGAGCGGTGCGGAAGTCAGGAAGAACTCGTAGCGCTTGTCGGCGGCGCAATCGGCGGCCAGTTGCTCGAGGTTCCACATCTCTCCGATCGGCATCCCGAACAGCCCGAGCAGATGAAAATGCAGAAAGTTCGTATCGTCCGGCGCCTTCGGCAACGCCTCCAGCGCGGGCGAATCGGAGGCGACCGCGGCGAGATGATTCTCCCAGATCCATCGCGCGGTCCGCGGCGTGCCCTCGATTCCGGGCACCTTGGTCTCGCGCGCCAGCTCCTCTTTGAGCGCTGCGCTTGCGTTCAGATAGAAGCGGGTCCATCCGATCCGGATCAGCAGAATATCTCCGGTGCGAAGCCGCGTTCGCTGTTCCGCGAGCGTCGCCTGAACATCCTCGAGCGGAATGATGCCGGGTTTGGTGAAATCGATAGTCTTGCCGTGGCGATCGTAATAACGGGCCAGGTCGGCGAGCACGCCGCGTCCGGCGATGCCGCGCCGCGCGAGGTTGTCGATTCCCAGCCGCGTTCCGCCGCGCGCCGCCATCTCGGAGTCCGCGATTCCGTTGTACGCTCCGCCCGGATGCTTCACGTGGCATAGCGCGTCCCATTGCGACGACGCCTGCGGATAGAAGTTGTCGAGATAGTCGTCGGCGGCGATCGCTTCAGCCCCCGGAAAGGGGAAAGCCTTGTGTACGTGCCGGCCGCGGCCGAACAGCGGCGGGTCGGGAATATTGATCGGAAGATTGAGCGCGAAGACCTTTCCGCTGCGGATGCTGGCTGCGGCATCCCGCACGCGCGCCGGCGTCAGCAGGTTGATCGTCCCCAGCTCGTCGTCGTCGCCGAACACGCCCCACGCCGCGCCCTGCGGTGCGCCCGGCCTGATCGGAAGAGCGTCGTAGCCGGGCAGCTTGAGTTGCGATTTAGATTGAGATCGAGATTGCGCGGCAGGCTTTGCAGCTACCGGTTTCGGCTTGGATGTGCGTGCGTTCAGCTTGGTTGTGTGCGGCTTCAGCTTGGTTGTCTTCCCGGCCATGTTGTCTCCGTGAGGCCGCGATTGCGGTTGGCGGCGCTCGCGCCAATCTCATAGCAGGTCGCGGGCAAATCGGAAAATGCGCGAGCCTTGCGCGTATGCTGTCATTCCCGCGCGTCTGCATTGTCTGGCGCGCGAGGAATCCCGGCTCCGAGACCCTTCGCGCGGCATTGCCCCCGGCGCATGCCACGCGCGAGGGTGACAGAATGGGCACTACCCAATCGCGCCGGAACCCTTGAGGCGAGCGCGGCGTGATGTTATCTTGGCACGTTACTCCTTGCTCCTGCGGGGGCTTTATCCATAAGGAGGTCCGCAATTTGCGGCGTTACGAGACTGTTTTTATCCTTCGTCCTGACTTGGGCGAGATCCAGGTCAAGGAAACGATCAAGCGTTTTGAAGGCTTCGTCACCGCCGGCGGCGGCGAGTTGATCGAGACCGAGGAATGGGGAGCGCGCGAGCTCGCCTATCGAATCGGCACCGAGCGGCGCGGCTTTTACGTGCGGCTCGACTACACCGCTCCGACCGCTGTCGTCAGCGAAGTCGAACGAAACCTGAAACTGTCTGACGGCGTCTTGCGCTACCTGTCCGTGATGCTCGAACAGGAGGCCGACGCGGCCAAGGTTCGCGCCGAGGTCGAGGCGCGCAAACGCCGGATCGAGCAGGCCAGGGCCGCAGCCGAGAGCAGGGCCGCCGCCGCTGAGCATGTTCCCGACCCGGCGGCGGACGTTCCCGACGCGCCCGAAGAGCTGCTGTCGCCGCCCGACGACGGGACCTCCGAGCCTTCCAACGGTGAGCAACAGGATTGAGCTATGCGGCCGAGTGCTGAATCAGCCCGAGCTTCGGACCGCGCCCGGCGGCATGGCTGTGTTGCGCTTCGCCGTGGAATGCGGCGCCGAGGCCGAGGAGCTTCGGCTTGAGGTCGTGATGATCGGAGAACAGGCGCGGGATGCGGCTCGCGGGCTTCGGGCCGGGCAACAGATTAGGGTGGCGGGACGGCTTCGGCCGGCCGCGCGGACAATCGGAGCGCGTACGCGGCAGATCGAGGTTCTGGCGGACGAAATCAAGCCGGCCGGAGACTGAATCCGGCGCGGCGCAGGTTTGTGATGGCAGAAAACGAGTCACAGCAGTACCAGGAGCATCAAAGGCCGCGTGGCGGCGGCGAGGGCCGTCCCGGCGATCGCGGCGATCGCGGTGGCGCACGCAGGCGTCCCGGCAGCGGCCGGCGCAAGGTGTGCCGCTTCTGCGCCGACAAAACTCTCAAGGTCGATTACAAGGACGTCCGGACGCTCCAGACCTTTATCACCGAGGGCGCCAAGATCGTGCCGAGCCGCACTTCCGGGAACTGCGCGCGACATCAGCGCCAACTCGCGGTGGCGATCAAGCGGGCCCGGATTATCGCCTTGCTGCCGTTCTCGACGCTCGGCGTGTAGCGCGACTTGCGATCGACGGGATCGAAATGAAGGGAGTGGATCTGAGTCAGATGGGTCAGAGCTGTCCGCGCGGAGACCGTCGGTGACGCTCAAGGCGGTAGTCGGACTGATCCGCGCCTCGGCGTTGTCGGCCGCGCTTTTTCTGGCCGGCGGCGCGATTCCGTTCGCCGGGGCGGTCCTGCTGCTGCTCACGCCCGCTCCGATAATCGGCCATGCGGTCGGGCGTCCGGCGGCGGCGTGGCGCACGATCGCGGCCATCGTGCTGACCGCGACCGCGGTGGGGCTGGCGGCAGGTCCGTTCGCCCTGATGGCCTATACGGTATCGTTCGGCTTGGCGACCGCGATCATCTGCTACATGCTGGAGCGGCAGATGCGCTTCGAGGCGATCGTCGCCGTCACGACCGGGGCGGTGCTGGCCGCCGGGTCGATCACGCTGGTGATCGCCACCGGATCGCCGGTCGCGCTGGTCGCCACTTTCCGCGACGGGTTGTCGGCGGCGCTGGCGCGCACTGACGAAATCTACAAACTGATGGGAATCAGCCCCGGGGCCGAGACGGATTCGCACGCCAAACTGGCCGACATGATCGTCCAATTGGGTCCGGCGCTGGCCGGGATCGCGGCGGCCTCCACGGTGCTGGTCAATCTGGCGGTCTTCTGGCGATGGGTCGGCAAGAAGCGGCTGTCCTACAATCTCTTCGGCGATCTGGCCCGATGGTCGACGCCGGAGTGGCTAATCTGGGTGCTGATTGCGGCCGGGTTCGCGCTGTTCGTTCCGGCCGAGCCGGCGCGCACAGTCGCGTTGGATGTGTTCATCGGGGTGGCGACGATCTACTTCTGCCAGGGCCTGGCGGTGATGGCCTTCTATCTGAAAATGCTGTCCACGCCGGCGCCGTGGCGTGGCGTAATCTACTTCATCGCCGGCATTCAGCCGGTGCTGGCGGCGCTGGTTTCGGCGGTCGGGGTGTTCGACCTGTGGGTTGACTTTCGCCGCCTGCGGCCGCCCAGCCCGGAAGCCGATGGCTTCAGCGATTTGATGTAGGCGGCGGCCAGGTCAGGATCGAATAGTGAGGATCGAATCATGAACGTGCAGCTTATACTGCGAGAGGAAGTCCCGAACCTGGGACGGATCGGTGACGTGGTCAAGGTGCGGCCCGGCTATGCCCGCAACTACCTGCTGCCGCGCAAGCTGGCGGTCGAAGCCAACCCCAGGAATCTGCGCGAGTTCGAGCATCAGAAGCGCCAGGCGATGACGCGGCGCGAGACCAGCAAAGGCCTCTCGATGGCTCTCAAGGCGCGAATCGAGGCGATCGCCCTGGTGATCACGGCGCGCGCCGGCGAAGAGGGCAAGCTGTTCGGTTCGGTCACCAATCTCGACATCGAACGCGAGCTGCGCCAGAAGGGCGTCGATGTCGAGCGGCGCAAAATCCACCTCACCGAGCCGATCAAGCAGCTCGGCGAATTTACCGTCATGGTCAAGCTCGACCCTGAAGTGGAGGCGAGCATCAAGCTCAACGTTGTGGCGGAATAAGGCGGTCCATGATCAAGCTCTACGACTTCCTCCCATGTCCCTTCGGCCAAAAAGTCCGGATCGTGTTGGCGGAAAAAAGCCTCACTTACGACCTGGTCGAGGTTGACCTGCTCAAGGGTGAGCAACGCAAGCCCGAGTTCCTGCGCCTCAACCCGTTCGGCAAGGTCCCCATACTGATCGACGAGGACACCACGATCTACGACTCGACGATAATCAACGAGTATCTCGACGATGAGTATCCCGACCCGCCGCTTTTGCCGGCGGTGGGGGCGAGCAGCCTGCGCGCGCGCGCGCGGCTGTTCGAAGAGCTCGCCGACAGCTCATTTACCCCGCAGGTCGGCCAGTTGATGGCGGAAGTGGCCAAGCCGGAGAGCGAGCGCGACCCCAACCGCGTCCAGCGCTTCCGGCAGGCGGTCGAGCGCCTGCTCGACTACCTCAATCACGAGCTCGACGCGAGACAGTTCCTGGCCACCGAGTTTTCGGTTGCCGATATAGGCTTCGCGCCGCGCCTGGCGGTGCTCTCGCGTCTGGGAATCGAGGCGGGCAGCGGACGACCCAACGTTGACGGATGGATCAGGCGGCTGCTCGAACGGCCCAGTATCCAGGGCCTCCAGGGAGTCTCGGTCGATCCGGTCCTGGGAGCGTAACCCCGGGAACTGTAAGCACAGGGCGGAATATTCGCTGCGCGAGATAAAGCGCCATCCGGGCACTCCCGAATGGCGCTTCTTTCTTATCGGTCGGGTCTATGGATTACGGAAACGTGCCTTGCCGTACCGGCTCAGTAGCTGGAACTCGCCATCTCGGAAAGCGAATCCTCTTCGTCGCTGTGAGACGGAGCAGCGATATTGGCGGCTTTGAAGTTCAGTTTCGCCGCGAACAACTTGTCACCCAATCTGCCGGAAGGCTTCAGCATGCCGCCATGCCGTTTGCATCGCGGACATTCGAGCGTACCGCCGAGCAGTCCGGCGTTCTTGGGCGTGATTCTCAGGTCGAAACTGAAACCGCAGCCAGGGTTCTGGCAAACCGTCCTGTAAACCACTCCCGGAACGTCATCGGTCCGGATATCACGTGTGCTTGCAACTGATTGCATATTCACCTCCTCCCTTCCCTGAGAGGCCTTCGCCGGGAGCCCACTCTCTCTCCTCAGCACATTTAGACGTAAAAGACTGACGAACGTTTCAAGCAAGGCCCATGCCTCGACCCCGGAGCCGTTCGGGCTTGCGAAAAACACCGGAAATCAAGCCTTTTGCCGAGCGCCAAGCGGCCTGACCGATTCGCATGGGCGTGTGCATATTCCGAATTCCAGTGACTGATTTGAAACAAGGGGGTGGGAAAACTGCCCCTAATCCGCCATCAAGGCGGCCGCCGGCTATTCGCCGTCGGGGATCGCCGCCATGGCCGCCTTTAGACCGGGCGGCGCGCGACTCGGGGCCGGTCCGTTCGTAAAATAGACGATTAAAGCGCGGCGAGGCTTCCCCGCTCAGAACAGTGCTTTTATACTGCCGGAAGGGTATCTGCGATGGCGAAAGGCTTTAGTAGCGGGTT
>Ga0209415_10007918_pt1 | contig 18464 bp, 11 predicted proteins | sample PeaSoiSIISIP2007_FD_187696 | JGI IMG/M metagenome (GOLD analysis project Ga0209415, IMG submission 187696) | Peat soil microbial communities from Weissenstadt, Germany - SII-SIP-2007 (SPAdes) (version 2) | ecosystem: Environmental > Terrestrial > Soil > Wetlands > Peat | place: Germany...
GACTGCTTGGTTTGGGGGCTGGGTCGGAAATCGGCCCCGGCTTCTCTCCGTACTTTCTTGCCAAATAGACGCGCTTCGCGACTTCGATTACGATAGGACCGCCGGTGACCACGACCATGAGAATCATGACCCAGATGAGAGTCCGTTGGATCCAAGGCTTTTGGCCAAGCCAATAGCCGGCGCCGACCAAGGCCCAAACCCAAATCACCGCGCCCGCAATGCTGAATGAGAGAAACTTGCGGTAACCCATGGCTCCCATGCCCGCAACGAACGGCGAAAAGGTGCGCACAACCGGAATCCACCGCGCCAGGATTACGGTCTTCGAGCCATGCCTTTCATAAAAGGCGTGGGTCCTATCCAGGTTTTCTTTCTTGAAGATCTTCGATTTAGGGTTGTGGAACAAGTGCGGCCCCAGCCATCGACCGAAAAAGTAGTTGACGTTGTCTCCGGCGATGGGGGCTGCCGTAAGTGTCAGCAAGACGAGCCAGATGTTGAGGCCGCCTTGGGGTCCGCTCACGTCAGGCCGCGAAAAAAGTCCGGCCGCGAACAGCAAGGTGTCGCCCGGCAAGAAAGGGGTCACAACGAGGCCGGTTTCGCAGAACAGGACGAGAAAGAAGATCCCGTAAGTCCAGCCATGATACTGCTGGATCAACTGCAAGACATGATCGTCGAGGTGTCGGAAATATTCCCAAACGGCCATATTCGTGTTCTGTCGAGTGTGAGAGGGCGTCCCGTTACCCAGGAAGGATGGCTGGCATCTCTGTGCTCCGCACTCAATACCGGGCGCTCTCTCTTTTACCCGAGAGACTTCAGCTTTGCTTCAAGTTCGGACCTTTGATCGCCTTGGATCGCGTCGACCTTCAGCCCCTGACTCAGGATGTCTTTGGCTTCGTCGACCTTGTTCTGCGCCTTATAGAGATCGGCTAGCCGCAGATACGGCACGTAATAGGTCGCGTCGTTTTCGATGGCCTGCTTATACTTTTCTTCAGCCTGCGCTGGTGAATCGGAATAGAGGTCGTCGCCTTCCTGGCGCAAGTCGATCGCGGCCTGGCGCATCTGGTCGGGAGTGAGGTCGCGGCCCCCCAATTCGTCGCCGCTGTTCGGATCGAACGTCGTCCGGATCTTGATGGCGAGTTCGCCCGCGAGTTTTGTGGGAGACATGCCGCATTCACTGGCAAACGGCTTGTCAGCGGTGACGAGAATAGGGGCGCCCGCAGCGCGGACGATCGCTTCCCCATGAGCCGTGCCGGACTTGACCGTCGTCCACCAAAGTGGGTTCTTGGCGGAAAGACCGCGCATGCGGTTGGCAACGATCTGGGCTCGCTGCTGCAGGGTCATTTTTGGGATCGTGGAGAGGATCTCGATCACCGTCTTTTTGCGCCCGTCAATGGATACGACCACGGCGCCAATGTGCTTCCCCCCGGGGGCCGTTTTTTCGACGGCGGTGAAAGTCGGATGGGTAGAAATGCCGGGAATCTTCGGCTTTGGCTTGGCCGGCGGGGCGGGATTAGTCGTTGTCTTTTTGGGAGTTGAACCGAGCAGCGATTCGAAGTCCTTCATCCGCTCGTCGGGAGACGCGCGACCGCTGAGGTCGTTTCCGGTCGACGGCATCGTCGCGATGAAGGCTTCGGCGAGGTCCCGCTCACTCTGTCTCAGGGAGTCCGGATCGGTGTAGTACCGGGTAAGCACGGACTCGATGTCGGGCACCATCGCCTTCACATCCGGGGTGAACTGGGGTTCGATCTTGTGCAGCCAGGCGATCGCGTCTTTCAGCTTCTGCTGATTGTCCTGAACGGGTGCGGCGGTCGCTATCAGTACGAGCCCAAAGGCCAGGCAAGCGAGCAAGAGCTTCTTCATCAATTTTACAAACTCCCGAAGAGCGCCGCGTTTGGCGCTCAACCATATCTCCCATTATCTTAATCGAAATTTGGCAAGCTTTCGGCGGCCGGGTCGCGGCCCCTCCCAAAAGCCTCAACCCCTTTTCGTGAGGCAACTCCTAGGCCCGGGCGATTTGGCGTGGCCGAGGCATGGGAAAGCGCAAACAAGTTCGCGCACTCCCAAAGATCAGGATGAAACCGTTAGAGTCAGCTCCTTGATCGTCCAGCGAAGCTTGTTCGATTCGATCGCGGGCACGAGGATGCGGAGCTGAGCCAGCAGAGCGGTAAGAACTACCTTTTGGTCAGTGTCTTTCGGGATCGGCGGGATCGTGACATCGGGGGACGGCTCGACGTAGAGGGCGCGCACGAGCATTTTTCCGGTCGGCGAGCCCTGATCGATGGTGGGGTTCTGGGGCGCGTTGCCGCCAGCGAGGAGATTATCGGTCGCACCGAGAGCCGGGAAAGTGATTTGAATGATGCCGTCGGCGTCGTCGCGGTTGAAGACGTAGAGCAGAGCTGGGCCCGAGCACTTGAAGTCGAGCTTGACCAACTCGCCCGGCTTGTAGGTGTCCTTGTCCGCAGTCAGGGAGGCGGCTCCGTCATCCCAGGTCGGCTTGGTTGTGTCAAGAAGATTGAACAGGCGCTGACTCAGGGCCTTGCGCTCGAGCTGATCGGAGAGTCCAGCCTTCATCAGATCGTCGACGCTGTTGCCGGTGAAGCGCAGGTTTTGCTCCGCATCGACTTCGTTGCCAGCGATTCTGGCTTCAATTCCGGTCCCGCTAGTGTCCTTGACGAGGGTGACGATCACGTCGATCGGCGCCCCGACGGGCTCGACCTCGGCATAAGGCATGTTGGCGGCGACGTACTTGGTCGTCGCGTCGACAAGCTGGGGGTCGCGATCTTTCTCCATATCGGTGGCGTCGCGGGCGACGGGAGCGTCCTGGTTCCCGACCGCTCGGGATCCTCGGACTGATGGAAAGCTCAAGCCGATTCTTAGCTTGCTCTCCTGTTTTTTGTGGGCATCGTCCATCTGCTGAACGACGGCTTGCTGCGGGGGCGGGATCGCGTTGGGAGTAAGGCCGCCGAACATCGGCTTGTCGTAGATGTCGGCTTTGGCAACTAGGTCTTTTGTGAAGGGGTAGGGCGCGAGGCCGGGCATGTAGTCCTGGCGGACTTTGTCCTTGAAGTAGGCCTCAACTTCGCGCATGACGCCGGAGTAGGTTGGAACCGCTCCCTTATGGATCTCGGCGATCACCTCATTGACGAACATGTCGGTGAAAGCCCCGTCCCAGGTGTCTTTGGAGGCGTTGATCAGGTATTCGTAGGCGCTGCCGCCGCTTGGGGTCGCGGCGATATAGATTCCCGGCCCAAGATAGGGTTGGTCGCGCACTTGGCCGTCCATTGTGGATTTACGCTGGATGGTGCGAGGCATCGGATTGTAGGGGCGGCCGACGTCGTCGCGGGCAGCGGATTCGAAACTTGCGTCGACGATGATCGTGACCTGCGCGCCCTTGTCGGTGATCTTCTTCGCCCAGTCTTCGAGGACGCTCATGCGCACGTCGTAGCCGGTGCCGTCAGCCTCGCCATCATAGCAGACGAGGGTCGGCTCCAGGTTGACCTTGACGTTCGGTTGGCCGGGCGGCGGGGCGATCGAGCCGCGGCCGCTGAAGTAGAACACAACCTCGTCGCCGGACTTGGCGGCTGTTGCCAGCGCGTCGAGTTTGGCGAGGACGGCCCTATGGGTAGCTTGCGAACGGGCAAGCTCGTCGGTTTTGAAGGCGTAGCAGTCGAGCATGGCCTTCATGAGGCGCAGGTCGTAGTTCGAGCCTGAAAGTTGGCGCCCTTGGACGATGGGGTAGCTGTCGATGGCGACGAGAAGGGCCATCTTGTCGGCCTGGGCGAGAGCGGTTAGAGCGAGGAGGCAGACAAGGAGCAAAGAGCGAAAATGCTCCCCCCCAAAGGGCGGGGCTATAGGGCGGGGGGGAGGATTTCGGTCGGCGGGGGAACCCTCACCCCAGTTCCGCTCGTTCCTCGCTCCACAGGCCCTCTCCCTTTTGGCACAATCATCCAACAGGGAGAGGGAAGCGTTGCGGGTTCCCATTTATCGGCCTCCGATGGGATTGTTCTCAGCGGTGGCGTTCACGCTGCGGACGGTGAAGTGGTAGATGGTCCAGTAATAATTCTGGGTCAGACTACTGACGGTTACACCCCGACTGGAGGATGCGTGGACGAAGGCCCAGGGGATGTCGCCAAACTTCGCCTGCCATCCGCTCGGCACACGGCCGATGTAGATCGCGGTATGGCGCGTGCCTGACGCGTCGGTGTTTCCGCGCTGGAAGATGATCCGGTCTCCAGGCTTAAGGACGCGAAGGTCGGTGCTCGCGCGGGGGGCGACGACGGGGTTGGGAAGGAAGATCTCGCGTCCGCCACGGCGGGATGGGCCCGGCTTGAAATGGACGATATCGCCGATCGTCTCCTGGGTGGTGACGGGAGCGGGAGGGACGGGCCAACCGATCCGCTGATAGACCTGGGCGACGAAGTGGGAACAGTCGATGCCGGTAGTCAGGCCGTCGCCGCCCCAAACGTAGGGTGTGCCGATGTATTTGAGGGCTTCGTTGGCGACGGGATTGCTGTTGGGATCGATATTGGCGGCGGCCATGGTCTGCGGGCTACCGCGGACTTGGAGCGAGGCTTCGGGCACGTAGCCGAGTTGCTTGCCGATCGCGATCCGGTACGTCTTTTGGGCAGGGATATAGCCGACAAGCTCGACGAACGTGCCTTGGGGCGCCTGGCCCACGTTGCCAGACGAAGCGCTCGAAGTCTCGTGGAGGGTGACGGCGGTTTTCGTGACGGCGGTTCCCATGAACGTCTGGGCCGAGCATTGGATGATCTGTTGCTTCGTCTGAGGAGTGGCCGTTGAGGGTGTATCCTTCGGCTCGATCACGTTGATGAGGTCGCCGGCTTCGGGCTCGGCTCCGGGCGAGATCGTGGTGTTGGCGGCGAGGATCTCGTCCTCGCTCACTCCCCAGTCTTCGGCGAGAGACTTGACGGTGTCGCTCGGCTGGACCTCGTAAAGTCCGGTGATCTTGTAGGGGGCGGCCTGCATGGCTCGGATCGCGTTTTCGTCGATCCCTACCATGACGGAGAGCTTCTGGCCGGCGTGGAGCTTGTCGCCGGGCTGCAATCCGTTGATCACCTGGATCAGGGACGCGTAGGTTTTGTTGCGCTCGGAGAAGGCGCCGATGTCCTCGTTCGCGAGCACCTCGACGTTTTGGAATAGCACGGGCATTTGGCTCACCCGCTGGCGAACGCCGATGATCGCCCAATCCGTATCCGGGATCGCTCCGCTATTGATGTCCTTGATAGGGTCTTCCGTCCCGACGTCCTTCTTGAGGACGACCGCGACGTAGGTTTGGACCTTGCCGACTTCGGTTCCGTAGTTGTAGGTTTCGGCCCGAACGGGAGTATCGGAGGACGCGGCCCGAACCTTCGCCTGATCGTTTGGCGCGAGGATGTCGACGTCGTCGCCGACGACGTTCACGCCCAACATGGGGGTGGTCGCGTCGTCGGTAACCCGGTAAGCCTGGACGAACGAACCGACGGGCGGGCGGACCCAGAAGAGGAGGGTTTTCGCGGGTGGGGAGACGCCGAAGTCGGGAAGCAAGGGCATATCCTTGACCATGCGGTCTTTGGCCATGTCGTCGGAGACGCCGATCTTCTTGCACCAGTAGTCGGGGGTGAAGAGAGACATCTTTCTGCCATCGATATCGACGGTGACCCCCAGGCATGCGGCGAGGAGATCGAGGTCGATCATCGTGGTCGAGCCGCGGCCCTTGACGTCTACTTCGCGCGGGAAGTCCTCCATGGTGAGCTTCCGGACTGGATCGGTGCTGCCAGGGGCGTAGACAAGGGCTTGGGTGCCCTGTTTCTCCATCGGGATGCGGACGACTACGTTGCCGTCGGCGTTGATCGTGTAGTCCTTGCCGGCATCGACCTTGAGTTCGAGCCGGCCCCCGGAGAAGAGCTGGACGGCGTCGCGGATCGGGACGAGATATTCGTTGAGCTCGAGCATGACCGGTTTGAGGTTGGCGGCTTGGCCGTTGAGTTCTACGGACAGATTGGGGAGATCTTGCTGGGCCGAAGCCAGGGCGGCGATCATTAACATCCCGATGCCTGCTAGGAGCTTTCTTTTCACGCAAAGTCCGCAAAGGATACGCAAAGTCCGCAAAGGCTGACTTACCGGATTGCCGGGGTGTTGGGGTGTTTCGGCACTACGGCGTTGCGGCGTTGCGGCGTTGCGGCGTTGCGGCGTTGCGGCGTTGCCCAGATTTAACGCAAAGACGCGAAGAAGCGCAAAGACGCGACCGCATACAGGCGGAATTGGGGATCGGATCGGCGTCGACTGTAAGTTCCGGAACCGCCATCCCCCTGCCCCCTTCCTCCTCCCGGCACGATCATCCGGCAAGAGGAAGGGGAGTGCGTTCCGCGCTTTCATTTTCCCCCTCCGGCTGCGCCGTCGGGATTCACGAGATCGGGATAGGCGTCGTAAAGGAGCATGCGGTTGAGCTTCAGGAGGTCGTCTCCGGTTGGCTGCTTTTTCATCAGATCGCTCGTTTTCGACGCCAGCTTCACTTTGGCGAAGGCGGTCTCGTCGTAAATGGAACCGTTCTGCACGACAAGGTTGAGGAGGGTCACGAACTGTTGGCGGGATTTCGTGTCGAGGGGGGCGTTGAAGTCGGTGTTGGCGACCCACTGTTTCGCGTTAGGATAGGTCGCGGCGGCGGCGATGAGATCCCACAGATGCTGGGAAACGGGGTCGGCGTGAAGACCGGCCGTTTTAACGAGGCCGTCGAGGTTCTTGAAGCGAAGGCCGCCGACGAGATTGTCGGAAACGGCGACGCTCACCCGCGAGGTGTAATCCGGCTCGTTTAGCGACCTGGCCATGACGAGGTCTTTGCCTGCGGCTTGATCGAGGGTCGCGCCCTGCATGGTCTGCATCGTCTGCAGAACCGTCTGGGCTTTCTCTGGGTTGGAAAAGAGGATCGCCTTGACCTGATCGGCGCCGAAGGCGTCGAAGAATAGATCGTTGCCTCCCGAAGGAAACTGGATTTGGCCAGGCTGCACGTGGGCGTCTTGGGCCGTGTATTTGCCCTGCGGATAAAACTGATAGAACTGACCGTCGACTTGGCCGAGGATGACGAGATAGCCTTCGACGCCGACCTTCACCGTCATGTGGACCTTGCGGCCGGCCTCATATCCCGTCTGGTTCGGATCCATATTGATCGAGATCTTCGTAGGATCGGGATTGTCCATGTTCCAGACGTCGATCAGGTCCTTGGTGGGAGGCGGCGGAACGGGCTTCGACACGTCGTTGTCGAGGGCGTGGGAGTTGATGAAATCCTTTGAGATCGTGGGGTTTTGCTCGCGTCCCGCGTTCGCGAGCTTCTGCTGCATTTCGGCCTTGACTTCGTCGTGGACCTGGAGCCATGGCTCGCTATCGTCCTTAAGGTTGGACATGAGGGCGTAGGTGAAGAGCCCATGCCGCTCCCCGTCGAATGTGCCTTCGAGGGCCTCTTCGTTCGACGTACAGGCCGTGTAGTAGCAGATCCCGGTTCCGTTCTCCAGCTTCGTGTTGGAGTCCTGGTTATTGACGGGCTGCTGAGGTGGGCCGAAGTGGAGGCTGCGGGACTGTTCTTGGGGCGGCTCCCAGAAGCGGGCGGTGATCTTGTAGGGGTCGTCTTCGAGGCCGCGGGCCATGACGCCCGCCGCCATCCCTCCCGAGAAGCAAGCGTCGAGGATTACGGTCCGGCTCTTGGCCGGCACTTTGAGCATGGCGGTGTTCAACTCGTCGGTGGTGAGATCGTTGCCGTCGCTTGTCGCATCGTGAGGCATGAGCGCGGGGTGGGGGGTGCGGCGGCCGTGTCCGGCGAAGTAGAAGACGAAGCGCTCGTCATGCTGCATCGATTTCGCGCACGAGGCGATCGCGTCGAGGATTCCCTGCTTGGTGGCTTTCTCGTTGGTGAGGAAGGTGACTTTGAAGCCGTTCTTCTCGAGGATGGCTTTAATCGCGCTTGCGTCGTTGATACATCCGCGGAGCGTGCTCGCGGAGATGAGGGGGGCGTACTCTTGGACGCCTACGACGACGGCCTGGTCGGCGCGGCTCTGTGTGCACGCGAGCGCGAAGCAGGCAAGGGCGAGAAGGCGAGCCATGCTGATACAGGGGTTGAAAACCCCTGACACCCACCGGTTGAAAACCGGTGCTACTGCGGTCCTTCTCATGGCTACTGCTGTTTGTTGGCGACCTGCTGGGCCATCTTCTGAATCGCGGTCTGCTCGGCTGGGGTTGGAGTACGGTTCGCGGCGTCCTGCAGGAGAACGTTCGCCTCGTCCCATTTCCCGGCGCCGATTTTGTAGCGGGCGATCGCGATATCCACGAAGGCCCACGTCGGCGCGGCGGCGTTAGCCTTGGTGTCGGCCGTGATATATGCGTCGTTGGCCTTCTCGGGAACTAGCTTCTCGGTCACGCGGGCCAGGGCGAGATAGTACATCGCCTCGGCGGCTCCGCCGTTGCCGATCTTCTTGGTCGCTTCGAGAAGCGCCTGCTTGGCCTGATCGACCTGGCCGATGCTGGCGAGGGCATAGGCGCGGACGGCGAGAGCGCCGCCGCCATTGCCATGAGCGGCCTGAATCGCCGCGACATAGCCTTCGCGGGTATCGGGCAGGAGATGGACGTAACCGGGCGGGGGCGTTGTGGAGGGCGTGGGGTTCGTGTTGCCAGAGCCCCCGTTGCTGCCGGGACCAGTAGAACCCGTCTGACCGGTCTGTCCGCCGGAGTTGGTTTGACTGCCGGGGCCGCCCGTTGCCGCGCCCGGACCACCGGTTGCCGCGCCTGGGCCACCCGTTGCCGCGCCGGGCCCGCCAGTTGCCGCTCCCGGTCCACCGGTTGCGCTACCGGGACCCCCGGTAGCCGTGCCGGGAGGCGCGGTTGAGCCGACGGCGAACGTGCTTGGATTGACTTGGATGGGGGCGCCGTTCGAATCGATGACTTGAAGTTGGATCGGGCTGCCGTCCTGAAGAGCGGTCGGGATCCTCACTTTGATCTGGGTGTCGTTCCAGGAGTCGATCGCGGCAGCTTGACCGTTCAAGAGTACTTTGCCCTTTTCATCGCCGAAGTTGGTGCCACCGATGACGAGGGGCTGGCCGGGCGCAACCATGTCGCTCGTCGAACCGGCGGCTGGGCCGCGTGGGGCCTCCACTGGCTTGCCGACGTCGATGACCTCGAGCGACTTCTCGACCGGAAGCAGGCCGTCGAGGAGGGTGACCCATCCGCCGCGCTGGATGCCAAGACGCACCCTCATGTTGTTGACCGCAGGATCGCTGATCGTGACCTTGATCTTTGTCTCAGACCCGCTGGCGTAAGTCTTCTCGCTTGCGTCGGCGAGCTTCTCCTTACCCTTTTCGTCCCAAACCGTGACCTTCGAAAGCAGAATCCCACGGCCAGTCACAATAAAGGGGACGCCGAGCTGAACCTGAGTCGTGCTGACGTTGATAAGCTTCGCTTCCTCGAAGAGATACTTGTAGGAGAAGATGGCCATGTTGTAGGCGAGGATGAAGCCGATCAACATGAAGATCAGGCCTTTGGCATTCTGGACGAGAGCCTGGAAGAAGCCGGTCAGCGTTGCCGGGATGAGCGGGCAGTAGGTAAGGGTTGGGATGACTTCGGGTTGGCCGATGTCCGTAGTATCGCCCTCCACCACGGCCGCGCCGATGTTCGCGCCACAAGGGCCGAATTGTGCCTCTTCGGGAAGCGGCGGGACAGTGGGTGCGTGGACGCGCTGAACCGTGACCGGCAGCGGCATCGGCTGGCGCGCGCCGCGGATCGTCTTCAGCCGGCTGATGCCTTTGAAAGGAACGGTACGGATCGACTCCGCACCCGGCTCGGGGGGCGGGATCGCCATGCGCGCGCAGGGCGTCTCGACGAGGATGTTCTGCGGACGGGGCATCTTGAGATCGCAATAGAGCCAGTCGTTGCCTTGGTTGTCGACGGCGACCTCATATTCCTTGCCCCGTCTAAAGAGGCCGACGCGACGGTCTTCGGGCTGGTAGCTCACCGCCCATTTGTAGAACGGCCGCACGATCGCGGTCGCGGGAAACTCGGTGATGCGCTCTTTGCTGGCTTGCTGAGGATCGTTGCTGACGATCCGCGTCTCGACGACGACCTTAATCGGATAAGCACCGGCGCGGCACTCCGATTTCTCGGGCACGAAGAAGGCAAGGAGGATGTCGCGCGTGCCTCCGTCCTTGACGAAGATCGTCATGGACTGATTGCGCGGACCGGGCTGGTCCGGTTTGCCGGAGGGCGGCATGTTCTGGTCGCCGCCGGTTGGCGGAAGGGCCGAAATCTGGAACCATGCGTCCTGCCAGTACGGCTCTTCGCAGCGGATGCGGATCGTATACGAGTTCTGCCTGGAAGTAGTGTTGACGACGCGCAGCACGGCTGTTCCAGACCCGACGAAGCCCTCCGGCAACGGCTGCTTCTGCGGCTTGCGGCCGGGAACGCAGTCGATCTCGGTGTGAAGGAGTTTCATCTAGCTACCCGCCTCCGGCATATGGCTTCTCAACGCAGAGACGCAGAGACTCAGAGAATTGGGGTTGGTTGGAGCGCTGCAATTGTTCTCGGGCCAGACTCGGAGCATAGAACCGATGCGTATTCGTTCAAACACAGATGAACGCGGGTGAACGCAGATGGCGCGGGATTTCAGATTTGAGATTTCAGATTTGAAACCAAGGGCAACCGCAGCATCCTTCCTCCACACGAGCTTGCCCTCCCCGTCGCTACCCGCTCCGACCCTCCCCGGGCGGGAGGGTGATAATGTCGCGCACCCTGTTAGACTCATTACTGGCCCTCCTTGAGATGGATTACGAGGTGCTGGAAGTTCTGCTCGGTGGTCAGGAGGTCCCAGGTCGCGCCCTCGGCTGGGATCGATCCTGAACTGCTGACGGTGATCTTGGCCGTCAGGGTCGATCCCGGATTGATCGAGTCGTTGTTGTTGGGCGCGTCCGTCAGGAAGTCGCTGATCTCGAACCCTTCCGGCTTGCGGATCGTCCATAGCACGATCCTCTGGCCGTTGATGCCGTTTTGGCCGGTCGTGTTGGTGAAGTTCAGGTGGTAAGAGCCGCCTTTGGGAACGATGATCGTGGTCTCTTGGCCGTGAACGGGGACTTTGCTCTCGCCGATCGCGTCGCTCGCGATCGGCGTGCTCGATATCACGTGGCCGCCGTCATCCTTGAGCTCCATCCTGCCGACTGTCTTTAGCGGCACGAACCGAACATCGACGCGTCTGCCCACCCAAGAAAACTTCGAGCCGATCTCGTAGCTCACCTTCTGGGCCTGCCCGTAGCCGTCGATCTTCTCGGTGTCGATCGCGGCGGTGTGGCTCATGTTGGAGAGCGGTACGGCTTGATCGTTCTCGACCTTCTTACCTTTCAGAACGGCGTAGAACGGGGAATCCCACGCCATGTCTACAGTTAGGCTGCTATCGTCGGGCTTCGTCCCGACCACGTAATAGATGCCCTGGTCATCCGTATCCGCGTTGGTAACACGCAGGTTCGTCGCCCCGCTCCCGACCATGATGAAGAGAAGCAGGAGGAGGGGGATCACGATGAAAGCGGGGGCTGGGAATAGACGCCAACGCTTGCCGAGAAGCTCGACAACGTTTTCGCCCTTGCCGCCGTTGGCGGGGTCCGTCACCGGCCGCGCCATGACCGTCATCTTGTGCTTCTCGATCCACCCAAACCACCAGATCCCCTTGCGGATCAGCTTCATCCTATGCTGCTCCGGAGTGGGGGCGCGATTCGCGCTCGGCGAGGAAAGGGTGTCGAGTTCGCGGTCGAAAATGTAGCGCCAGGTCGGCGTCTCGTAAAGGTCGTCGGGGCCTTTCGGGCGGCCCTGATCGTCCCGGTCGGCGAGCGGATCTTTGACCGAAATGCGGTAGGCCGTGTCAGCATTTCCCTGGCTTTCGATCGTGAAATTGAAGTCAAGGGCTCTGGCGAAGGGAACCCAAACCCGGGTGGTCGTCGCCTTCGCCTTGAGCTTGATGGACGGCGCGGCCTGGACGACGAGCTGAAGATAGGTCGGGGCGAGGGGCTGGCCGAGAATGCCGTAGGCGACGGTGAATGGATAAGTCGCCGGTTGGGCGTTCAGGGGCGGGGTCAGCATCACGGAGACGTCGCCCGATCCGCCGGGGGTGATGTTCACCTGATCCTGGACGAGTGCGATCCAGTCGGAGGGAAGAGCGCGGTCCTCCTGGATAACGTACGTGCGAACTCCGGATTGCTCGTTCTTGATGCTAAAACGAACGAGAACCTTCTCGCCGGGGCGTGCGTAGATGCTGGTCCCTTCCTTTGGATTCGCGATCGTCGAGTCGGCCTGGACGAAGGGGGCCTTCTCTTCCTCTTCGTCTTCCCAAGTCGGGCCGCCCTTGGTCTGTTCGAGGTCGACGACCTTCACGACCTTGGGCTCCGGGCGTGCGACGGGGACGGGATCGGGCTTGGGTTTCGGCTCCTCCACGTAGACGATCTCGGGCTCGGGGTCGTTGAAGAAGGAGGGAACCGGCTCTGGTTCTGGCGCCGGCGGTTCCGGCTCGGGCGCCTTTGCCACTGCCTTTGGCTCAGGCAATTCGATGGGGATGGGCTCTTGGGGAGAGGGTGTTGGGGTATTGGCGTATTGGGGTATTTTCTCGGGATCGGGGGCGGCGGGCTCGGCCTTGGCTTCCACGACCGGGGGTTCTGGCTCCGGCTCATCCGCGATTGGTGGAGGCGGCTCCTCGACGACGGGCGGCGGAGCACTCGCAGGCTCGGCGACCGTGATCGTCTTCTTGACCGCAGGCTTCTTTTCGTCCTTAGGCTTTGGGGGCGCAAGGTCAGCCACGGGAACCGTTTCGGTGGGCGCTTGGACGACAGGCGTTGGCTCATCCACCGGAACCGGAACTCCCTCGGTAACCCGAAGCGTCAGTTGCCGCTCGCCAAGCGGTTCGACGAGATCGCCGCCACACGTGAGTCGAACTTTAAATGGATAGTCGCCTAGGTCGGTGGTCGGCTTCGGGGTTATCCTGAAGGGCAGTTCCGAGGTATCGTAGGGCGCAACCGGATGCTCCGTTTTCTCATCCGCCCAGCTTCCCAGCCCGCTGGACTCGAGTTCGAACGTGACGACCTTTTGCTGGTCGTTGTTGCACGTAAAGAGAAGCTCCACGGTTTCGCCAGCCGGCACGTCGATGACGGTGCCGGGAGTCGGGTTAGACCAACCTGTTTTCTGTCCTGTCTTCAACTGCTACCTACATACGGGCGAGCTCGGCCAGGCGACGCCTGCGAGCGGCAAAAGCGATCACGTTATGCCCAAATTCCTGGGCGTTGCGAACTTTGTCGCGAGCATCGGCCTCGCCCTGCCAGGCGGCGCCGTAGTCGAACGTGCTGAGGATGACGCCTCGGTCGAGGTCTGCCTGAACCTCGCCCTTATCCTGGCCGCCAGCCGGAGGAGTTGGGAACATGTGATGGGCAGTGAGAAGTGGGCTGCTTTTATCGAGTTTCTTAAGGGTCGCGCCTACCTTCTTGGCGACTTCGGCAAAGCCCTTGGCGAACCCGGCATCGCCCTTGCTTGCCTCGCCAATCAGCGTTCCTCCGCTATCCAGATACTTCTTCAGCCCGGCGACCTGATCGTCGGACAGAGGCTGGAATTCGCTGCCGGCCGCGACATAGAGCAGAACCGGAGCCGGTTCAGATGGGGCGCGAAGGTTGTAGAGTCCCGTGAACTGGACGTGGAACCCGTCGCCGTTCGCCTCCCGGACCAGGTTGTAGAGCCCGGCCCGATTCGGTTTCCACGCGCTGGGATCGGCCTTGGGTAAGAAGACCAACTCGCCGATTCCCCCGTCCGCGTAGCAGTGCGGGAAGGCCAACTGCCGGTAGAGAAGATTGAGTTCGTCTTCGGCGGGATCGAAGGGGTTCGCCGCTTCCCTGACGCCCTTCTCTTTGCTCGACCGGTCGATCCGAGCCAGCTCGAGATAGGCGACTTTGGGCAGGTCCTTAGTGGCGATCACCTGACGGCCCTCGACCAGCCGGAAATACTTCTTGCCGCTTCCGACCGTAATGGCGGACTTGCTGTCGACATTGTCCTCGTAGGAGATCGTGATGTAGATCTGACCCTTTTCTTCGAGCAAGAAGCTCGCGGGCTCCGAGAGGAGCAAGGTCCGGCCTTCGGCATCGATCCCAACGCCGGGCGCAACAATGACGGTCCGTTCCTTCTTTGAAACGACCACTTCAAGGCCGTAGACGATTCCCGGACGGTGGACGGCGACGTGATGAAGGTAACGATGCGTGTTATGCTGGCCGTGGGCCTCACGCCAAATTTCGGCATCGATAGGCAGCTCGTTGAACGGCGAGATGCCGGTGATGCGTCGCGCAATTAGTTCTTCGATAGGCATGGTTTCTCTTACTCGCCGGCGGCCCGTTGCGATAGCCTCAAGGCATAGGCGGTGTGCGCGGGCTTCTCGTAGCGAATGATGTCGTGAATCGTTTGCTCGTTGACGGTGATCTTGTCGGAAGTGGGAATCGTGACTACGAACGTGTGGGGCGGAACGTCGCCGAGAACGGTCGCCTTCGTCCCAAGTTTGGAATCGGGCCCGAGGCGCATGCCTTCGACGGGCTGGTCATTGATCTCCGGCTTGACGCCGCAATAGATCTCGAGATATCGCGAGAGACCCTTGCGCGTTCCTCGCCACCGGTACAGAGTCACCGCCTCCGCGATGAGCTTGCGCCGGCGCATCTCGGGCCAGTTCTCATCGAGCGGCATAACGACCCAAGCTCCCAGCCAAAGCAAAAAGTCGGGCGGGGTTGAGTAAGGGCCGAACAGGGCGTCCAACTGCTCCAGCATCGCCTGAAGCGGCTCGTAAACGTCTTCAAACCCGCGTATGTAGCGTTCAAAGAAGGGCGGGTCCTGGTAGCCGCCGATGTCTTCGCGCATGTCATGAAGAGCCTCTCGATAAATCGAAGGCAGCTGGTCGAAGAGCCGTGCTTCGGGGTGAGTTAGGCAGAGGATGCCGTTGACCTGCAGTTCGGCGCCGCCGCCATTCGAGTCGGCCGTAATGTCCTGGATAACGATCTCGAAGGGAAAGTCTCCCGTCAAAGTTTCTCCGTCGAGAGTAGCGACGAACTCCAGCGTGATCACGCGGGTCTCATTGGCGGTGACCATCAAGTTGAGTTTGCGGTCGCCGTCCTGAAGCTCGTCCTGGGCGGTGAGGGAGTCTCCGCCCTGGAGTTCGGAGGCCTGACGGGTGGGAAACGACCATTTGATCCACTGGGGCTTCCAGCGCCCATCGCTGCTCTCAACGCTTATGTGAAGTTTGTGGCTCTTTCCGTCGGACGTGAGTTTCAGAGAAGCTCCGCGGGGCTTCGGGACGACATGCCACATCATTCCGAGACGGCTCGGCGAGGTTCCGACCGGCTTGGGCCGGAGCTCCATGAAGTTGTAATCGGGAGTCAGCTCGGCTTCAATTCCATCAAGCCGCGGCCGTGGAATTCTAGGGATCGGTCTTTCCGCTAGCGCCATGGGACTTCCTTAGGCCGTGACGACCTCGTCCTCCCGGCCAACCGCGGCCATCGGCACGACGCGGATATTGTGCTGGCGGCTGCAAATCAGCTCGTATTCGCCGAGCCGCACGCCTTCCTCGTTGGAAACCTGGCTCTCGGGCCCAAGGATGTTGTCGTCGTAGTTGACGAGTCTGGAAACGAACATCTTGGCGTCGAGAAGGAAGGCGACTCCCCTCACGGCCCCGACCTGTGCGTAGACGTCGGCGAGGGTGAGTGCTTTCCGGAAAGGCCAGCCGGTCCCGTTGGGTCCTCCGTAAAGCGGGTGCAGATAGAGATTCAATTGATCGTGGACGCGATGAGCCACGGCTTCGGCGTCGGCTCTCGGGTCTGCGACCAGCTTGATATCGATCGAGACATATACATACTCGGGTTCGCCGACATCGAGGACGGTAGTGAGGAGGCGCCGTTCATCGAGGAACAGGCGGACCTCATCGATCGTGCGGGGCGAGACCTTAAGGTCGGCGGGAGACGGAACAAGGGTCTCGCGGCTCATGGCGGGCACGATCAGGACCTTAACGGTTCCCGGCTTGATGTCGCTCGATCCTCCTGGATAGATCAACGGTTGTACGCATCTGGCGCGTCCCACGCCGGGGGAGCCCTTGGCGGCGAGAAACTCGTAGTCTTCGCTCGTTACCGCGCGATTCCGGACCTTTAGGATCTCTTTGGCCCGCAGCTTGGCATGCTCCAGGGTTTCCTGGTCGCGCCCGCCGGTGGCCGGACGCGGATTCGTCACGTCGGAAATGTACGGATAGGCTGCCTTCAGGGTGCGGATCTTGTTTTCGCGGACATTGCCTCGCACGCCGCCCCCGATGCGATAGCTCGTCACACCGATCGACAGCCCCTTCTCGGGGATCGCGCCATGCTGACGCGTAGAACCGTCAGGTTGAAGGACGACCGGGCCGAAGGCGATTTCGCCCACAAGCTCGTCCATCGTGAAATGGCGATCGCCGGCGTTGCTTTCGGCGAAATCGTCGACTCTCGTCCATCGAACCCAATTGTCGATCTCGTTCGGGTCGTTGCTGACGGCGCCCACGACGATGGTTTCTTCCGAGCCCAGCCGCAAAACGGGCGCGTGGCGTAATCGGAAGATCTGGCCAGGCGTGCCATCGCTTTGGCCAATAACTTCGTTTCGCATCAGCGTCGCATGGGACGCGGGGGCTGTGCCTCCGATCGTGCGGGCGTCGATCGCCGTAAGTTCAGGAGATTTTTGGTAGGGATCGGGGCTTTTCTGCTCGATGCCCTTCGGCGGCAGATCCCGCGGATCGACGGTGTACCGGACGCGGGCCCAATACCCCCGTTTACCTCCTACTACCCGTTCGGTGACATTCCTCGGGAATGCGACCTCGATCGTGCCTGAACGGTTGAATCCGAACGTGGCGTCGAGATCGATGTCGAGCCTTTCCCACTCTCCGCCAGTCCAGACTTCCCAAACCTGGGCGGGATAAGACTCGTTCAAACCCGTCGCGGCGGCGGTAAGGCATTCCGCCTCAATAGCAACGAGGTTGCTGGAAATGTCGTTTTCGAAGCCGATGTAGAGTGCGTCGTTTTGCTGTGGGAGCGAATTGAAAATGCTGAAGCCGTTCTGTTCGGTTACCGACTTAATCCCGAACTCCCGGGCGCCTCGGGCTTCTTTGTCGCCGTCGGGCGTGTCCTGCTTCGGGACCGCAACGACGAACGACATCTTCGGCCTAACCATCTTGAGGTCGGCATCGGTTACGAATTCGATCGACTCCTCGGTCTCGGTTCGGATGGTTCCCGCAACCGTCCGTCCGCCCCAGAGGGTTAGCGCATGAGCTTCCGCTCCGTCGACGTCTTCGATCCAACGCGAGATGCGGAAGCGGAGGTCGGTCCGCGCGGCTTCCGGCATTTCGAGCGATAGCCCGATCATTTCGAGGAACTTGATGAAGTTCTTCTCCGGGACTTGGTTCATCCGGAAAAGCGTCATCTCCGTCATGTAGGCGAAGAGCTCGATGAGCGTGACGCCGGGATCCGAGACGTTGTGGTCCGTCCATTCAGGGCATCTCAAGCCGATCTGCCGTTTGGCGTCGTCGACGATCTCTTGGAAGGATCGTGTGTCCAGATTCGGAACTGGCAGCGACATAGTTTAGCCTTCTCCCGGAATCACATAGAACGGGAACACAAGGTTGCGGCGTTCCTGAGTTGCGATCAGCTTGTAATCGACGTTGATCACGAGGCGGTCCGGATAATTCCGATCAGGATTGGCGGTCACGTTGAGAACGCTGATTCTGGGCTCCCAGCGCAGGAGCGCCTCATGGACGTAGCGCCTGGCGATTCCGGCGGTAGCGGCGTCATTAGGGTCGAAGATCAGTTCGTGAATTTGGCAACCGAATTCCGGCCTCATCGGACGCTCGCCTCTTCGCGTGAGGAGAATCATCCGAATGGCTTCTTCGACGTCCTGCTCCTGGTGGACGAGTTCGATCTGGCCCCGGCTGTTCAACCGAGGCGGAAACTTCCACCCAGAGCCCAAGAAATCCTTAGTCTGATCCAACCCCCCCCACCTCTCAAAAACCGGTTCGAGACAACATGCGAATCCAGGTCAATTTACTATAGCTCCTTTCGGGCTGATATGAGTTCGGTTTTGCAAGACCGAGCTTGCTCCCCTGTGATGCTGAATGGGCGACATAAAGGCGCGAACCAAGTCGAAGTTGTTAGGCCTCATATCGCACCTCCCTGCGACTTCTCCTCGTCCGAAGGACCGGTTTGCGAGTTTGTCCCCGACGGCTCATTCCCTCCCGCGGCCTGCTGGCCGCCTCCTGTACCTTGTTGTGCGCCCGACGACCGCTGGATTCCAGCTCCAGACTGTTGCTCACCGCCAGACGACGATGGGCCTTCTGAGGAGGCAGGCTGGTTGCTCGTGCTCTGCTGGCCGCCTGATGAGCCCGGCTCACCCGAAGACGTCTGGTTTCCGCCGCCTTGTTGCCCACC
>Ga0209415_10007919_pt1 | contig 18463 bp, 11 predicted proteins | sample PeaSoiSIISIP2007_FD_187696 | JGI IMG/M metagenome (GOLD analysis project Ga0209415, IMG submission 187696) | Peat soil microbial communities from Weissenstadt, Germany - SII-SIP-2007 (SPAdes) (version 2) | ecosystem: Environmental > Terrestrial > Soil > Wetlands > Peat | place: Germany...
ACGCACTGCATCAGTCTTGACGCGAAGGCCGACGACTACGTCGGGCGCATCTTCGGCACCCGCTGGACCGTGATCGATCATGTGGAACAATTGCCCCGCCGACTCCCGGAGCTGTTCCTCTCGCTGACGCGTTGACGCAGGACGATTGCCCGCGCACGCGCCACGCCAACGCTACTTTCGTCGCTGCACCATTGGGAGTATCCCGTGAAGCCCACTACCTTGCGCGCCCTGATCTTCGACGTCGACGGTACGCTTGCCGACACCGAAAGCGCCCATCGCGTCGCTTTCAACCGCGCCTTTGCCGAAGCCGGCCTCGACTGGCACTGGGATGAACCGCTCTACACGCGGCTCCTGGAGGTTTCCGGGGGGAAGGAGCGCATCATGCATTTCTGGCGTGAGCTGCGTGGCGACTCCAATGCAATGGGCGCCGACGCGCAGGCCGACTTGGTGCAGCGCTTGCACCGCCTCAAGACCACGTACTACGAGCGTCTGGTTGCGGACGGCGCCGTGCAGATGCGCCCCGGCGTGCTGCGGTTGATCGAGTCGGCCAAGAAGGAGGGGTTGAGCCTGGCCATCGCAACCACCACCTCGCCGGCCAACATCGAGGCCTTGCTGCGATCGGCGATCGGGTCCGATTGGCGGCACACGTTCCCGGTCGTCGAGGACGCCGTCACGGCGCCTAGCAAGAAGCCCCATCCGCAGGCGTACCTGCAGGCGCTTCAGAGAATGGGTCGGGATGCCGTCGACTGCCTGGCCTTTGAAGATTCGGCCAACGGACTGCAAGCGGCCAGGGCGGCGGACTTGCCGACCATCGTGACGCCCAACGCGTTCACCGCGCACCACGATTTCACGGGTGCGCTGCGCATCGTTGCGAGCTTGGAAGGCGTGACCGTGGCCAACCTGCGTGCTTGGCATGCGGCCACCGAGCAATAACCGCGCATCGCACTCGTGCGCGCGCCAGCAAATTGCCAAGCCTGCGCCCGAAAAGGGGAACATGCGCCACGCCGGCAAGAATGGCGCGACGTACTTCGGCCAGGCCTTGTCTCAGTAGGAACCCTGGGGGCCGAAGTCTTCGTGCGCCTTGACGGAGGCCCGCCAGTCCTGGACCGCCCGGAGCGTGTTCTCCACGTGATTGTCCGGGCTCAGACTCGAATACACGTAGATCACCTTGCCCTCGGGGCTGATGACATAGGAGATGCGATCGGCCGTGTTGGGCAAAATGGACATCGCCGCGTCGTATTGCTTCATGATGTGTGCGCCGGCGTCGGCGGCCACCGCAAACTTGTTGCGGCATTCCTTGACGGAGAACTCCTGGAGCGTTTCGATGTCGTCGTTGGACATGCCGATCAGGGTTGCCCCCAGCGCCTGGAACTTTTCACTCGCCTCGGCGAAGTTGTGTGCCTCGATCGTGCAACCCTTGGTGAAGGCCTTGGGATAGAAGTACAGCACCACCGGCCCCTTCTTGCGTGCCTCGGCAAGGGAGAAGGTGAAGGACTTGCCGCCGATCGCGGCCTGCGCGGTGAAATCAGGTGCGCTGGCGCCGACCGCGAGCGCCGCCGAGGCTACGCCGGCAGCCAGTGCGAGGGCGCACAGGAGCATCGGTGCCGCCCAGCGCCCGGTAGGAAAAGCGTCTGTGGGCATAGGCTGCCTCCTTTGGATGCGCGGAACGAGAAGCGCAATTCTGAACCTTTGCGCACCCGCAAGGGGACGAATTGGGAGAATCCCCGCGATCGGGGAAGGGTCTGGGCAGGATGCGGCGTTCGCGGTTTGGATTTCGTTGCGTGCGCTGTCCCAGGTCGGCGATCGAGGGACCGCGTGCACGTGCCCGGGAAGCGGCGCGACCGCCGCTCGCGGCCGAAGGTACGCAGTGCGCAGCTTGCTCCCAACCTGCGCTGAATAGGGCGTCGAGGCGTTCCGGATCCGTTTTGCCAGCGCGCAGCCAGGTCCCACGACCCCTTGCGCCGGCGCCGCGCTCAGTATCGCTTCTCGAGAAGCAGCAGATCGTTTTCCTGCGTCATACGGAATCGCCCCAGGAAGCTGTTCCCGAGCAGCACGACCGAAATGCTGGCGGGCACGACCGTGGCGTCGACATTGAAGACCTCCACGTCGCCGATCTGCACCGAGTTGAGCGAGATCCGGTAACCGGGCGCCACGCCATTGGCGGTGGTGACGCTGACGCGCTGGCCCGAGCGGTAGTTCAGTCCGATCTGCTCGGCCTGCGCCACACCCATCACCACGCTCGATGCGCCCGTATCGACGACGAACGGCACGGTGACGCCGTTGAACCTGGCGGTACCGAAAAAGTGCCCGCCGCTGCCGGCGTTCAACACAACGCGCGGCGCGCGCGCGCTATCGCCCTTGCCGCTGACGCTTACCGGACGCTCGCCGACGCGCAACGTCTGGCGCTGTCCCTGGATCTCGATCACCGCGCTTTCCCCGCCGGCGGAAACCAGGGTCACTCCCTGCCGTGTTTCGCCCGGCGCGACCACCTCCGGTGCCGCGTTGTCGATGACCAGCAGCGCGCGCTCGCCCATGATGCCGGTGAGCGCTACCGACTGCGCCATGGTCGGACAAGACACCAGCGCGCCGACGAGTCCGGCGATCGCCAGGCGCAGGCGCGCGCTCGCCAATACGCTCCGGGCGACGGCACCGACCACGTCCGCAGGCAGATCGTGCTTCACCGCGACTCGATGGCCTTGCGGAACTGCGCGAACGTGTCCGCCATCACCACCTCCTCGTTGCTGAACATGCTGTCGCTTCCCTGGCCTGCGACGAACAGTGGTTCCTGGGTCTCGAAGTCAAAAGCGGCCAGCACAAAGAGCCGGAAGCGGTACCACATGTCCCAAATGCTTATGTAGTTGAGCCGCACCACCAACTTGTCGTGACCCTCCGCATCGCTTTCTACGATGCCGGCCTGAATCTTGGCGACGGCACGCCCCGCCGCCTCCAGCCCGCCCGGGTTGTTGAAAGACAATTGCTCGAAGGCCCGGGCGCTGGCGCTCTGCACGAAATCGATCACGGGCTGGTTCTTGATGGAGAAATTGATGTTCTGCGGCAAGGCGCCGCCGGTCGCCTGCATCACGCGCCAGGGGTTGAGGGTCTTCTGCACGACACCTAAGACGTAGCCTTCGTGATCCAGTAACGGGCCTCCGCTGTTGCCGGGTTGCACCTCCGCCGAGAACTGCAGGTGCTTGGTGTCGTCGCGAATTCCGGTGGTCGCGCTTACGACTCCCTTGGTCATGCGCTCGCCGTTGCCCAGCAGTCGGCTCAGCGGATAACCGATCGTGAAGACGTCCTCGCCCATGCTGTAGGCGTGCGCGGCGTCGCGAAAGTGCAAGGTCGCCACGGGCTCGGGCAGCTTATCGCGCAGTTTGAGCAAGGCTAGGTCGGCGTCCTTGTCGGCCTTGACCAGATCGGCAAAGTAGCGCTTGTCATTGAGCGTCACCGTGGCATCTTGGACTCCTCCCAGCACGTGCGCACAAGTCAGTACGAACCCGTCGGCCCCGATCAGGAAGCCGGTTCCTTGCGCTGCATCTATGGGTTTTCCGGCATCGATCAATTGCACCTTGAATCCCATGTTCTCGAGTTCGCTCACCGTGCGCGGCACGACGTTGCGCGGATCCTCCTTGGGTGGTATGAGTAACACTTGCTTGTAGCTCTTGTAACTCCTGGCCTTTACCTCCTCCGAGGCCTTGTCGTTTTGCACCAGCTGGGTGGCCGCGACGCAGCCCTGCAGCAGCACCGTCGACGCCATCATCAGGCCAAGCCGATTACGCGAGAGCGCGGTGGGGGAAAGGAACACGGGGGACCTCTTCAAATGCCACGGCATGGCCAGCGGCAAGCCAGATCATAGACGCGGTCCACCTTGCGGTCACCAGGAATCGATGCCTCGCTTGGGTCCCGCAGCGACGGCGGGCCGCCTTGGACGATCGGCCGCGCTGCCCCCGCGGGGCATCGCTTCGTGCGAATACCTCGCGTTTTCCGGCGCATTTCCGGCAAAGCGATTCGCCCGCGACAACAATAATCACCAAGGCCACGGCCGACGCATGGCGTGGTGGGCGCACGCCGCCAGAAGCTAGCTCCGCCGAAAAAAGGGGAAATGGGATGAGTGATGTCGACGATCGTTGAACCGGGAGCCGCTTTCCGCGCCACCGGCTCGGCTTCGTCCGCGTCCGACGTTGGCTATTTCGCCTATCACGGGCTCTGGGCGCCAGGCGTGCGACTGTTTCGCAAGCTGCGCTTCACCTCCAAGGTGGTGATCATCTCGCTGGTGTTCATGTTGCCGACGCTGGCCATGGTCGCCTGGCTGCTGTTCTCCAATGCCGAGCAAGCAAGGCAGACGCGCATGGACGCAACGCGTCAGCACGTGGAAATCGCCCACGATGTGCTCGTTTGGGCCCAGGCGCAGGAGCTGGCCGGCAAGCTGACGCGCGAGCAGGCGCAGCAGATGGCCATGCAGGCGATTGCGCAGCTGCGCTACGACGGCAAGGAGTATTTCTGGATCAACGACATGCAGCCGCGCATGGTCATGCATCCGATCAAGACGGAGCTCGACGGCAAGGACTTGGGAGAAATGAAAGACCCGAACGGCTTCGCGCTGTTTAACGCCATGGTGGCCACCGTTCGTCGTGACGGCAAGGGCTTTGTGGCGTACCAGTGGCCCCGGCCCGGCAGCGACAAGTCCGTCGACAAGATCTCCTACGTCGAGGGATTCGAACCCTGGGGCTGGATTGTCGGCTCCGGCGTCTACGTGGACGACCTGCGCGAGGCACTGTTGCGTCAGACGGCCTGGACAGGCGCGGTTGTCCTGATCGCGCTAACTATCGCGGGCTACTTCTTCCTGAGCTTTTATCGCGTCATGGACGGCGGCTTGAAGGAGACCAGGCGCCACCTGCGCGCGATAGCAACCGGGGACCTGACGACCTCGCCCTCGCCCTGGGGCAGGGATGAGGCCGCCCAACTGATGCTGGAGCTGCGGTCCACGCAAGAGTCGCTGCGCGCAGTCGTGTTGCGCGTGCGCCGCTCGAGCGAGGAAATCGTCCGCTCGAGCAGTGAGATCGCCGCCGGAGCGAGCGATCTGTCGAACCGGACGGAGCAAGCGGCGACCAGTCTGGAGGAGTCGTCAGGGTCGATGGAGGAGATCTCCGCGACCGTTAAGAATTCCGCGGCACTTACCGCCGAGGCCTCGCAGGTGGCACGCGACAACGCCGGGATCGCTGCCGACGGCGGGCGCGTCATGCGCGAAGTCGTCGATACCATGGAGGGCATTCGCACCTCGTCGGCCAAGATCAGCGAGATCATCGGCACCATCGACGGCATTGCCTTTCAGACGAACATCCTGGCGCTCAACGCCGCGGTTGAGGCGGCCCGCGCCGGCGAACAGGGCCGCGGCTTTGCGGTGGTGGCCAGCGAGGTGCGCGTGCTCGCGCAGCGCAGCGCCGAGGCAGCAAGGCAGATCAAGGCGCTGATCGGCAGCAGCGTCGAAAAAGTCGAAGCCGGCACAGGGATCGTCCGCCGCGCCGGCGCCACGATCGAGGAAATCGTCTCCTCGTCCCAGCGTGTCGATCATCTGCTCGGCGAGGTTGCCAACGGCGCGCACGAACAGGGCACGGGAATCGCCCAGATCAGTCAGGCAGTGCAGGAACTGGACAAGATGACGCAGCAGAACGCGGCCCTCGTGGAGCAGACGGCGGCCGCATCCACGGCGATGAAGGAACAGGCACACGCCCTGGTAGGGCAGGTGTCACACTTCCGGTTGCCCGAGACCACGCGGGCGCATGCCAGGGCATAGCATGTCGAGCGACGCCATCTTTTTCGACGCTTGACCACAAACCAGATCCGGCCGCAATATTGGTGCTGAAAGTATCGGGTATTCGATCTGGCGGAACACTTCGCACGCGGCAGGCGCTGGATGCGACTCATTCACGCGAGCTGCGGCGCGCACAGAAGCGCACGATAGTGGCTAGCCAAGGGCGGACGCGCCTATGAAGGGCGTTGATGAAGATCTGCGTGCAGGAACATGTCGGGCGATTTCCAATCTCCTTTGTTCGACTTCGCGGCTCCAGGGTGCGCCCTTGTCGGTGCGCGCGGCCGTTCGACATATTTGTTCATAAGAAATTCGGCCTCCTTACAGATGTGCTGGCGTCCGGCGGAATGACGGCTTGAAACTCTTTGGCGCAGTTAGCTACGGCTTTGCTTCGGCCGCGTTCCTGCTGCTGGCCCTGCTGTTGTTTGCGAGCATGCGTGGCCGGACTTCGGGGGCTCGGTTGATTGTCGCGTCGCTCGCCACCTCGCTTTGGGCGGGCGCCTTGGCGCTACCTGGCTGGCCCCGGCCGCTGCCGCTGATCATTGTCTACTTGCTGGAGATGCTGCGCGATACGAGTTGGCTGCTGGCGGTGGCGGGACTGACCCGGTCCGTATTTCCCCGGCCGCTTGTTATCGGTGGCCAAGTGCTGTGCCTTGGCCTTCTAACTCTGGGTCCGGCGCTACTGGTTCTCGATCCCAGCGCGTTTGCCGATACTTCGGCGTGGCCACTGGTGCGTGCCGGGCTCGCAATGGCGATTTTCAGTTTGGTGGTGGTCGAGCAACTGTATCGCAATGCGAGTGCCTCTGCCCGTTGGGCGCTTAGACCGCTGGTGATCGGCGTCGGCATCTTTTACGCCTATGACCTGTTCTTGTATTCCCAAGCCGAGCTGTTGAGGGAACTCAGCGCGGAGGCATGGGCGGCCCGCGGAATGGTCAACGCGATCGCCGTGCCACTGCTGGTGATCGCGGCTCGCCGTAGCCCGAACTGGTCGCTGGATGTGTTTGTTTCCCGGCACGCCGTGTTTTATGCCGGGACGTGCATGGCTGCTGGTGTGTACCTGGTCATGATCGCGATCATCGGCTACTACTTGCGCGTCTTTGGCGGGACCTGGGGCGGCTTGGCGCAGATCGTGTTCATTGCCGGTGCCATGGCGGTGCTCGCGATGTCCCTGGCATCGGTTGCGTTGCGGCGCCGCGCAAAGCTATTCATTGCCACGCACTTCTACAGTAATAAGTACGACTACCGGGTCGAATGGTTGCGATTCGTGAATACGCTCGCAACCGCCGAGGACGCGGACATACGGCGCACCGCAGTGCGGGCAATTGCCGAGATATTCGACAGCCCGGGTGGCGTGCTATTCACGCTCGATGAAGGAGGCCACGCTCTGGTCCCCAGCGGAGCCTGGCCAATGCGTCGGGAGGATGTGCGCGGACTGCAGGACTTGCGGACACAGTGCGAGCTTCTTCTGTATTTCCAGCGCAATCATCGGATCATCGACTTGGCGGAACTGCGTCGGACACCCGAGATCTACGAGAATGTTGAGCTGCCCGGCTGGCTGCGCACCACGACGCGCTGGCGCATCTTGATGCCCATTCTTCAGCGCGACCGGCTCGTCGGGCTGATGCTGCTCGAGGCGCCGCCGGGCAAATTTGATCTGACCGATGAGGATCGCGATCTGATGTATATGACCGGGCAGCACGTTGCGGTACACATCGCGCAGCAGGAGGCGGATCGCCGGCTGGCGGAGGTACGGCAGTTCGAGGCATACAACCGGCTTGCGGCCTTCATGATGCATGACCTCAAGAACTCGGCGGCCCAGATGCAGCTGATTGTGACGAACGCCGCGCGGCACAAACACAATCCGCAATTCATCGATGATGCGGTCGACACGATTTCCAATGCCGTCGCGCGCATCAACGGTCTGATTCAGCAGATCAAGGGCGAGACCTCGTCACATATCCCCCAATCCGTGGATTTGGACGTGGTCGTGAAAGCGGCAGTGCGCCGGTGTGTTGACCGTCTGCCGGTGCCGGTCTTGCTGGAGGCACAGTCCCTACGGATCAGTGCCGACGCAACGAAGTTCGGGTCGATTCTCGAACACATCATTCGCAACGCGCAGGATGCGACGCCCCCGGATGGCGAGGTCACCGTCGCGCTCAAGCAGGTTCACGACGATGCGCAGTTGTCCGTTCATGACACGGGCTGCGGCATGGATGCTGAGTTCGTTCGCGAGCGATTGTTCCGGCCCTTTGACAGCACAAAGGGGTCCCAGGGCATGGGCATCGGCGCCTACCAGGCGCGCGAGTATGTGAGAGCGCTAGGGGGCGATGTGGAGGTATGGAGCGCGCCAGGTCAAGGAACGCGATTTAGCATCACGTTGCCGCTTGCGTCAAAGGCTGCAAATGCCGTCAACGACGTTGCGTTCTCATAGCCCTTGGCAAATCTAGGGCAGCGGTCGCGATCTGGCAGGAGGAGCGATTCTTCGGGGACGCGGTCGCAATCGTTCGATGCATCGAGGCCCGAGCAGGTGTGCTGTTGGCTGCCGCCGCATAGCGGCACGCGCGGTCGACGCTGCCGCGGCGCAGCCGAACCAACGAACTCCTGTGTTGGCGATTGCCTGCGGCCCGGGCGCGCGCAGCGCAGCGAGCGTACTGGCACCCGATCGTGATCTTCCCATTGCGTTAGGATAGCCAATACCTACGTCCGGGGGGACCCGCATGGCTGACAACCGGCCGAAGCTGCTTGTGGTGGAAGATGACGTCGGTCTGCAAACCCAGCTCAAATGGTGTTTTGACGAGTATGAAGTGCTTGTCGCGGGGGATCGCACCGAGGCCCTGGCGCAAGTGCGCCGCCTCGAGCCGCCCGTCGTCTTGCAGGACCTGGGGTTGCCGCCGGATGCGACCGGCGCCACCGAGGGGTTGCGTGCTCTGAGCGAGATTCTCTCGATCGCGCCCTCGACCAAGGTCATCGTGGTGACCGGCAATCACGACCGCGAGAACGCGCTGCGCGCGGTCGAGGCTGGGGCCTACGATTTCTATCAAAAGCCCGTTGATGCCAACGTGCTCAAGCTCATCGTTTCGCGCGCCCTTTACGTCCACTCGCTGGAGTGCGAAGCGCGGCAGTGGCGCGAGGCAAGGCTTGTTATGCCCCTTGACGGCGTTGTCGCCACGGACGAGGAGATGCTGTCGGTTTGTCGAAAGATCGAGAAGGTCGCGCCGACGGACGTATCGGTGCTGATCTTGGGCGAAAGCGGCACGGGCAAGGAGCTCTTGGCGCGGGCTTTGCATAAGCTTGGCGGTCGATCGCGCGGACCGTTTGTCGCTATCAACTGTGCTGCGATTCCGGAACAATTGCTGGAGAGCGAACTGTTCGGTCACGAGAAGGGCTCCTTCACCGGTGCGATCAAGCAGTCCATCGGCAAGTTCGAGGCGGCCAACGGCGGCACGCTGTTTCTCGATGAGATCGGGGATATGCCGCTGTCCTTGCAGGCGAAGCTGCTCCGATTCCTGCAGAGCCATGTCATCGAGCGGGTAGGGGGACGCCAGGAGATTGCTGTCGACGTCCGGATCGTGTGCGCGACCAACCGGAATCTGCAACAACTGATTACCGAGCAGAGTTTTCGGCAGGACCTGTACTACCGCATTGCGGAAGTGACGATTCAGGTGCCGGCGGTGCGCGATCGGCCTGGCGGTGCGGTCCTGCTGGCCCATGCGATGTTGCGACGTTTTGCCGCAATGCAGGGTCGGTCCAAGCGCGGCTTCACGGAAGAGGCGCTGGCAGCGATCGATGCCTATTCGTGGCCTGGCAATGTGCGGGAGCTCGAGAACAAGGTGAAGGCGGCGCTGATCATGTCGGAGGAGGCGTTGGTCACGGCGGCGGACTTGGGGCTGGCGCCCGCGGAAGCGGCGGCCCCGTTGTTTACTCTCAAGGAAGTGCGGGCGCGAGCGGAGCGCCAGGCGATCCGTCATGTGCTGCAAGTGTGCGACGGCCAGGTAACCCGCGCAGCGGAAATGCTCGGGGTAACGCGGCCGACGCTCTACGAGCTGATGGACCGCTACAAGCTGCGAAGCCCCGCTCCGTGACGTCGACGCAAACGCAGGCGGAGCGTATCGCGACGCCCGCCTTGCCCACGAGCGCCATCGTCTACACGACAATCGCCGTGGGCCTGGTCGCGATGTGGCCCAGCGCGATCTCGCTGGCGCGATACTGGGAACAGATTCCAGATTACGAACACGGTTTCATCATCGCCGCGATTTCACTGGCTTGGCTGCTGTTGCGGCGCCATCAAATTGATGCGCAGGCGGTCGAGCCCCGCCCGCTCATCGCGGTCGGGTTGCTCGCGGCACTGATGGTGTGGCTCATTGCCTATCGGGGCATCAGTCACCTCGCCTACCAGTTGCTCCTGCCGGCAATCCTGTGGCTCGCCGTGCTTGCGGCCGCCGGCGACCGGGTTGCCAAGCAGGTTGCGGCTCCGCTCGCCTACCTGGTTTTTGCGGTGCCGGTCTGGGACTACTTGCTGCCGGCACTTCAGCAGATGACCGTTGCGGCCAGTGAGCTCGGGCTAGGACTGATTGGCGTTCCGGTTACGGTTGTGGGTGATTTGGTGACCATTCCGGAGGGAACCTTCGAGATCGTCGACGGTTGCAGCGGCAAGCGCTACTTTATCGTGACGCTGGCTTTTGCCAGTCTCGTCGGGGTCATGAACCATCTCTCGGCGCGACGCCAGCTGGTTCTCTTCCTGGGTTCGGCCGCGGCGGCGCTGATCGCGAACTGGATCCGGGTGATCATCGTCATCTACGCCGGGCACGTCACCCACATGCAGCATTATTGGATAACAGTCGAGCACTTTGCTATGGGAAACGTGATTTTCGGGGTCCTGCTTGTTGTGCTGTTGGTGCTGACCCGGTGGCTAGCCAGGACCGAGCCGACACATACCGCTCAGACCGTAACGGCAGCCGATGCTCGCGCCGCTGCATCCCATCCGGCAAGCGTCTGGCTGCCCTTGGCGATGTTGGTCGCCTTGGGGTGGGTGAGCTTCCTGTGGCCGTCGGCCCCCAGAGCCGGTGCGGCGCGCCTGGCCGCAGTACCAGTGCTCGCCGACCGCTGGAGCGGCCCGCTGCCGGCGCGCGGCCAATGGCAGCCGCACTACGCCGGCTCGGTAGACGAGGTCCGGGTCGCGTACCACAATGTTGACCGCCCGATCGAGGTGTACGTCAACCTGTACACCGATCAAACTCCCGAACGCAAGCTCGTGTACCATGAAAATTCGATTCTGACCCCGCACGAGTGGCAGCAAGTGGACGCTCCGCGCTGGTGGGAGTCAGTTGCCGGTACGTTTGGCGGCGCGCCCTTAACCCTGACTGCACAATCAAAAAAAGGCGAGCGCTGGATCGTCATGTATGCCTATGTCGTGGCTGGCAGGATGACGACTAACGCATTCTTTGCCCAACTCTATTACGGGCTGATGTCGCTCGCCGGGCCAGTCGCCAGCGGCGTGATCGCGCTCGCTGCCAACTGCGAGACTGATTGTGTCGCAGCGCGCGAAGTAACGGCAAGCTTCTGGGACGAGGAGAGCAAGAATCTCGCCTCGCTGATCCCGCGGCAAGTGCCGCGGGCACTTGAATCCGGGTTGGTGCCATGACGGGGATCTTCGGAAACATCGCTGCGTTGCAAGCCGGCCGCTACGAGCTTGCATCAGGACTTCGATGGGGGCGAATGCTGTTGCTGCTAGGGGCGCTGTGCGCGCTCGGCGGCTGCGACTATTTCGTCTCGGCCGATCAACGGGTGCAGCGCGCCCAGGACGAAATCGCCCAAGGCAAGTATTCCTTCGCGGAAATCGAACTCAAGCGGGTGCTCAGCAAGACGCCCAATCATGTCAAAGCGCTGGCTACCTTCGCGCAGCTCTCGCTCAAGAAGGGCGATCCCGAGACCGCGCAGCGCCAGCTGGACCTCGCGCAGCAGGCCGGCGCGCAGGGCTCCGAGATCCTTGAATTGCAGTGCGAGATCTGGCTGGCGCGCGGCCGCTACGACGACCTCCTGACCGCGCTCAAGGACGATCATGTTCTACCCCCCGCACGCCGTTCCTTCTGGCTTGCCGCGGCGCAGATTGGCAAGAAACAATTCGATGACGCGGCGCAGAGTGTTGCCGCGGGGCTGCTTGCCGCTCCGGACAATGCCGAACTGCTGTTGCAACGTGCCCGGCTTCTGGCAGTACAAGCGCACTCGGACGAGGCTATGGAGGCTGTCGGCAACGCGCTGCATGCGGATCCTCGATTGGCGGCCGCGTGGATGCTGCGCGGTCAATTGCTATTGCGAAAGGGTGCCTACGAGGAAGCCGTTGTCGCGCTGAAAAAGGGGCGCGAGACTGGCCTAGTGCAGCTCAATCTGCGCCAATACGGCGCGCTACTGGAGACGCTGGCGGATGCGCAGTTGGGCAACCGCGATGCGCAGGGCGCTGCGGAAACCATCCAGGAGCTGGAAACCCGCTTCCCCAAGGCTCCTGCGGGTCGGTTCTTGCACGCGCGCATGGCGATGCTCAAGCAGGACTATGCGACCGCGGTGAACGACCTGCAGCAGGTGCTCGAGATGGTCCCGGGGTTCGTCCCGGCTCGACTGATGCTTGGCGCCGCGTTTCTCTACGGGGGTGAACCTAAGCACGCGCAGACGGAACTTTCCGGACTCCTGACCAAGGACCCGTCGAACCTTGCGGCACGCAAATTGCTCGCGCAAGTCGATCTCGCTCTGCGCAAGCCCGATGATGCACGGCGCCTGCTGGCCGAAGCGCCGCAGGGATCGTCTGACTCGCAGCTCGACTGGCTGACGGGTGTCGCATATCTGCAGGGCGGTCAAGGCAAGGCCGGCATCGACTTTCTGGAGCGCAGCGTGGCCGAGGAGCCCGCGGGCGTCGATCGGCGCATGCAACTCGCGCGCGCGTATGTCTCGTCAGGCCTCTACGAAAAGGCCGTTGCGCTTCTCGAAGGGCTGGAGCCGACAGCGCGCAGTCCTCAGTCGCAGGCCTTATTGGTCCAGGCAAGCGTCGCCGGCAAACAGCCCGAGGCCGCCAAACAGGCCATCGCCAACCTGGTGGCCAAGCACCCCGATGACGACGAATTGCTGGCTACCGCCGGTACGTACGCCCAGTCACTGGGCGAGCCGACGCTGGCCGAGGGCTATCTGAACCGGAGCCTGGCCGCCAACCCGAAAAACATCGATGCCCGTATGGGACTGGCGCAGCTGCGAATTCGGGAATCCAAGTTTGACGCAGCGGAAAGTCAATTCAAAGAAATCCTGCAGGTCGATTCCAAGTACCAACGTGCCTATTGGGGACTGGCCGCGCTAGCGGCGCGGCGCGGCGACAGCCAAGCCGCTCAGAAGTATCTGGAACAGGCCATTGCGGCCGATCCTTCGGCAGTCAGGTCGCGTTTACTGGCGGCGCAATTGGCATTTGCTGCGGGCGATGCGAAGCGTGGCCAGTCGCTGATCGACCAGGCGGTAAGTGTTGCGAAGGGCCGGCCCGTCGTTCTCAATGCTGCCGGCGAGGTGCTTCTTCAAGGCGGTCTGGTAGATCAGGCCCTGGGCCGATTCAACGAAGCGGTGGCGGCCGGATCCCAGGAGGCAGGGATCAATGTGGCGCTTGCACAGATCGCCTTGGGCCGGAACGAGGAAGCGAGAGTCACACTTTCCGGTCTTGTCAACAGCCCCGCCCTGAAGCAACGCGCCGACTTGTTGCTCGTTGAGCTGGACTTGCGGGAACACGAGGTCGACAACGCACGTCGGCGCATCAAGAAACTGCGTGAGCAAGGGTTGCCAGCCTTTGCCGCCGATGAACTGGAAGGCAACGCCGACATGATCGCCGGGCAGTACGCGCAGGCGAACAAGCTATTTTCCAGCGCCTTGGCGCAACGGTCGAATTCAGCGCTGGTCGTAAAGACGTTTCAAGCCCGTCGGGCGGCCTCGGTGCCCAATCCCCAGGACGTTCTGAGCAAGTGGCTCGAAACCGCCCCCAAGGACCGCGCCGTGCGAATGGTTCTGGCCGATTATTACCAGCGCAACGGTGCCAAGCAGGCGGCAATCGGACAGTACGAACGCCTCTTGAGCGACGTGCCCCAACCGGAAGCCTCCGTGTTGAACAACCTTGCATGGCTCTACATTGAAGCTGGCGATGCGCGATCCGTCGATACCGCAAGCCGCGCCTTTGCGGCGGCCCCGACAGTTGCCAACGTGGCCGACACCTACGGCTGGGCACTTGTCCGTACCGGCAAGGCCGTGGATGGCCTTGCGATACTCAACAAAGCGGCGGCGCTCGCGCCAAAGGACCCCACGATCCAATACCACCTTGCGGCTGCCTACGTTAGCAGCGGTGACAAGCCGCGCGCCGCGGATCTGCTCGCAACGTCGCTGCGCTCTTCTGATACCTTCGCGGAGCGTGCCGAGGCGGAAGCACTTCTGCGCAAGATTCAGCTTCAGTGAATTCTTGCTCGGTTCCCCGGGGCTCCTGGGCCGTCCTTGGGTTGGCTTTGCAGTCGTTGCAGGCCGGCGCGAAGGTGATAGGTGGTCCCAGGAAGCCGACTTTACGCTTTGAGACCCGGTGGCCGGCGATATTGCCTGGCCGATCAATATCTTGGACCGGGAGTCGACCGATTCGGCGCGCGCAGTGTCGGGAAATTTTACGACCGAAGATCGAAATGCCCCGCGTCGGAGTCGCCACCAGTGAACCGGACAATCTGCCGCCACCTGCGCTCAGATGAGCGCAGGTGGGGGAGTGAGTCCTAGCATTCTGTTGAAGCGTTGCGAACCCCGCTGTGATCGTCACAGGTTTATTGCCGCCGATCGATCAAACGCACCATTGGGTGGTTCTTTCCTTGCGTCGGGCATCCGCCGACCGGATTCGCATTGCAAGAGGCGTAACCTGCCTAGCGCTTTGGCGCAAACGACCAACTCGCCTGCGGCGCCAAAGTGGTGGCAACTGATCGCGCCACGTGTCCCAGCGTCGACGGCGGGATCTCGGTCGCGCGCGGATTCCGTTCAGGTCCGGCGGCGGCCCGCAGCGAACCGGCTCCTGTCGCCGGCTGACCCTGGCGTTGTGTACCAGACCTCACGGCCAAACCACGAGTGCCAGCGATAGCGGACCACCCCGCGCATCGGTGCTATCGGTGTTCCGATGCTGGCTTGGATACCGTCAAGCGCATTGCGGGGGCGCCAGCCAACCCGTCACCGAACAAAGCCGAGGTTCAAGTCGCCCCAGCAGGCGGCTTACGCTTGGCAAGACCGCGGGTCGGGCGCTACGACCTCAATCCAGGAATCAGTCGATCCGGCGCTTGGCACCGTCGAAAAACTTTACAACTTCAGCGCTGCGCAATCCGAGCTGTGATGTATGTTATTGATTAATAACTGAATCAGTAAGTCGGCATGATCTTTGCGTCCTATCACGCAAGGCGGTCGCCGCCGACACTAGATCTCAAGTAGGGCGGAAGCGGCGACCACCGAGACCAGATTTAACAGAATCACCCGACGACAGGACAAAGAGAGGATCAAATGAAGGATTTCCTAAAATTTATGGCACTTGCGATGCTTTTCGGTATCGCAGGCCCGGCGCTCGCAAATCCCTGCCCTCCGGGTAACCCGCCGACAAACTGCGGCCCTCCGTCGGGGTCGGGCGCTCCGGTCTGGGATCTTGCCGCTACCGCAACTCCGGCTGTTCCGCACACGTACACGGAGTACACGACAAGCTTCGTTGCCAACATGACGACGACGAACATTAGCTTCTCGCTCCGGGAAGATCCGGCCTTCTGGTCACTCAGCGACATCATTGTCACGACCGGTGGCGGCCCTAATCTGATACAGGACCCGGGCTTCCTCAATGGCTTAATGCCAACGACAGGGGCGTCCTGGACAGACCTCAACACTTTTGGCGCATACGCGTCTGGCCGTATACTTAGCGGATGCGGCTACCTGGCGGGCACCAACTGCTGGTACGACGGGTCGGTCCAGGGCTACGATGCTGTGTCACAGGCGATTGGGACGACTATCGGCACCACGTACAATGTGAGCTTTTGGCTCACAGACAACAGTGGCCTGACGGTCGCGCGGCAGCTCAGCAACAACGGGGACACTACCAGCACGGGCGGCAATGGCATCGACGTGCTCTTGTATGCCGGCGCTGTCCCGACGGAAGGTCCGCCTCCGGGCGTACCGGAGCCGGCGACGCTTAGCCTGTTCGGCCTTGTGCTCGCTGGCCTTGGTTTTGCCGCCCGCGGCAGACGCGCGCGCTGATTGCACGGATGGGGTGCCGTCGCGTCGTAGGCGTACAGACGCATCGGCCCCCCAGTCGCCGCAGGCGTTGGTGATCAGCGCTCGTGCGACGAAAAAGGAAGATAGACGGTAACGAAAAGGGGGAGCGAGACGCTTCCCCTTTTTGCTTGCGGACCACAGCGAACTATGAGAATGAATGCGTGCCGCGTCCGCTATCGTCGACCTTGTGCGTGCTCGTTGTTTTTCGCCGCCCTCCTTGGCGCATCCAACCAAAGAGAAATTTGCATGGGCCCAACAAGCCGGTTGCGAGGTCGGTGAACATGTCGGAGCATATGAAAGCCTTCGTTGGAATGATCGCGGTCTGTGGGGTGGCTGGTTGCATGTCGCCAGTTCAGATTCATTCGGCGCCAACACCAACTCCGCAAGAAACGGCACGGATTCGCAATGTCCAGGTTCGAACAATTCCCGTTGCCGCGGATTCGATTTTCCCCAGAGTGCTTGATATCCTGATGGAGAATGGATATGTGATTCGTTCGGCGAACGAAAAACTGGGACTGGTCTACTTCTACCAGCAATGGAATGATCCGAAGCAGTCCGATATGAACATCGTTTGGGAGGGCAATGTCCTGTTCATGCCGGTAGACCCAAACGCAACAAGAGTTCGAGTGATGTTGACTGGACGCTGGCAGATGCAAATACTGGCCGGAGTGAGCACGGATGCGGGAACCGTGACGGTAGGCGGAGTGCAACAGACGGCAGAATCCGACGAATACAAAAGGCTCCTGGATCTCTTGGAAAACGGGCTTCGTTCGACGCCAGCAAAGAGTGTTGGGCAGTAGTTCCGTTGCCGAGCGTAGCCAAGAAACCCCGGCCTTGACTTGCCCACGGTAAGGCGGAGCCAAAGAACGCCCGGCCGCAGGCGGGAGCGCTTCGGGGCGGTTGCGGGCGGGCATCAGCGCAGACGTATTTCCGCCCAACTGAGAGGCGAGGAGTGCGCCAGAACGACCGCTGGCCCGCCATTTGACCCGCCAGGGGAAGGATTTCATGGGCCTAAACGACGCCATCGAGGATCCTGATCGTGCAACCGTGCTACGAGGCGTCAGCACCGTCAACGGCGCCTCCACCCGCCGGCGCAGGTTCGTCCTCGAATACTGCAAGATCGGCTTGCGCCGGACCGCGACCGCGGTCAAGGCCCGATTTTCTCCTAAATCAAGGCATTGCATGGCTTCGGAACCGCTCGCCGATCGCAGCACCTCCAAACAGGCCAAAGAGTTCATGGGAAGACTCTTCGAGTCGCTTCCGGTGGACGTCAACGAAGCGCTCGCCAGAATCCCCGCAGTTGCGCACGCTGACATCCGCAATCTGCTCGACGACAACGGGCACCTGCTCCCAACCATTCGGTCTGGACGGCGACATCGCTCGTACCGTCCCGTCGGTTGACGTCGTGCACAATGGCCATGGCGAGCAGCCGGTGAAAGTTACGCTTGAGCCTCGCTTGCCAGACTTGCAACTGCTGGTGCGCTACCACTGCCGGGTCGAGGATCAGGCTATTGTGAACATGCAACAGGACGTGCCGGTAGTCGAGATCGAACGGGCCGGGAGGATATGGCTTCATCCTGGCTAGGGCGAACGCCCACACGCTCGAGTCGACGCGGCCGGTAGCAAGCTGGGAGGCGCCGGTCGATCAAAGGGGGCCCTGAGACGAACGGAGCGCGAACCTTCGGGCTACAAGGCAGGTCTTGCTGGCAGTTCCGTCCGCCATCACAAGTCGCTCGTAGTTGGCAGGGCCCCGTTGGAGTCGGTGCAGCAGCACCAAGAAATAAGGCGCTATCGTGATCGCGCATACCTACGTACAAATTGCTTTCGGGTAGGACCGGGGTAGCATGGACCGCCAGCTCCGGCCCCGGGCCGCCGCAACCGCGCTGGCGGCCGGCCTGCTAGCACTTGCCTTTTGTGGCGGCAGGGGATCCTCGGCGAGTCCGGCTGCGTCACCCGCGGCGTCGCCACCGTCTGCATGGACGCCGGATGTCGTGGCGCCGACCATGCCGACCAAGGTGTTCGCCGCGACGGCGTCACCCGCCTCGGTTGCGCTGAGGTGGACCCCAGCGACCGACAACGTGGGCGCCACGGCTTACCGTATCACCCGCGACGGCACGATTGTGGCGACGGTCGCGTCAACGTCCTACGGCGACACCGGGCTACCCGCCGGTACCGCACAGGACCACCAGGCCGTTGCGCTCCACGCCACTGGAGACTCGTCGATTCGGTCCGCGACAGCATCGGTGACGCTTTCCACGAGCGGAAACGTCATCAACGCGACACCGGCCGACTACCTGGCAAAGCTGGCCGCGCTGCAGCCCGGCGATACGCTGCTGCTTGCAGCGGGCAACTATGGCGTCGATGCCA
>Ga0209415_10007920_pt1 | contig 18463 bp, 13 predicted proteins | sample PeaSoiSIISIP2007_FD_187696 | JGI IMG/M metagenome (GOLD analysis project Ga0209415, IMG submission 187696) | Peat soil microbial communities from Weissenstadt, Germany - SII-SIP-2007 (SPAdes) (version 2) | ecosystem: Environmental > Terrestrial > Soil > Wetlands > Peat | place: Germany...
GGGCGGAACGGCGGAGGCAGGATCCAGCCGTCCCCGGCGGGTATGCAGGAGCTTGAGCACTGCTCCGCCCTCGCGGATGAGAACGACGCCGCCTCGTGGTCGGCCGGGCTCTCGATCCGGCCGCGCACGCGGCTGCCAGAGACGCAGAAAACGGATCCAGTCCTCGGTCGTCCAGCCCTCGAATCGCACGTCCGCGGTGAGCACAGCGTGCGCGAGCATAGCAGCGGCGTGCTAGAGCGTGCCGCTTGGACGCCGAAGAGATATTCGTCCGCTATTTCTTGCCGCTGTACCCGCCCGATTCGCGCGCCGATCTGGCGCGCGCGCGGGCAACTGACGCGAACCCGGGAAACAACCCAGGCGTGGCGATGCACCTCGACGAGGCGGCGCAACGCTTCGTGGAGAACGCGCCTGCGCTCTTCGGTCGGAGTCTCGAGCTCGATTGGAGCGACGCGAGCGTGCACCGTCTCAGCGCCGCGTTGACGCTAGAGCGACGAAATGGGTGGGCGGCGGGCGCAGACGAAGGAAGTGCCGAGAGTCCCCTGTTCAACGTCGTCGTGCACGGTGCTGCCTACGTCGGACGGTGCATCGTGACGACCCACGGAGGGCTCTGGTCCGTCCGGCGACCGCTCTGGGAGAGCGTGGTGCGCCTCGAGTCCCGTGCCGGACAAGCAGACCTGGCAGTCTTCCACTGGTGGCTCAAGTCGCTCGCCGACGAGGCGCTCGCGTCGGGGGAGGGGGCGAAGCTTGCGGACCGCTACCGCGCGCACGTCGAGGTGCCTTGTGCACGCCCGGAAGACCTCCCGATCATGGTGCGTGGGCCGCGATCCCTTCCTCGCCTCAGGGAGCCCAGCTACGATCTGCTCCACAAATACCTTCGGGCCCACCTCGCCGAGATCCGCGATCTCGGGCGGGATTTCCCTGCGGCCGAGCGCTTTGCCGCTTTTCACTTCAGGTGGGTCGAGTTTCACCTGCTGGGCGAGGGGCGGCTCGTCCTGATGGCGTGCGCCTCCCCGCACGGGCTTCACCTCATCTGGCTCAGCGCCAGCGGTTTCGAGAAGAGCGCTTTCCTCGCGTGCGACACATTTCCTGACCCGCTCGTGCGCGTTCACGGCACGCGCATCGCCGCGATGACGAGCGAGGGCGGCAAGGCGCGGGTGCACGAGATGCTTTGGTGGGGTCCCTGAGCCACCGATTGCCGCTCGCCCGCCACGTCAACCGGAGGCCCACCATCGGATGCACAGATCGTCGCTCGCATGTCGAATGGCCAGGACGGGGACGATCGTCGGTCTCGACTGAACCGGGCCAGATGGCGATGGCTTTGGAAGCACGGTCACCGACAGCGGCCAACCGTCCGCTTCGGGGCCGCAAAGGCTGGCCTCGGCGCGGGTGATCCGCACCTCCGGCCCGACCGACACCACCTGGATATGCCCGAGAGTGAGCGGCAGGCCGCCGGGCACGCCGAGGCGCACGACTGCATCGCGCGCACCGCTCGAATCGGCCGCCGGGAGAGGCAAGAGGCTTCGGATGCGCAGCGCGGCCGCGCTGCCAGCCTCGTAGATGTGTCGCAGCTGGGTATCTTTAACGCGGACGACCACGCCCGCCATCTGGGGCCTCCCGAGCAGCGATCGAACCCGGGGCATGCGTCGAACGGCTGGCTCGACCGTCACAGGCTCGCCGGGCTCGCCGGATGGCGACTCGCTTCCCCCCGGAGCCGCCGCGGCAATCTGCGCATCGACCGCGATAGGGACGCCTGGCGCCCCGAAGGCGACGTAAAGGTCGAGGCTACCCGACATCCACTCCCCCCGCGGAAGGTTCACCTCCTCGAACACCACCAGACGATCGCGCGAGGCCTCCACGCGCACGCGCGTCACGCTCGCAAGCATGGGGAGCGGCTCCGGCGGGCGCGTCGGGGTGTGAACGGCCGGAGGCGTTCGCGCGGGGCTCCGCGCCGGGGGTGTCTTGGCGTGCGTGTGCCCCGCGAGGGCCACCGTCAGCCCCGCAGAAATGACCGCCCGGATCATCCAATCGCCTTCTCGAACGCACGCGCCAGCATGTCCACACCCGCCGCGCCGACCGCCACTTCATCGACGGGTTGATGGGCAGGCTCGGCGCCTCGCGCGCGAAGATCCGACCAGGCTCGCGGGTTTCTGAACCAGTCGACGTCGAAACGCTGCCGCAGGTTCTCGCGCAGGGCCGCCGCCTCGAGCAGCGCGACCCAGCGTGCCGGCTCGTCGTCGCGCGCCCTTGGCCACGCGCCGCGCAGCCTCGGATCCAGCGGCATTCCGAACAGGAGCGCGCCAACCTCTTCGAAGAGCTCGCGCGGCGCGAGCGCCTCGTCAGCGGCCAGCAGCACGCGCGCAGCATGCAAGCGGGCCTCCATCAACGTGGTTCGGGTCAGCGCCCGGGCCTGTGCCTGGGCCGTCCTGCGTCCGGCCCCCAGCATCCGCACGTAGAAATCCGGGTCGGCCACGAGCGCGCCGAAGACGAACGCGAGCCGGTGCGCCGCGACGAACCCAGGCTCTTGAGCGATGGCGAACGGCATCGACCGCGACGCCATGGCGACGCGCAGCGCGAAGCCGAACGCAGCCAGCACCCGCGCGAAGCTCGCGGCCCCGACGGCCGCCGGGAACACGGGAAGCTCCAGCGCGACTCCCGCGACGTTGGAGCCGAACGTCTCGCTGAGCCATCGCGGCGTCAGGCGACCCGGCCAACCTTGGCCCGCCTCGCGAGCCACCGCCGCATGCAGGATCGCTGCGGCGCCCGCGCCAACGTGACGCTGCTCCGCGCGCAGAGAGGACGCGACGTCACCGGTCGCCTCCAGGAATCGGGACGCCGTCGCACGCAGATCCCGGGCCGGGACCCCCACTATGGGCTCCCATGGGTGCGCCAACTGCAAGCGTCTTGCTACCTCCGCCCGTCGCTCGGCGATCTTCACGGCTATGGGGGCCAGATGGGGCCCCGCCTCGGCGGCTGCCTCCAGCCGCTGCTGCGCTTCGCCGGGCGTCCTGGCGAGCACGACGTCACGCCACGCCTCGCGCCACGAGACGCGCCGTGGATTCTCCCCCTCGACGAGCCCGTACGGGGCTGCCGCCGCACGCGCCCAGGCCACCTCGTCGGCGTGCGCGAGCCGCGCCTGAAGGAGCGCGTACACCCATCGCCTTAGCCCCGCGATTAGAGGCGCATCTGCACCGCCGATCGGCAGGCGACCGAGGGCGTCCCAGGTCGACTTGCTCGCGACGTGGCGGACGCCCTCAAGCGGGCCTTCTTCGGCGTGCGCGTCGGGGTCCGCGGACAAGGCTGCACGCCACCGATGCAGGCCTCTGGCGGCACACGCCACGTCGCGGTCGAGCGCGACCAGGTCGCCAGTGGCTGTTTCATCCATGAATAGTTGCGCGGGGGGCCTGGCCGGCTGCATTCGCGAGAGTCCTGACGAGCTTTCCCTCGACCTCGGCCAATAGTTCGAGCCTCGCCGCAACGCGGGCACGGTCGCCATCGACGCGCACGGCAAGATCTACGAAAGTGCGGTAGTGGCGAGCCTCGGCGGCGAGAAGTTCGCTCCACAGCGCGTGCACCTCCGCTTGCGACCCGTCGCCCATCGTGGCATCCGCGAGCAGCTTGAACCTCTCGCAAGACCGCGCCTCGATGAGAGCCCCGACGAGCAGTCGATCGACGAGGGGACTCGCGCCTCGTTTCTGCGGGAGTGCACGCGCCGCGCTTCGCAGACCGGCCGCGTATGCGTCGACGGGAGGGGGCCCCAGGTTCAAGCCTCGCGCGGAGAGGATCGACAGCACACGCTGAAAGTGATCGATTTCCTCGCGGGCCAGGTCGGTGAGCGCGCGCGCCACCTCGAGGTCTGCAGGATGGCGCACCGCGAGCGACAGGGCGTTCGAAGCGGCCTTGATCTCGCAGTGCGCGTGGTCGACCAGCATCGCGGCCACGTCACGCATCGCCACACCGCTCCAAGCCTCGTCGGTGCGTACCCTCAGGCAAAGCATCGCCGCCGTTCTAGCACCGAACCAGGCTTCATCGCCTGCGGCCCCGCCGGCCAAGCACCCCGCCCAGAGCCGCCAACGGCACGGCCACGACGGCAACCAGGAATGAGCTGGGCGCGAATCCGAACGAGACGCAGGACAGCACGGTCGCGACGACCGCGGCGGCCAGCCCCGCGAGAGCCGCCTCCTTCACGCCGACCCCGCCGCCGCCCCAGCGCCCCGTGACGAAGCCGCCCCCCAGAGCCCCAAGCGCGATCGCCAGACCGTATATGGCGCCGAGCGCGATCCCGGCGCGGGCAAGCTGCGCCTGATCCTGCAGGTCCCAGCGACGGGCGATGCGCGCCGCGAGGGCCATCGCCATCGCGGACAGGGGCAGCCATGCCACGAAGATCGCGCCGGCTCCAAAGCCAACCCACTGCCAGGGTGCACGCTCCGGCTCGTCCGCCGCATCGCTCCCCGGCGTTTGAACGACGGGCAGCCGTCGCTTGCCACTCACGCCGCGGATCATAACTCGGCGGGAGCGTGACGCGAACGGCGGGCTCGTGGTACCGCATCGGCTGATGCGAACGATTGACCCGTCCAATGCCCGGAGCGTCGTGCGCCTGCGCGTGCGTTTCGGCGAGACGGACATGATGGGTATCGTCCACCACGCGAGCTACGCCACCTACATGGAAGTCGCGCGCATCGAATGGCTTCGCCGCCGCGGAGTCACTTATGCGGCGTGGGCGCAGAGCGGGCTGCATCTGCCGGTGGTCGAGCTCGCGATCAAGTTCAGGGCGCCTGCCCGCTTCGACGACGAGCTCGATGTCGCGGTGAACCTGGCAGAGGCGGGCGCCGCGAGCGTGCGCTTCGAATACCGCCTCGTGCGAGCTTCCGGTGGCGTGCTCTGCGCGGAGGGGTCCACGCGGCTCGCCTGCGTCGACGACCGGGGCGCGCTGCGTCGAATCACGGACGAGATGGTGGCGACGCTGATCCTGCCCGAGTCCTCTCCGTGACCAGGACGGCTAGGATCAACGCCTAACGACTTCACGCCCTACGCGCAGCGTGCGTGCCTCGTCGCCGCGCCTCACGCTGACCATCACGTCGGCGGATATCGGTCCGTTCAGTTTCGCGCGCGCTTGCTCGATGGTCGTCACCGGCACGCCGTCGACCGTGAGCAAGACGTCGCCCGGTGCGAGTCCCGCGCGCTCGGCTTCGCTCGCCTCGACGACGGACATGATGACGACCTCCGTAGGCGCTCCGGTCTCGCCGAGCGTCACCGCGACGCCGCCGCTGCCCGTTATCGCGTCGGCCGCCCGCTCGTCCGAGGAAGCCGGCGAGGCCCGGCTCACCGCAATTCGAACGGCCGTCGTCGTGCGCCCGGCGAGGATCTTTACGTTCTCGACGCGCGCGCGGCCGATGTCCGGAGCGTAAGCTTCGAGCGTCATCGTACCTTCGGCGAGCCCGCGAAGCGTGAAGGCGCCCTTCGCGTTGGTCACCGCGACTTCCTGCGGGTTCGAGCCAACCAGGAGCCACGTCGGCGCATGGTCTTTCGCGACGCGCGCCCCTGCGATCGGCTTCCCGTCCGAGTCGACGACATCGCCCTCTACGACGCCCTCGCCCTCGAGCTCGACTCGGGGCAGCGCCAGGGGTCTTCGACCGGCGCTCGCCGGCAAGATGACGGTGCGCGTCGAGGGGGCGAAGCCGGCCGCTCGGACTCGCAAGCGAGCCGCCCCCGGCGCGAGATCCGACAGCACGAACGCTCCTTTTGCGTCGGTGCGGACGCGTCGAACTCCGAGGTCCGTGTAGAGCACGACGTCCGCGCCGGCGACGGCGTCCCGCCCGCGCGCCGCGACGACCTCGCCGGTTGCGCTCTCGGCGGGGAACACCTCGATTCGGAGCGAGTCAGCGGTCCCATCGGTGGTGGTGATGCTCGGAGCGTGCCCAGGCGCCCGAACCTCGACGCGGAGCGGCAGCCCGCGCGCGCCCTTGAGCGTGGCATCGCCATGCCCGTCGGTGAACGCCGTGATGCGCAGCGGCGCGTTGATTGAAAGAGAGCTCCCGGTTACCTGCGCCGCGTCGACGGGCCAGCCGCCGCTGTCCACGACCGAAACCGGCAGCGCCTCCCGCGGCTCGGAGAGGTGAAGCGTCACCTCCTTCTTGCCTCCTTCTGGGACGAGGACGCTCGTCTGCACGTTCGCCTGCTCGTCGCCATCGCTTGCGCTCGCGGTGAGCATGACCGAGTCGGGCAGAGCCGCGAACGCGAACGTCCCGTCGTTCGCGCTGAGCGTCGTCCGCTCGAGGCTTCCGCGGGTCGCCGAGACGATGACCCGTGCTCCCCCGACGGGTCGGTCGCGCGAATCGAGAACGCGCCCCTCGATCGATCCCCCCCCGTGCATGACGACGTCGACGTGCGCCTCGCCGCCCGACGAGAGCGTTACGAGCTCGCTTTGCGTCTCGACGTACTGAGGGTGGCGGACGATGGCCCGCACGCGGCCCGGCGACGCCGGAGCAGCGCGAAATGTACCGTCGTTCCGCGTGACCCATGGTTCCAGCGGGGCGGCCGCCCGCGAAGATGCCGGCGCCATGCCCGGGAGAAAAGTCATCGCGGCGCGCGGTATGGAGGGCACGGGACCTGGTACGACACCCAGCTCGCCGGCCGGCACCAGCGGCATCGGCCCCCCAAGCATGGCGTCGAAGTGGGCGATCTGAAAGACGGTGCGGCTCGGGTCATCGAAGATCGGTCCCCCGTTCGGATCCGTGCCGGCGAGTTGGACCGAGGCTCCGTCAATCGGGTACCCACGGGCATCGACGACCCGACCGGTGACCACCCCGGCGCGGACCAGCGCGACGCGCAGCTCGGGAGGCGGCGGATCCGACACCGTAACGGCTCCCCGGGACACGAAGCCCTCGGCGCGTGCGCCGAGGGTGGCGCTTCCGGGCGAGAAGGGTCCGAGGCGTGCGAGCCCCTTCGCGTCCGCGACGGCTTCGAGTGGAAATGGAGACAGCCCCCCCTCGGCCAGCGTCAGGCGGGCGCGAGGAATAGGCTGTGCCTCGGCCTCCTCGGTGACGTGAACGGCCACGAAGCTTCCGGGCGATAGCGTCAAGGTGACGGACTTTTCCTCACCGCGTCCGAGGACGATGCCAAGCTCGATCGGCGATACGGAGTCGTCCTTGGTCGCCCGCAGCGCGTACGTCCCCGCCGCCAGGCCGCCGATGCGCACGTTACCCGCCTCGTCGGACGCAGCGACCCGGGATGGCCAGAGCGTGGCGCCCGCGACGGCGACTCCGGCCACCGCGACCGGGCGATCGTCGCGATCGGTGACGTGCACGGCGATGACGCCGAGCTTCCGCAAGACGATCGCGACGGCCTCGCCATCGACGGTGGCGCGCCCCGACGCCTCTTCCAACCCGGGTGCCCGAGCGGTGACCCTCCACGGGCCCGCACCCAGCCGGCCGACCTGCGCAGCCCCGTCGGCGCCCGTCCGTGCGCCCACCGGGAGCGGATCGTCGTGCGCGTTGACCTCGACTTCGGCCCCGGTCACCGGCGCGCCCGCGTCGTCCTTCACGGCGACCGCGATCGCGTGCTCGACCGCGAGATCGATCTCGACCGCACGCGGGTCCCCCGTCAGGACGAGCCGCGTGGACGCCCGCGCCCGGCCTGGAGCCTCCGCCAGGATCCAGGCTTCGCCGCGGGGAAGCCCTGTAAGATGCGCTCTCCCCGCCGTGTCCGTGGTTGTCCCGGCGGCGAGGTACGCTCGCTCGTCGAGAATCGCGAACGCGCGCACGCGTGCTCCCATGTGCGCCGACCCTCCCAGCCCGTCACGGACAAGGAGGTCGACCACGCCATCGCGATCCGTCACGTCCGTCGGCACCGGCGGAAGGACGATATCGGGCGTCGTCGGGCGTGAAGAGGTGCCCGGAATACCTCCCACCGACAGAATGACGGCGATCGCCGCTCCCGCCGCGCGCGCGACGTTCAGTGCACGGTGTACCAACGCCCCTCGTGCTCCACGACCGGAAGCGACGGCATGCGCGGCGGCAATTCCTCGTCTCCCGGAGCACGGTGCGCCGCGCGCGCGGCATCGGCGGCCGCGATGGCGCCGTCCATCTCGGCCTCTTCCTGTGCCCACTGGGCGAGCTTCGCCTTGGCGCGTCGCCGCCTCTTCACCCATGCAGCGACGGCGAGCCCCACCATCAGCGTCCACAGGACGCCACCGCCCGTGAGCATCGGAACGAGTCCGAAGCGACGTCCAACCGCCTCGCGCCACTCGTACTCCAGCTTGCGCACGTCGGTGCCGTACGCGTCCTCGAGCGCCCGGCTGAAGTCGGCGCCCGCGCGGACGCGCTGCACGAGGGAGCCGAACCGCGCGCGGTCGGCATCGCGCATCAGAAAGTTCACGAAGTCCGCCGACTCCGCGTACGCGATGTTGACGTCGTAGCGGTCGCTCGGAAAGCCCTGGTCGAGGGCCTCGAGAGGTAGGAGGCGCTTGCTGAGGCTCGCGTCCCACAGCGTCTGGCGGCGCGCCCAGGGAAGCTCGCCCGATTCGCGGATCGCCAGACCCTCGTTGAACCAGCGCGGAACATGGCGGTTAGAGACCGCGTCGGCGAGGGCCACGTGGGTCAGTTCGTGGCGCAGGAGCGAGGACAAGTCGGGAGCCTCCCACGTGACCGGCTCCCGGAGCGCAAGGAGCACGACGTGCAGCGGCGGGTAGGCCACGCCTGCCGCGTACGGCGGGGGCGGCTGCCCCTCGGGAGCGAGCGTGGCCATTTCCTCCGGGGAGTGTGCCGCGCGGACCAGGACGTGATCGAGCACAGACTGGCCCAGGTCCTCCGACAGATGCTTCCGGAACTCTGCGGCCTCGCGGACCAGCGGCTCCATCCGATCGCGGACGCTCGACGGCGCCTCGACCACCAGCCAGCCATCGTCCAGCCGCTCGAAGCCGCCGGGCAGCGGTGGGAGCTTCGCCGTAAACTCACCCTCTTCTATGGTCACGTCCCGCGGCAACATCTGCCCCGTCTCCGCATGAGCGGCAGAGGTCCACGCCAGCGCGAGGAGCGCGAGGAGGAACCGAACGAGGGTGGAGTGAATGAACACGGTGCGCATCAATGCGGAATCTGCACCTCAAGATGGATCGCCTGGGAGCTATTGTCCCGCGTGGCGAGGTAGATTGCTCCGCCGCCGAAGGCCGCTGCGGCGAGGGCGCCCCAGAACCAGCCGGACTCGTAGAAATGCCGCGGTCGAGGCGGCGAGTTCTGGAAGATCGGCTCTGCGTGGGTGGCGAGCACGGGCGCGGCGACGGGTGCCGGAGTGGAGGCGAATGTACGAGCCAGAAGGCGCGTGGACGTCGACCACGAAAGAGACGGAGCGTCGTCCGGCCCATACGTCGCGGGGTCGAACGCGCCCGTGGATGCGATGAACACCCGCGCGGCGGGGTGCCCTTCGTCGACGCGAACGACCACGAGGCCGCGCAACGTGAAGCGGTGGGCGATCTCGGCCAAGATCGCTCGAGACGGAACATCATCGCCATGCAGCGCCGCGACGCTTTCGGCGAGATCGCGCAGGTCGACCGGAGCGCTCGGGGCGATGGCCTCTCCGCAGAGAACACGGGCGTGGGCCTCGTCTATCGCGGTCGCGCGGATCCCGGGGTCCGCGTACACCGCCTGAGCCAGCGGCCAGGCGGCGTCCGTGGCGCCGGGCAGGGCGACGACGGCGAGCCCCGCCGGAGCGGCCGCAGGCACGGAATCCGGCGCAGGGCTCGCGCCAGAAGTCGGCTGCGCCGAGACCGTCCCGGCGCCCGAAGCCGCGACGAGCAGGCCTGCCGTCAGGATTAGTCGCCGCATGTGCCCTCCTCCGTACGATGCCCGCAGAGGCGAAACCGCTCTAGCACGGGCTCCGATCAGCGGAAAACCACGAGGCTCGCGGCCGAGGCGAAGGCGGGCGCCCGCGCCTCGATGGCGTCGCGAAGGGGTGCATCCTTCAGCGTCGAGGCACCGACGGCAAGCAGGACCACCGCCACCGGCGGGCCGACGAGCGCGAGCACGCGCCGCGCCACGAACGATCGCCGCGCCCCGAAGACCGCCGCAAGGGCGAATGCGAGAACGTCGACCACCGTTCCGGCAGCGGCCGATGACGGATCGTCGCTCGAGGCGGCGGCACCGACGAAGCCGATGGCTACCCATGCAACCGCCGCGCAGGCCACGAACCCGAGCGCGAGCGCCAGGCCCCGGCGCACGCCTCGCGGAGCTTCCCGCAAGATCGAAACGACCCGCGCGCACACCACGGCGGAGCCGGTCGCCAGCGCGACGGCACCGAACGCGAACGTCACGCCCGCGAGCGCATGGTGATGTGTCGTCGCCCGCAGCACGCTGCCGAACAGCGAGAGCCCGACGAGCAGCGTCGAGAGCCACAGCGCGACACCGAATGCCCGGAGCGCGGACCCCGGGCCTCCGAACGCTCTCAGCCCTTCGCGGGCGCCCCGCAGCACGATGACGGCCGCCACCATGGGGCCGAGCGCAGCCGCGGCGAGGGCGACCCACACCTTCACCGTGCCCTCCGACGCGAGGGCGTTCGAAACACGCATCGTCGCCGGAAGCGAGCACGTTAGCGCCGCCGCGGCCGCGAGACCGACCGCGGTCCCGAAGCGCATGACGAGCGAGGCCTCCGGGGAGGAGGCCGAGGAAGGCGGAAGGGACGCCGGCATGACGGGGATTCGCGCGGGCAATGTAGCAAGGGCTCGGAGGGGCGGGACGACTGGACGAGAAAGGAGAAGGAGGGCTCCGTTTGGAACCTCGCCGCTGGCCTACGGCGCGTGCCTCGTGCTACGGCCCACGGTCGGACCCATGTCGAGTACCGCCTCCGACCCCAAGGAAACTCCGGGAGCGAGGCTGGGCGGCGCTCGAGCCGATTTCGTGGCGTCGCTGGGGCGCAAGGTGGGCGACGCGCGGGAGCTGCTCGCGACGCTCGAGGAAGATATTTCGTCGAGGCCGGCGAGAGACGAGCTGCGGCGCCGGCTTCACGCGCTCGGCTCCGGCGCGCGCCTCCTCCGCTTCGATTCGATGGCGCGATCGCTCCAGGAGGCGCTCGCGGCGCTCGATGACGGTGCGCAGGAAGGAGGGTTGCGAGAGCAAGAACTGGCGTTCGTCGGCCGGGTGCTCGACGACCTGCCTGCGCTCGCCTGGGGCGAGGCGCCTGCACGCGAAGCAGCGAGGCCGGCGGACGAGGTCGGCGAGGCGACTGGCCAGGTGCCGATCGCGGTCCTTATCGTCGGCGGCGAGTGGCTCGCCGATCCGCTGACCGATGACGGCGCGATCCGCGCACGCTCGTTCGAGTGCGAACGGACGGAGGACGTCGAGACCGCGCTCGAGCTCGCGCGCGCCTACGCGCCCGACCTGGTGCTCGTGGACGCCGATCTCCTTCACGCGCCCGCCCTCATCGAGTCCCTCCTGGACGACCCGTTGACCGAGCCGGTTCCGGTCGCCGTCGTCGGCGCGTTCCGTGCTCCCGACGAGGCGTCGCGTTTCCGCGCGCTCGGCGTGGCGAAGCTGCTGCCCAAGCCCGTCGCGCCCGAGGTCTTGCGCGCCGCCTGCGACGACATCCTCGATGCCCGCGAGGGGCGCACGATGCGCATCACGCTCGGCGAGCCGACGGTCGAGCAGTTGGGCGAACGCCTCGCGGGAGAGCTGAGGCGCGCGCTCGTCGAGTCTGTCGACGCGGCCTCTAGGTCGTGCCACGTGCCCCTCGGGGAAGGCACCGAGGTCATGGGCGCACTCTGGGGTGCCATCGCCCGCATCCAGGAGATCGTCCGCCAGAAGACGGGCGGGGCCGTCCGGTTCGGTGGGGACGCACCGGAGGGGGCGATCGCGCTCGCGCCCTGGCTGCACCAGGACTTGCCCGGAGCGGATCGGATGTCGGGTCGCGGTCGTGGGGCCGGGGCGGACGTTCGCCTGAGGGGACGCCGCGTCGTCGTCGCCGACGACGATCCGGGGGTCACATGGTTCATCTCGGACTTGCTCCGGACGGCCGGCTGCGAGGTTCACGAGGCGCTGGACGGCAGCGTGGCGCTCGACCTCGCGTTTCGCGTGCAACCCGAGCTCGTCGTCAGCGACATCCTGATGCCGGGCATGGACGGGTTTGCCCTCTGCCGCGCGCTCCGACGCGACGTCGCCCTGCGCGACACCCCCGTGATTCTCCTGTCGTGGAAGGAAGACCTGCTCCAGCGGGTGCGCGAGCTCGGGGCGAGCGCCGCCGCTTACATGCGCAAGGAGAGCGATTCGCGCGCCATTCTCGCTCGCGTGCGCGAGGTGCTGAGGCCGCGCGCGCGCATCGAGATGAGGCTCAGGTCCGACGGCGAGGTCAGGGGCCGCCTTGACGGTCTCTCGCCTAGGCTGCTCCTCGAGCTCGTCTGCGCCATGCGCAAGGACGCGTGCGTGTCCGTCCGGGATGCAACGTTTCTTTACGAGATCGACGTTCGCGGCGGGGCGCCGCGCAAGGCGACGCGGACCGCCAGCGACGGCAGCTACCAGAGCGGCGAGCGAGCCCTCGGAAGCCTGCTTGCTGTGGGCGCCGGTCGGTTCGTCGTCTCGCCTAGCGCCGAGCCCGTCCGGGGCGATCTCTCCGGCACTCTGTACGAGCTGCTCGCCGGGCCCATTGCCAATGCGCGCGGCGCCCTCGCCGCGACGACGGGCCCGCGCACGATGGAGGTCGAGCACATCGGGCTCGACGAGGTCACCCTCGAGGAGTACCTCCGCGCCACGCCGGACCCCGCGCGCGCGCTAATCCGGCGACTCGCTCGCGGAGCCTCGCCACGGCAGATGCTGCTCGGAGGCGAGGTCTCGCCGAGCCTGCTCGAGGACGTGCTCGCCGACCTTTCGGCGCGCGATGCCGTCCGCGCCGTCGCTGGACCGAACGGCGTCGATCTGCTGACTCCCGCCGTGAACGCCGCGCTGGCCGTGCTGCAGTCGCCCGACAAGCCAGGTCGTTCGACGCCGCCGCCCGCCGCCGCCGTACAACAGAGCGCGCCCCTTCCAACCGCTGCTCCACGCGCGGCGACGCCTCGGTACGAGACGCTGAAACTCAGGGATCCGAAGGCCGCGGCGGCCCCGCCCGCGTACCATTCGAACGCGCCTCCCTCGTCGCTCGAGGACGCGGTCATGCGCGAGATCAGCGACCGTTCGCCGGCGCCGGGCGCGTCCCGATCTTCGGGCTCGGATCCGCCGCCGATCGTCGAGCCGAGCGAGCTGAAACGGAGATCTTCGAATCCGCCTGGCGACGACGATTTGGACGAAGGGATGCTCCCGTCGATTCCTCCCGACGCGGTTGTCCCCGGCGCCGCGTCGAGCGACGAGATGGCGATCGCGCCCGCGTCACTGTCCGAGGCGGTGGTGCCGGTGCCCTCGTCGCGGCCCCCCGTCGACCGGGCTGCCGCGCCGCCGGGGGCCATGCCCGGCGAGGAGGCCGTCACGATCGACGCCAAGTACGAGTCTCCGTTCGGCAGCAATGGCACCCCTGGGGAAGCGGTGTCTCCGCCGGAACGTCCCGCCTCTCCGGCGCCACCAGCCACGGAGAAGCCGCGCTCGGCGGCCGGCCCTACGAAGCGGTCGACGTGGGGCTTCTTCGTGGCCTTCGCGGTCCTCACCGCGGCGGTGTGGGCCGCACAGCGGGCGGGGGGCGAGGGCGAGGCTCACATGGGTCCGGCCGCGAGCGCGGCGACGATTGCCGCGACCGCGTCGGCAGGGGCGACTGCCGGCTCCGCCTTCGAAGACCTGCCTCCCGGAGCCGTGGTTCCCCCCGGCTATGGCCTCATCGCGGTGGACGCCCCCCCCGGCGCGCGGGTGCGGATCGACGGCGCAGCCGTCGGGCTCGGGCCGTCGGCGTCGAGCGTCGCGACTCCCGGCTACCACGAGGTTCGCCTGGAACAGGGTGGGCGCGAGCTCAAGAGCGTCGTCGAGGTACGAGCAGGCAAGACGACGCACGCGGGGTCCACGCTGATCCCGTGAAGCGGTTCGCGCTGGGGTGCGTCGTCTCCCTCTTGCCGGTGCTGAGCTGCACGTGCAGGCGCTCCGACGCCCTTTCCCAGCCGTCCCCGGCGGCGCCCGCGGCGTGGCCGGATGCTGGTGCGCCGGTCGCGCGTCCCGTCGTGCTGGACGTGGTCCGCGACCTGGACGCGTGCACGCTCGGTCATCGAGGCGTCCTCCTGGACTTCGGCGACCGCTCCGCGCGAGCTGATTTGCACCCCGGCTCGCTCGCGCGGGACGACGACGACATCGTCGAGCATGAGGGGGCGACGTGGCTGCGCGTCCGATCGCGCACGGTGTCGGCCAGCTTCTACTGGCCCGAAGTCGCGAGCGACGCCGCCAACGCGGGCGCCTTCGCGCAGGCACGGATCCGCGGGATGGCCGCACGAGGCGTGTCGATCTCGATCGACGGCAAGGTCGTCGGAACGTGGACCCTCACCAAGGGAGATGCCCGGATCGTCGATGCGCGCGCTTCCATGCCCGTCACCCTCGCGCCGGGCGGCCACGAGCTCACGTTGCTCTTCGCGCGCGGGCCGCGCGCCGCCGGCGAGCCGCTCGCGGACATCGACTGGGTCCACATCGGCACGGGCGAGGAGGGGGAGCCTTACTCTGCCCCGACACGGCTCGACGCCGTCGTCGACGCGACGCTCGGCGGTCGGTCGATGCGCGCCCTGTCGATGCGCGCTCCGGGCTTTGCCCGCTGCTCGGGCTGGATCCCGTCGAACGCGACGCTCGAGGCGTCCCTCGGGACCGCTGGCGGGAGCGACGCCGACGTCGAGGCGTTGCTCCTCAGAGACCGCCATCCGGCCGTGGTCCTGGGCACCGCGCACGTTGCGGCCGCCGCCGTCGGATGGTCGCCGTGGTCCGTCCCGGTGGCGGGCCTGGATGGACGCGGCGGGCTCGCGTCGGTCGAGCTCGTAGTCCGACGCGCGGGCAAGGGGGCGCGGGTGCTGCTCGGCGAACCGCGCATCGTCGCGGCCGAGCCGAGCTCCGTCGCGGCCCGCCCGACGGTGCGTGGTGTCGTCCTCGTGGTCCTGGGGAGCACGTCGTCCAAGGCGCTGGCGCCCTGGGGCGGCTCGAGGGCGGTGCCAGCGCTGGCGGGGCTGGCCGCCGCGGGCGTGACGTTCGTCGCGAATCGAGCATCGAGCTCGCTGGCCAACGCCGTCCTGGCCTCGATGCTCACGGGCCTTTCTGCCCGTCAGCACGGGCTCGACGACCCGGACGCACGTCTTCCGGACACGCCGACGACCGTGGAGGAAGCGTGCCGGCAAGGGGGGGTGGCCACCGCCATGTTCACGGCGAACCCGACGACGGGGGCAGCGTTCGGGTTCGCGCGCGGGTGGGACACGTTCGTCGCGCACGACCCCCTGGCGAACGACCCGGCCACGGAGGTCTTCGACGACGCTGCCGCGTGGATCGATGCCCACAAGGGGGAACGCTTTTTCGTCGTGGTCCACGCGCGCGGCGGACACCCTCCCTGGGACGCGACCCCGGAGGAGCTCAAGTCGATGCCGCCGGAGGGCTACCTCGGCGTGGTGGAGCCGCGCCGCGCCGCGGAGGTTCTCGCGAAAGCTCGAAAGCACCCCGCCCGCTTCAAGGAAGACGACCGCGTCCGCGCGTGGGCGCTCTACGATCGCGCGATCGACGCGCACGACGCCGCGCTGGGTGGGCTCCTCGGGGCCCTTCGCAGCGCGGGACGCGCGGAGGATACGGCCTTCATCGTCACGGGCGACGTCGCCGCCAGCGAGGCGCCTTCGGTGCCGTTCAGCGACCCGGAGACGCTCGACGAGCCCCTTCTCGCGACTCCTCTAGCGATCCGCTGGCCGCGGGACGCGCTGCTGACGGGGGGCCAGGTCGACGCGCCGACGAGCCCCGTCGATGTCGCGCGCACCGTGCTCCGCGCGCTCGGCCTCGAGCCTCCCGCGGCTTTCGGAGGAGTGGATCTGGCGGCGGTCGCGCAGGGGTCGCTGGTCCCCTCCGAGCGGCCGCTCGTGGCCACCCGTGCGGGACGATTCTCCGTGCGGTGGGGACCGTATGTCCTGATGGGCGCGCACGACCGCGAAGCCCGGATGTGCGATCTGTCGCTGGACCCGGCGTGCGTGGCGGACGTCCGCGCCACCTCGCCGCTCGCCCTCGAGGCCGTTCACCGCTGGGCCGTCGACACGCTCGCGCGCGGCGCCGCACCGCCATACGCCCGCGCGCCCGCGGTCCTCGACGCGCACGCCATGGCCGCGCTCGTCCGGTGGGGTCGCCCGGGCGACGGACGGGACGAGGACCGCGCCCCCTGATTCGTCGGCCTCGATCGGTCGGCTATCCTCAGGGCGTCGTGCGCTCACCTGTTCCCTGCACCGTCGTTCTCAGCTGGGCCTGCCTGGCGTGCGGGGCGGGGCTCAACCAGAGCAACGGCGCGAAGCTCGGCGAAGCGCTGGCCTTCGCGACGGTGGCGGCTGCCGCGCAGGTGGCCCAGACCGCCGCGGAGCAGCACGCGCGCAACAGCGCACCCGTGTTTCGCTCATCGACTGGCGTGAAGGTCTCGCCCGACTGCGACAACGACGAGCAGTACACGTGCCTGAACGTCGCGGCCTCGCCGCCCGTCTCCGTCGCGCCCGCGCCGGAGATGGACGACGACGAGGCGCGCGACTACGTGCTTGGTTACGTCAACGGCGTGCGCAGGCTCAACGGCGTCGGCCCGCTCGTCCGCGACGAATGGCTCGACGCGTTCGCACAGGCGGGCAGCGACGAGCTCGCTAAGGACCACCGGCCCAACCAGTACATGATCGACCATGCGCGGGAGATCCACGCCCGCAGCACGGAGGTCCAGGGTTCCCCCGATGGATCGCTCCCCGGACCTCTGCAGGATCGGATCGCCGAGATCCTCCTCCGCTGGACGGGCGAGGGGCCGGGCGGGATCCACAACGATGCGATGCTGCGGCCCGAGTGGCGTCAGATCGGCGTCGGCATCGCGAGCAGCGGAGGGAGGATGTATTTCACGGTCGATTTCACGAGCTAGCGCGCAGCGCGGCGGCGCGGCCTCTGGACCGCGGGACCCGAAGCCCCTTACAGTCGGGCGCGTCTCGACGGCGGGAACGATAAGATGATGATGAGCGTCCGGACTCGAACGGCACTCGGCTGCGCTGCATTTGCGGTCGTCGCATTGGCTGCTGTCGCAGGGTGCGGCCGGCAAGCCATCGTGGCGACCGAGTCTCTGCCGGTGCGGCGCGTCGTCGTCTACAGGAACGGAGTCGCGTACTTCGAGCGCTCGGGGCACGTCGACAGGGACGAGGTCCGCTTCAAGATGAAGCAAACGGAGGTCGGCGACTTCCTTGCCACGCTCGCCGTGATGGAGCGCGGAGGCAGCTCGGTCCGGGCCGCGGCGTTCCCGCTCAAGATCGACGACGACGAGCAGAACGGGGACGGTCCCCCTCCGCTACGCACCGACGACCAGAAGAAGGGGCTCGAGACCGTCGTCCTGTCGCTCGACGGAAAGGCGCACGACCTTCAGGTCGGCTACGTCGCCGAGTCACCCGTGTGGAGACCCTCGTACCGCCTGGTCGTCCATCCGGCGGGACAGGCGGATCTGCAGGCCTGGGGCGTCGTGGAGAACCTCTCCGGGGAAGACTGGAAGAACGTGAGGCTCTCGCTCGTCGCTGGCGCGCCGCTGGCGTTTCGGGCTGAGCTCGGGACACCGGTCATCCCCCCCAGGCCGACGGTGACCGACGAGGGCGAGGTCATCGGCGCGGTTCCGCATGCGGAGACGTCGCTGGCGCAGGAGGCGCCTGCCCCCCAGCCGGCCGCATCCCCCGCTCTCCCTGCGGCCGATCGCGAGTCGGAACAGACCTCCGGGCAAGGCATCGGCAGCGGCCGCGGGCGTCTCGGCGGCGGTCACAAGGTACAGGCGCCAAGCGTCCGAGAACCCCCGGCGTCCGCCCCCAAGGCCGAAGCTCGCGTCTCGGTCTCACCCTCGCCCCCGCGCAACCTTCGCTCCCTCGCCGCCGTCGCCGTCGAAGGTGGCGTGACACGCTACGATCTTCCGGCCCCGGTCACGATCCCGGACAGGAGCGCGACGATGGTGATGCTCCTCTCGCGCCAGGTGTCCGGCGAGGCGCTCTTTCTCTTTGCACCGGACGGCGGGGTGCCCGATTCGCACAATCACCCGTTCCGTGTCGGCCGCTTCACCAACGCCACGGCGGGTGTCCTCGAGCGCGGGCCCATCGCCGTGTTCGAGGACGGGGCCTTCCTCGGTCAAGGCATGCTCGACCCGCTGCCTGCGGGAGCCACGGCCACCGTCCCGTTCGCCCTGGAGAGGAGCATCGCGGTCGATCTCGATCACGACGTCGACGAGCGCGGGGAGCGGGTCGCCGCGATCGAGAACGGAGAGCTGACGATCGAGCGCGACCGGGTCACGCAGTCCAAGTACCGCCTTCGCAACGGGGGAGACTCGCCCGCGAAGCTCTTGGTGAAGCACCCGCGCATCC
>Ga0209415_10007921_pt1 | contig 18463 bp, 12 predicted proteins | sample PeaSoiSIISIP2007_FD_187696 | JGI IMG/M metagenome (GOLD analysis project Ga0209415, IMG submission 187696) | Peat soil microbial communities from Weissenstadt, Germany - SII-SIP-2007 (SPAdes) (version 2) | ecosystem: Environmental > Terrestrial > Soil > Wetlands > Peat | place: Germany...
ACTCAAGAAAGGAGACCCTGTCTGCGGATCGCTTCGCTCCCGCCTTCAGGCTCATTCTTCAATGAGAAAATGCTCGGACTTCATCAGTGTATCCAATTTCCTGGCTAGCGCATCTAATCACGCGATCACGATCCGCAAGCCTATCCAGTAACTGACGCCAGTTGGGTTCAGGGTTATAATGGAATGCAACCGGGAATTCACGAGCATGCGTCTATTCAGTCTACTTGTGCTTGCATTATCGGGACTGTCTGGCCAGAGTCCGTGGCCGAGGGTTGAAGATCCGCTTTCGAAAGCTGAAGACCTTTATCGCCACACCGATTATCAGGCTTCTCTGGCGCTGGTGCGCGAAAGTCGCCAGAGCAGCGACAGTGCCTACTATTTGATCGGTAGAGACCGTTTCATGCTGGGCGATTACAAGGGCGCCGCTGAAGCGTTCGAATCGGCTTTCTCTTTGGAGCCGGGCAATTCCGAGTATGCGCACTGGTTGGGGCGTAGCTTCGGACGCCGTGCCGAGACGTCTTCACCCTTCTTCGCTCCCAGGTACGCGTCTAAAGCGCGCGCCTACTTCGAGAAGGCCGTCGGGCTCGATCCCGAGAACGAAGAAGCGCTGAGCGACCTGTTCGATTACTACTTGCAGGCGCCGGGCTTTCTCGGTGGCGGCTACGACAAAGCGGAAGCAATCGCAAAACGGATTGCGGAGCGGAATCCAGCCGAAGGCCATTTCGCGCAGGCGGAATTAGCGGACCGGCGTAAGCAGTTCGATACCGCAGAAGAGCACCTTCGCCACGCCATCGAATTAGCCCCACGCCAAGTCGGCCGGGTGCTGGATCTGGCGCGGTATCTGGCCCGGCATGGGCGGAGTTCGGAAAGTGAGGCTGTTTTCGACAAAGCCGAGCAACTGGTGCCCGGCTCGCCGAAAGTTTCGTTCGTTCGCGCGCAAACGTACATCGAACAAAAGCGCAACCTGGATCGAGCCAAGGCCCTGCTAAGACAATACCTCCAGAGCAATCTGACGCCTGACGATCCTCCTCGTGAACAAGCCCAGAAGCTCCTCCAGCAGGCATCCGGCGCCTGATGTATTTCGGAGAAGCGCTCCGGTTCAGCGTGCAGGCACTGCGTGCCAACAAGTTTCGAAGTTTCCTCACAGCGCTCGGCCTGGTGATCGGCAACGCATCGGTCATTCTGGTGGTGACGATTTCGATCACCAGCCGCGACTACATTCTGGACTTGATCCGCGGGGTTGGCTCCAACCTGATCTACGCGCAGTACTCGGCCGGTACGAATAGCGCCACAAGCGTCGACGCCGACTTCATCAAGATCGGCGATGTCGAAGCGGTTCGCCAGCAATTCGGCTCGCGCATCGTCGCGGCCACCGGGGTAATGAGCAACTCGGGCCGGCTGCTCATCAATAGCAAAGAAGAAGACGTCTCGGTGATCGGCGCCGACGAGAACTATCCGCTGGTTCGAAACATGGTGCTCCTTTCGGGGCATTTCATGGACCAAAGCGATGTGAGGGCTCGCCAGCATATCGTATTAATCACCGAAAAGCTGGCAACCAAGCTTTACGGGAACGTGCAGGACGCGGTCGGACAAGTGATCAAGTTGTACAGCCTGGAGTTCACGGTGGTGGGAACCTTCAAGGAGCGCACAGGCACCTTCGGTGTGTCCGAAATCACCAACGAAACGGTATGGATGCCGATTACCGTGATCAAGCTCTTCGCTCCGATTGAACGCATCGATCCAATGTACATTCAAGCCCGGGGGGCTTCGGACGTGCGGCCTCTCACCGCGGCCGTCAAGCAGCTGCTGGAAAGCAGGCATCGCCCCGGCGCGCGCTACGACGTCGAGAATCTGACCGCCATTCTGGAGGCGGCGCAGCGAATTGCGCTGGTCATGACGATTGTGCTGATCCTGGTTTCAACGATCGCCCTGATTATCTCGGGGATCGGCATCATGAACATCATGCTGGTCACCGTGACCGAGCGCACGCGTGAGATCGGCCTTCGCATGGCGGTCGGCGCGTCGCGGCACGCCGTGCTGGAACAGTTCCTCACCGAATCGATTGTCATCAGCATGGCGGGCGGGATCATCGGCATTGTGGTGGGCATCTCGATTCCGCTGAGCGTGCGGTTCTTCACCGATGCCATCCGCGTTCCCATCTCCGTTACATCGGTCTTTGTGGCCTTCGGGGTCTCCGTAGCGGTCGGCGTGATCTTCGGAATGCTGCCGGCCAATCGCGCATCCCAGCTCAACCCCACGGAAGCTTTAAGATACGAGTGAAGCTTTAAGATACGAGTGAAGCGCCGCCTGTGCAGCCTAGCGGGCCAAGGTCAGAAAACGGTGACATAGGCGTACCCGCTTCGGGGCCTGGACCGTATAAGATTATTGAGGTTAAACTGAGTTCGTTAGATCAAGCATCTTATGGGAGGATTGTTTGAAGACACTGGTAGCGGTGAGTGTGTCGGTTGTTCTAGGGGTGTGTTGCGTCGAAGGCCAGGACGCGCCGCAGAGCCCGCCGGCTTCCACTCCGAGTCCCGGAACATCCTCTTCGTCAGCGCCGCCGAAGGCGAAATCCGAACACCTCATTTCCGGTGGCCTTACTTTGTCGGTGCTGGGGCTGAGCCTCATAAGCGGATCGAGCAGTACGGTCACTAACTCAACGGAAGTCAGCACCCAATACCAAACCAAGAACGCATCCGAGCGAATCGGATACGGGCTCACGGTCCAGGGGCGGATCACCGAGCATTTCAGTGTCGATCTGAGCGGAATCTTGCGGCGCATCGGTTACCAGTTCACCACGACCGTGTCGACCACCACGACCAGTATCTTGAACGGTACTACCTTTCCGTCAACCAGCACTACCAGCACGCATGAGGACACGCGCGCCCGCCTGATCGACGTCCCCCTGCTCCTGCGATATTACGGCACGGGCAAGCGCCCCGGCAGTCCGCGATGGTTTCTGGAAGCCGGCGGAGCATGGCGTTTATCGAACAACATTCGCTCTTCCATCGACACCACCGACGCTACAGGCAAGCTCACTTGCTGCACATTCACGCCGACGGTGCCGCTGCATCGCTCCGCGGCCGGGATGGTGGCGGGTGCTGGAATGCAGTTCGTCGACGAATTCGGCATCCACGTTGTGCCGGAAGTCCGTTATACGCGTTGGGTGAGTCCTATTTTTCAAGATTTCTCGACCAAGACCGACCGGAACCAGGTGGAAGCCTCGATTTCGCTGACGTTTTGAGCCGTGACCGTGAGGGACCGGTTTTACGAGCGCCGCCCTTCCACCTAAAGCTTCGCCGGCGCCGGTGGCGTCCCGTAGGTATGGAAGGATTCGATGGTCTTCAGCCCCCAGGCCTGCCCCTTCTTGCGCTCGGCTTCGGTCCAACGGATCGGCTTCCAATCCGGCGCCAGGATCAGCCGCGCGCCAGCGTTCGCCACCTCGACCCGATTGCCGCCTGGCTCATAGACGTATAGGAAGAACGTTTGCTGAATCGCATGTTTGTGCGGCCCGGTTTCGATGTACACGCCGTTCTCAAGAAAAATGTCGGCTGCGCGCAGGACATCCTCCCGGCAATCCACCGCGTAGGTGACGTGATGAAAGCGACCCTTGGTACCGGTGTGGTCGCGCGTGTACGCAAAGTCGTAGCTTTTGTTGGTGCACGTCATCCACATGGCGGCCTCCGAGCCGTCGTCCAGCACGATCTGCTCGGTGAGCCGAAAGCCGAGGTATTTCTCGAAAAATGCGTGATTGGCCTCGATATCGACAGCCAGCCCGTTAAAATGATCCAACCGGCGCACGTTGACCCCGCGGGCAGGAAAACGCTGCGCTTGATTCTTCAAAGCGGGCTTCAAGTCGGGAGGCGCTTCGTACCACTGAGTCTCGTAATAAAGTTCGATTCTGTGTCCATCGGGGTCCTGACAGAGGAACGCAGGCCCATGCCCGAGATCGCCCTCGGTCCATCCGATGTCGTACCCAGAACCTTTCAGCGCCGCTACGCGCCGTTCCAGCGCTTGTGGGCTACGGGCGCGGAAAGCACAATGTCCCATCCCGGGCAGCTTCGACGCGGTCAGCTTCAGCGTGTGGCGCTCGTAGTCGTCCCAGCCGCGCAGATAAACCGAATCGCCCTCGCGTCCGCTCTCGGTCATGCCGAGCACGTTCACGAAGAAAGCCAGGCTTTCCTGGGGCTTCGGCGTCAACATTTCAAGGTGGCCCAAGTGGGCCAAGTCCATATTTGGTTCTGTCGAGTTGATGATTGGTTCGGTCACTTAGTCCACTTCGTGTTTTACCATATCGTTGTGAGATCCACGCTTCTTCTGCTGTTAGTCGCCTGCGGCGCAGGCGTCCTTTACGCTCAAACCAACGATGCGCCGCTCTTCGGCTTGCCTTACAGCCCCAGTCTGGACGCTTCGTCCATGGATCGCTCTGTGGATCCTTGCACCGACTTCTATCACTATGCGTGCGGGGCTTGGATCAGGAAGAATCCAATCCCGGCTGACCAGGCACGCTGGGACGTCTATTCCAAGCTGAGCGAGGACAACGAGCGTTTCTTGTGGGGAATTCTCGTGGAAGCCTCCAAGCCGAACGTGAGCCGGAACCTGGTAGAGACCGAGATCGGCGACTATTTCGCCGCCTGCATGGACCAACCGGCCGTGGAGAAAGCGGGAATCGCGCCACTTAAGCCCGAACTGGATGCGATTGCAGCTCTGCATTCCATTCGCGACCTGCCCGCTTACCTGGGGCGCCAGCATCTCGAGATCGCCGGCGATGGCATGCTGTTTGGCTTCGATGCGAGCCAGGATTTCGAAGATTCTAGCCGCGTGATTGCGTTTACCAACGCCGGCGGCCTGGGCCTTCCCGATCGCGACTATTACACCAAGACAGACGCAAAGTCCATTGAGACTCGCCAGAAGTACCTGCAACACGTGCAGCGCATGTTCGAACTGTTAGGTGAGGCGCCGGCGGCCGCGAAGACTCATGCCCGGATCGTGATGGACATCGAGACGGCGATGGCGAAAGCGTCTCTTACTCGCGTTGACAAGCGAGATCCCTACAAACTGTTTCACAAAATGACTCCCGCGCAGTTGCAAGCTCTGATGCCATCGTTCCGCTGGGCAGACTACTTCGAGACCAGCCAGACGCCGGACGCTTCGGTAATCAACGTGACCGAGCCAGCGTATTTCAAAGAAGTGCAAAAGCTGCTTCAGTCGCACAAGCTGGAGGACTGGAAGACTTATCTGCGCTGGCATCTGGTTCATTCCAAGGCCCCCTTTTTGCCGTCCGCTTTTGACAACGCGAATTTTAATTTCTACAGCAAGTATTTGCGCGGACTGGAACAGATGCCTCCGCGCTGGAAACGCTGCGTGCGGCGCGTGGATGGCGACATCGGCGAGGCATTGGGGCAGGAGTTTGTCGCCAAGACGTTTGCGCCTTCCACCAAGCAAAGCGCTCTCAGCATGACCAAGGAGATTGAAGCCTCCATGGAGAGCGAGATCAAGCAATTGCCGTGGATGGGCGAGGAAACGAAGCAGCGGGCACTGGAGAAACTTCACGGGATCGTCAATAAGATCGGATATCCCGACAAATGGCGCGACTATAGTTCCATCAAGATAGCGCGCGACGACTATTTCGGCAATGTGGAACGCGCTACTGTGTTCGAGGGCAGGCGCGAGCTCAACAAGATCGGAAAGCCCGTGGACCGCACCGAGTGGGAAATGACGCCCCCAACGGTGAATGCCTATTACGACCCGCAGATGAACGACATCAATTTCCCGGCCGGCGTCCTGCAACCGCCGCTCTTCGATTTGAAGTTGGACGACGCACCGAACTACGGCAACACCGGCGCCACCATCGGCCATGAGCTAACGCACGGGTTCGATGATGAAGGCCGCCAGTACGACGCCAAGGGCGATTTGAAAAATTGGTGGAGCAAAAGCGACGCCGACGAATTCGAGAAACGCGCCAGTTGTGTGTCCGATCAATATTCCCAATACACCGTGATCGACGACATCAAGATTAACGGAAAGCTAACGCTGGGCGAAGATCTGGCGGACTTGGGCGGAACGTGGCTCGCGTACCTGGCGTGGAAGAGCGCAACCAAGGATCAGGAACTGCAGCCGATCGATGGTTTCACCCCGGACCAGCGCTTCTTCATCGGAATGGCGCAGTGGGCGTGCGGCGACGAGCGGGCGGAGAGCAAACGGATGAACGCCATCACGAATGAGCATTCACCCGATGAGTACCGGATCAACGGTGTTGTGTCCAACATGCCCGAATTTGGAAAGGCATTCGCGTGCCGGGTGGGACAGCCGATGGTGCATTCGCAACCTTGCCGGGTTTGGTGAGAACGCATGGCAACGGCGGCTTCTGGGCGGCGGTAGAATGCTAGTGGCAATGATTCCGCTTTTCGCCTTTTTGCAAAACACCTTGCCGCAGAAGGATGCACTGACGCGGCTACTGCACCAGCAGCAGCTCACACCCGCCATGATAGCCGCAGCTATCGGCATCGCGTTCGTTTTGGGCGCCGCGCATGCTCTGACACCTGGACACGGGAAGACCATCGTCGCAGCCTATCTGGTAGGGTCGCGGGGGACGCTCAAGCACGCAGCCTTTCTGGGGGCCATGGTGACATTTACGCACACCGTGTCGGTATTTCTGCTGGGACTCGCGACGTTGTTCCTGTTTCAATACGTCGTGCCGCAAAAGGTGACACAAGTGTTAGGAGCCATCTCGGGAATTTCTATCGTCGCGATTGGCGGTTGGATGCTCTATCAGCGTTTGCGCCGGTCATCTCACGCGCAGGGGCACACGCATTCGCATGATCACGAGCATTCCCCAGCTCACGAACATGCTCATGTCCATAGTCATGACGACGATCACGAGCATCATCACCACGACCATCCTCACCACGACCATCCGCATGATCACGCTGATTCCGACAGCCACTCGCACAGACATTCTCATGGCCCGGGCGGTCACACACACATGCCCGAGGAGATGTCTTGGTCGGGTTTGGTGGCTTTGGGAGCGAGTGGCGGATTGGTGCCGTGCGAATCGGCTTTGGTCTTATTGCTAACGGCGATCGCGCTACGGCGCGTCGGCCTCGGCCTGCTCTTGCTGATTTCATTCAGCTTGGGTTTGGCGCTGGTGCTGATGGCCATCGGCGTTCTGGTGATTTATGCCAAGAACCTGCTGCCGTCGGGCAGCGGCGGTAACCCGTTCTTTCGCTGGATGCCCGTCGCCTCCGCCGCCGTCGTGATGCTGCTTGGCGTTGTGATGACCGCCGTTTCCATGGGCTGGATTCGGCCGCAGTGGATCGCTGGTTAGGCCCCGCTAACCGGAAACAAGTGCCGGTTCGAGCAGAATTTTCGCTTCCACCTGTAGAGTTCGCTCACAGTCTTCCCGCGGCAATCGTCGGCATTTCAAAGTGTTAACTGTCGGGGTGTGGCGGATTCGTTCACGGCCATTGAGTTGCTCTTACTCCGCCGACAACGGATGTCGCCTGCTGTGTCTGCGTCCACAGAAAGCTCTTGGAGTAAACGTTTCGCCGCCCTCCGTAACGTTCCGCCGGTGTTGCGCCTGGTATGGGACGCCGCTCCGGCCGTGGTATCAAGCGGCATCGCTCTGCGCTTGGTGAGTTCACTGATCCCGCTGGGAATGCTGGCAATTACCAAGTTGCTCATCGACTTGATCAACACGAAGCATTCCGCGGTCATGTCGCTCGAAACCGTGCCGCCGCAAATGTGGTGGTTGCTCGCCGCCGAATTTGTACTCGCCGTCTCGAACCTGGTGCTGGGCCGCTCCATCGACTATACAGACGCGCGCTTGGCGGACGAGTTTACACGCGAGGTAAGCTTGCGGCTGATACGGCATGCAACGCGGCTCGACCTGGCGATGTTTGAAGATCCCGGGTTCCATGACGTCTTGGAGCGCGCGCGCTTACAAGCCACGGATCGCATCGGGATGCTGAACGCGATGGGCCGGCTCCTGTTGCAATCCATTACGCTCATTTCGCTTTCGGTCGGAGTAATTGTCTACTCTCCCTGGCTATTTCTGCTGCTCGTGATTTGCATCGTGCCCGCGTTCATGGGTGAAAGCCATTTCGCCTTCCTCGGCTATTCGCTCGCGCACGAGATCACGCCGGTGCGCCGTGAACTGGACTATTTGCGCATCCTTGGCACCAGCAAAGAAAACGCCAAGGAAGTGAAATTGTTCGGCCTGGGTGCGCATTTGCACGATCGTTATAACTTGCTGACCGGCGGAATCATCCGCAAGAACATTCGCCTGACGCGTCACCGCCTGTTGTGGGGTTCCATGTTCGCCGTCATTGGATCGATCGGCTACTACGGCAGCTACGTGTTTTTGGTGTGGCAAGCGTTCGAAGGACGGATCAGCATTGGAACGCTGGTCTTCTTAACAGGCGCGATCGCAGGCGCCAGCACGCAACTGCAAGGCGTGTTTTCGCTGTTCGCGCATATTGCCGATCAAGCGCTACACTTAACGGACCTGGTCGAATTTCTCAAGGTTCAGCCCAACATCCGTTCGCGCCCCGGCGCGCTGCCCGTGCCCCGGGCAATTCGTGAGGGCTTCGAATTCCGGAACGTCTCGTTTCACTATCCCGGTTCGTCGCGGTTGGTACTCAAGAATATGAACTTTCACCTGGAGCCCGGCGAGCACGTCGCGCTGGTCGGTGAAAACGGCCAGGGAAAGACGACGCTGGTGAAATTGCTCGCGCGCCTCTACGATCCCACCAGCGGCGCCATTTACCTGGATGGGACGGACCTGCGCGAGTACAGCGTGGAGGAGTTGCACAAAGAAATTGGAGTCATCTTTCAGGACTTCGTGCGTTACGACATGTCGGCGCGGATGAATATCGGTGTCGGGCGCATCGAGAACGTCGATGACGACGAAGCGCTTTGGGCCGCGGCGGAGAAAAGCCGCGCGGATCGCCTGCTCACTCGCTTTGCCGGCGGACTGGATCAGATGCTTGGCCGGCGTTTTGAGGGCGGAGTCGATCTTTCGGGCGGCGAGTGGCAGAAATTCGCGCTGGCCCGAGCTTATTTGCGCGACGCTCAAGTGCTCATCCTGGACGAACCCACCGCCGCGTTGGATGCCGTTGCCGAAGCCGAGGTGTTCGCGCGCTTCGACGATTTGTCGCGTGGGAAAATGGCGCTGCTCATCTCGCACCGGTTCTCCACTGTGCGCAAGTCGGATCGTATTGTCGTGCTCGAAGGTGGGCAGATCTACGAAGAGGGCACGCACGATCAGCTGGTGGCCCACGGAGGCCGCTACGCGAGCCTTTTTGAATTGCAGGCTGCGAGTTACCGATGACTCCGCAAACCGAGATCATAGAAAATGCTCCCACCGCGCCGCCGCCTCAAACGGCTGGTGGCTTCGAGTTTTCCGAGCGCCTGCGAGAATGCGCGGCGAAGTTGCGCGAACACGTTCGCGGCCCTGTGGTCTCACGATGGCTCAAAGAGAACCACTCCCTGATTCAATCCCAAATCGCCGATCTCCGCCATACGTTCCGTCCGTCGTTCTTGAACAAGCTCCGCAGGAATAGCGTAGGCGAGCCGCGGATTTACCGGATCGTGACCGGATGGCTAGCGAATGCGCCGGGTGTAATCGATGACGATGTGCTGTTGCCGTTCGCCGAGACTCTGAGAGAAACTCAACCTCTCGAGATCGGCGAGCTGTGGGCCTTGGCCCCGATGCTCCAGTTTGCCATCGTCGAAAGGCTCTGCGCCAATTTGGAGAGCGAGAGGCTGGTAGCGGGTTGCGTTCGTACTCTGTGGGCGCTCAAAGCCGTCTCCTGGAAAACTTTCGTGGAGGCCGCCTCGCGCACCGAAGCCACTTTGAGACGAGATCCCGCGGGCGTGTACTCGCGAATGGACCTTCCGAGCCGCGAACGATACCGCGCGAAACTGAGCCAGTTGGCTCGCCAGGCGAATCGCACGGAGGAAGGCGCAGCGGACGCTCTTGTGAGACAGGCCGAGCAAGCTGGTGCGGCTGGCGACAGCGACCCGCGCACTTCTCACGTCGGCTACTATCTGTTCGGGCGGGGAGCGAAAGAGTTTCGACGCGGTTTGGGTTGCAAAACTACACTTGTATCTTTCTTGTCGGACCTGCTAGCTGGCCACCCGAACGTTCTCTATGCCGCCGGCGCGATTCTACTGACGGGGTTGTTGCTCTGGGGGTTCGTCTGGATGGCGGGGCCAATTTTCTGGTGGATTCTTGGGCTCCTTGTTATACCAGCCAGCCAGGCAGCTCTCGAAATCACGAACGGGTGCTTCAGCCGTTTTCTCAATCCGCGCTTTCTTCCCAGCATGGACTTCGCCAATGCGATCCCCGACGACTGCAAAACCATGGTGGTGGTCCCGACCTTGCTCCTCTCTGAGTCCAATTGCGCGAAGCTCCTCCATGCCCTCGAAATCCGCTACCTGGGCAATCGCGATCGCAACCTGTCCTTCGCGCTGCTGACGGACTTCGCCGACGCCGATCGGCGGGAGACGGAGGGCGATCGTGTTCTCGATTCATGCGCAAATGGCATCCGCCAGTTGAATGAGCGTTACGGTTCCCAGGACCGGGGTCCGTTTTATCTGCTGCATCGCGCGCGGCGCTGGAACCCGCAAGAGCGTAAGTGGATGGGCCATGAACGCAAACGCGGAAAGCTCAACGATCTGAACAAACTGCTGCTGGGCCGCGGAAACTGGTTCGATACCATCGTGGGCGACATGGCGCGTTTGCTCCAAATCCGCTTTGTGATCACACTGGATACGGACACGCAGCTGCCTCGCGACGCCGCCGCCAAGATGGTGGCCGCCATGGCTCACCCGTTAAATCGGCCGATTCTGGATCCGGAGACCAACACCGTCGCCGAAGGGCACGCGCTGCTCCGTCCGCAGGTAGCGATCAGCGTCGATTCCGCGCAACGCTCCTGGATCGCCAGGATTTTTAGCGGCCTGCCAGGATTCGATCCCTATTCGGCCTTGGTCTCCGATGTTTATCACGACTTGCACGGCGTGGCTAGTTTCACGGGCAAGGGCATCTACGATGTGCAAGCGTTCGACGCCGCCGTAGGTGAACGTTTCCCGGAAAACGCGATCCTCAGCCACGATCTGATCGAGGGCGAGCACGCACGCACCGGGCTGGTACCGGTCGAACTGGTGGAAGATTACCCTGCCACCTACGGAGCGTTTTCGAAACGCAAACACCGCTGGGTTCGCGGCGATTGGCAGTTGCTTCCTTGGTTGTTCTCGCATCCGCCCGTCTTAGGTGGCCGGGCAGCCAAGAATCCTCTGGCGGCTCTTTCGCGCTGGAAGATTGTGGATAACTTGCGCCGCAGTTTGCTCGAGATATCGTTGCTGTTCCTGCTGCTGGCCGGCTGGGTCGCCACCACTCACCAAGCGCGTTGGACGATTGCCGTTTTGTTGCTGATGCAGATCCCGGCCTACGCGGATATGCTGCTCAGTATTATTCGCGCTCCCGAGCGCCGCCTCTGGAAGGCGTTCAGCAAGCTACTGGGGGGCCGCTTCCTGGAAAGCCATCGCGATACTCTGTTGAACCTGGTCTTTGTTCCGCACCAGGCCTGCCTGATGGCCGACGCCATCGTTCGGACGCTGTGGCGCCGCTACGTCAGCCATGCGCATTTATTGGAATGGGAAACCATGGCGCAATCGGAGGATGTGGCCGGGCCGCGGTTCGGAATCTTCGACCAGTACCTCTACGTCTCGTCGCTGATCTGGCTTCCGTTCCTTTTGCTCGGTGGTCCACTACCGGTTGTCGCAGCGCTCGTCTGTGCACTCTGGATCTCCGCGCCCATGGTCGCCGGATGGCTGAATGAGCCGCTTCCAAAATCCGACGCGATTACGGCTCGGGATCGCGACTTTTTGCGGGAGACAGCGCTTCGCACCTGGCGCTATTTCGCGGATCATTCCTGGGAGGACCATCACTGGCTGGTGCCCGACAATGTCCAGGAAAATCCATCTCTGGTGACGCACCATATCTCGCCCACGAACCTCGGCTTGTCGCTGACGGCGCAGCTTGCGGCTCACGATTTCGGGTACTTGAGCCTGGGTGAGTTGGCGAACTCCGTGATTAGAATATTGCATTCGCTGGACGAAATGCCGCGCTATCGCGGTCATTTCTTCAACTGGTATGAGACCAGCGCACGGCGGCCGCTTAGTCCGAAATATGTATCGAGCGTCGATAGCGGTAACTTGGCCGGTTCTCTCACGGCGCTGCGCCAGGGTTGTCTGCTTTTACTCCGGCAGCCGATTCTCGAACAGGGTGTCCTGGATGGTTTGCGAGACCACGTCCTGCGGCTGCGCGATGAGATGCCCTATGACTCACGAACGTTCTCCTCGATGAAGCTGTTTGGAGGCCTGTTGCGGCAGCTGGAATGCCAGCCGACGGATTTGTTCTATTGGGAAGCCGTGCTCACCGAATCGCGCGATCTGGTCGAGCGTATCCGAGGCGTCCTGGTTCCCATCCACGCGCGGGTTCATTCAGCCGAGTTGCGTTATTGGGAGGTTTTGCTCTCCGAGCGCATGGATGCCGCGCTCAAGCAGCTCTATCAACTGGCGCCCTGGCTTGGGCCGGCCTTCGAGCCCGATCTTCGCGTATGCATGCGCGACGCCACTTTCACACCGCTCATCGCGGAATTGAGCAAGGTGCCGGCGCCAGGCGAACTGCCGGAAACTTATAAGCGTGTCCGCGACCGGCTTCGTGAGCGTCTATCGAGTTCGCGGCCGCTACACCCGAAGCTGGGCGATCTTCTGGAGCGCTTGCTCGGTGAACTCCCTAGAGCGCGTGCCGCCGCCGTCGATTTAACAACGCGTTTACAGTCCGTCGCGGCGCTGGCAAGGCGCTACTTCAGCGACATGGACTTTGGCTTCCTATTTGACGAAAAGCGGGGGTTTCTGCGCATCGGTTACAACGTGGAAGACGACCGGGGTGACGAATCCTACTACGATCTGCTGGCGTCGGAAGCGCGCACCGCGGTGTTCCTGGCGATCGCTAAAGGTGACATCCCTCGCGAGACGTGGTTCCGGCTGGGGCGGAAGCTCACGGCTTATCGCGATCAAGTGACGCTGCTCGCTTGGAGCGGCACCATGTTTGAGTACTTGATGCCGCAGCTTCATCTGCGCTCGTATCCTGGGACGCTGCTCGATCGCGCCCTACGAGCCGCGGTTCGGATCCAGGCCGCTTACGGCGTCGAGCGGGGCGTGCCGTGGGGTATCTCCGAGGCTGCGTACGCCGACCGCGATTCAAAGGGACGATACCAATACCGCGCCTTCGGAGTGCCAGCTCTGGCCGCCAGCGGCGAGGAAGCCGGGCGACTTGTGATTGCGCCCTACGCTACGATGCTGGCTGCGATGCTGGACCCTGCGCGCGCTACCGCGAATCTTCGCATCATGGCCGCCAACGGATGGTGGACCAGGCACGGTTTCTTCGAGTCCCTGGACTACAAAGAAGCTGGTGGCATTCCGGAGGTAGTCCGGTGTTTCATGGCCCATCACCAAGGCATGGCGCTGCTTGCCATCGACAACGCGCTGCTGGGGAACCGGATGCAAGAACGGTTTCACCACGACCCGTTGGTTCAATCGACGGAGTTCCTACTGGAAGAACGAATGGCCGCGCTGGTGGATGTTACGCCTGCGTCCGAGGCGGCGTAGGCTTAACGGATCGTTTGGCGCGCACGCGCTTTTTCAGAGGCTGCTTCTTCACGTCTTTGTTCAATGATTTTGCGGCCGGATCTTCTTTACCAGGAGGCACGCTGAAGCCAATCAGATCCATAGCGTGCGATGCCGGCTCATTGGCCATGAACCAGTGCCAGACATTCCCGGTCAGCAAGTTCTCCGCGCTGAGCAGAGTAATGCCCACGTCGATACCGACGACGTCGGTGTCAAACCAATTCAGTGTGGGATTGTAGCCGTCCACGAAACCATAGCGGCCGAACACTCGGTCCCCGAAATGTTCTTCAATGGCCTTGAGCGCCGGAATCGAGATGTCGGGCGTGAACATGAGCGATCCTCCGGCTGCGGCCGGCGCGACGGTTCCATCCACGGGATCGAACGCCTTAATCTCTCCGTAGATTCGATAGCCCTTGGGTCCATCCGATGCGGTGATACCCCAGATGTTGTTCCCGAAGGTGTTTGGCAGCTCCAAGTTAAGACAGTATTGCTGATTCGCGCGCGTGGCATTCACCGAGTTCAGGAAGAAATCGAGGAAGCCGCGATCGCGGCGGTTCCGGAAATCGATCCAGGCCTGTGAATACTGGTGCGTGAACAACGGGCCGCCGCTCACAAATTCGTAGTTTCCATATTGGTAAAAAGGGCGCTGCCAGGCGTACCAGGATTCAGGCGGAATCGGATGCGTGGGCGAGCCGACCGCCAGAACATAAAGCAGGCCCAGTTCGGAATAAGTGTCCCACTTGTTCTTGATGAATCCTTTTCCGTTGCGCCAGCCGTGCCAGAGCAGCGACGAATCGCTATCCAGCATCCATTGGAAGTCCACCCGGTTGTAGATTTCGCTCGCGAGCTTAGAAATTTCGGGATCGTCGGAGAAGTATTTCCCGGCCGTAAGGACCCCGGCCAGTAGTAACGCCGTATCAATCGAAGATGTTTCGCTGTCCCATTTGCGCTCGCCGGTAGCGACGTCCATCCAATGATAAAACCATCCGTGCTCCTCGATCGCTCTGTTGGCAAAGAACTCCAGAGTCGCTCGAACGCGATCGGCAGCTTCTTTCTTAGTGATCCAGCCGCGCTCGGTACCGATACAGATGGCCGTGAGACCGAAACCGGTGGCAGCGATGCTGGCGATGTCGCGGCTGGGACCCTTCGCGCGGCCGCCGTCCAGCCGTGCCCGATCCAGCACCAAGCCAGTGCCATGGTCGGCCTGCTCCCAGAAATATACAAAGCTGCGGTGCTCCAGGTCTTCCAGAAAGGCGCGATCCGCCGGAGACACTGAAGCCACTTGATCCCGACTGAGGACGGGAGCAGGTTGCTCCACCGTGGCCGCCGAGACAACCGGTAGCACACTGAGAACGATTGCCGTAGTGCGCGAGAACATAATATCAGTGGGGCCGCACTTCTACCAGAGCCAGTCCATGAGACGGGAGTATGAAACTGGACGTGCCATCCAGCTTGTTGGTTACCGTGGCGGCACGCTTTAGCTGCTCATACTGTTCGTGAGTAGGACTAGCCGGGCTACCCATCGCCTGCCATGCGGCTAGCGCTGACCCATGATCGCGATCCAGGATTTCGATATGGTAGCGCGGCGTTCCGGCCCATCCATCCACCGCTACGTGAACTTTTCGGGCGGTGTCACCGCCGTTAGTAACCGCGTTAGTACCCGGCGCCGCATAGTTCCAAATCGCGATGGCGAACGTACCGTCAGGACGCTTCGTAACCAAAGCATCGGCCAGGTCGGGCTGCGACCGCTGGTCACCCAAACGGTGCAGCATCGCGAACGCATTGAAGGCAGCCTTCGGCACGCCCCCCTCCGCGATGACCCCATACCCGCCGTAGAATGGTGTCTTGATCACTCCTTGCTCCTCGAAGACATCCGAAAAGCTCCAGTACGACATCATCGTGGTCATCCCATCACACAACCGAATATTGTTAGCTAACCACGGCCCCATGAAGGCCGCATCAGTAACGTCGATTTCGTTCTTGTAGCTGGCGTTATACTCGCTCCAGATAATTGGGATGTCAGGCCGGGCGGACTTTTTCACTTGGCTTTTAACCTTCTGCACGGCGCGGCTCACCATGACCGACCGGTCAATGTCTTCATCGGTCCCAAAGATGTCTTTCGATAGGTCGTTTCCATAGACATGAGTTGAGACAAAATCGAGCGGCACGTGGGCCTGGACGGAGTGCTCGATCATCTCGGCAATCCACGCGGCCTGAGCGCTGGCCGGACCCCCTACCCGCAAGCGCTGGTCCGCGCGCTTGATCGCTCGAGCCGCATGATCGTACAACTCAAAGTAGGTCGACTGCTTTGGCTCGCCAGTCCAAAAATCGATATTCGGCTCGTTCCAAACCTCGAAATACCACTGAGAAACCTCATCGGCCCCGTAGCGCTCCAACACATGTTTAACAAAGTTATAAACCAGCTCCTCCCACTTCGCATAGTCTTTCGGAGGCGAAGGCAGTGGACGATACCAGAACGCGTGAGGTTTGTCGGACGCAGCCAGTGCCCGCGGCATAAAGCTGAGTTCGACGAACGGTCGAACACCGTTATCCAGCAGGCCGTCATAGATCTGATCGACGTAGGACCAGTTGTACACCGGCTCGCCACGCGCGTTTTCTGAGTACACCCCGACTTCGTCATGAAAGATGGCGTGAAAGCGAACATAGTGAATGTCGGTGGCCGATTTCATGGCCCGCAGATCGCGCCGGTAACTGTCGCGCAAGGAAAGGATCGCACGGCCCGAGCCAAACATTTGTTCCCAGTAGTGAGGGAAAGGGCGCGTGGCCGCTCGCGCGTCGATGGTGACTTCCTCAGCGACAGGAGCCTGCTGGCTCGAAACTTGAGTAGCGGCTGCGATCAGGCAAGCTATCAGGAGCAGTGATTGAGGTGGACGGAGGGTCATAGAGACGGGAGCGTACCTGCAATTCGAGGCCCTCTTGCCAGCTACTTAACGTACCGCGGAGCGCCGTGTTCCCACGGATTGTAGGTCTCGGCGAAGCTCAGGCGATCCGATGTCGAGGGGTGAGAAAAAAGCCAGAACTCAATGAAGTGGTTGGGGTTCGGCTCATCCAGCCCGATCTCCCCCATCACCTGGAACGAATGCGCCGCCGCGGCTGAGGAATCCGGCACGATTCCGTGTGTCACCTCAAGACCGTAAACGTCCGCCTGATGCTCCTGCCATCGGCTGTAACCGTTAGCAACGGGTTCTGTGAGGAAGCTGAAAACCCCGACGATCAGTAGCAGCAGGGGAAGCGATGCCCAGTCCGCCGTGCCTCGAACGTGCCATTGGCTTCCGTAACGCGTAACCATCCAGCGAATGATGCGCGCGCCGAGAAACAGCAGCGCCAGCAGTAGCAGCGCAAGCCAGATCAGGGAATTCCGAATGTGGCCCAGGACGTAGTGGCCCATCTCATGGCCAAAAACGAAAAGTATCTCGGGCGTGGTCAGTTTCTGCAGCGTGGTGTCCCACACCACCACTCGCTTCGATCCGCCGAATCCACTGACGTATGCATTCAGCGAATTCAGTTTTTCACTGGCCTTCATTTCGAACATCCGGTCAGGTGGAATGACGAGCCCGCCGCGAGAGACCAGCTTGTCCAATTGACTGACCAGCGCCGGTTGCGTCCGCGCGAGCGGTTCAAAGCGATAGAACAGCGGCTCGATGATCATCGGCTCCAGGTACATGACGGTGACGATGATGGGCAGCGTCGCCAGCCAGAAGTACAGCCACCAGCGGCGTGGGCTGCGGCGAATCACGGCGTACAAAAGCAACGCCAGCGGAACCGCGCACACCAGCATGATCAGCTCGCTTTTGGTCCAGTCCCAGAACCAGGAGGGCCAGCTCTGGATAGACTGATCGAATTTCAGTTCCAGGTGTTGCCCGTACACATGCTCCGGAAGATAGGCGAGATCGTTGGCCAATAGAAGCACTGGAACAAAAACCAGCGCTTGAACGAAACGCCGCTTGGATACGGCTTCGGCCCAGTCGCGGAACTTGGCCGAGAGTCCGGAGGCGATGATCACGGTCAGAATGACAATGGCGTAGATCTCGCTTGCAAAATGCAGCGTGTAGCCGGCGTGCGCGTATTCGATCGCACGCTGCAGTTTGTCCGGGGGCAGGGAATACCGCTGCGGCGCTTGGGTGGCCAGCAGGAACAGAATCGAGGCGTGAGGCATCCTGACGCCAGTGATTATAGCGCGGGCAGAAAATAGAACGCCCGGATCGGCAAGCCACTCGATGGGCTCACTGGTCCGGGCGCGAAAATCACGGCATATCGCCGTCGTTAGTTACTTGGCAGCGGGCTTGGCGCTGTCGCTGTTCACCACAGCGGTTTTCTTGCTGTGATGCTTCTTGCTGGTCTTGGCCTTCGAGGTGGTCTTAGTGCTAGCAGCCGGCGCTGGCGCGGCCGGTGTCTGTGCCGCCAGGATGGCACCCACGCTCAACAAAGAGGCGAAAATAAGTTTGTTCATTTGGTTCTCCTTTTGCGAGGGGCTCATTTCCGCCTCGCATAACCATCTTGCAGCCGAACGCCAAAATCAACGATAGCCCGCGCAGGGGAGTTCCTGGCACCAAGATGCGGGGGGAGAGCCGCAGGGATCTTAATGAATGAAACTTTACTTGTCATTCACCGAGGCCTGCTATCGTGAAAGGTGAACAGTTTACTAGTTACCTCCCATGGCTCTCGTCTCCGAGTCTTGTCTCATACAAGATGAGCCTGAAGCGGGGGTGTGTTTCTCATACAAGATGAGCCTGAAGGCGGGATTCCG